>Ga0098041_1000893_pt1 | contig 11647 bp, 16 predicted proteins | sample 8_EtaG_FD_77066 | JGI IMG/M metagenome (GOLD analysis project Ga0098041, IMG submission 77066) | Marine viral communities from the Subarctic Pacific Ocean - 8_ETSP_OMZ_AT15162 metaG | ecosystem: Environmental > Aquatic > Marine > Oceanic | place: Pacific Ocean | collected 2015-01-08
TAAAATTAGGCACTGTATATAGTGTAGTTAAATCTGTTGTAGTTAAATCTACTTTTTTATTTATAAAACTATTTGCCATTAATCTAAAAAGAAGCTTCTAGCCTCTATCTCATCTTTTAATTCTTCTTGAAACGTAGAATTTAATTTTTCTACAATAGCGTCAAGATCTCTTACCTGAGCTTCTGCTGTAGGTAAATCATATTCTTTACTTGGTCTTGTTAATACTTGTACTATTTTTGCCATTATCTACGTCCATCTGGTTGTAAATCTAATCTAAAAGTTCCTAACTTCCAACTTTGACTAGCTGCTGTATTTTCTATTTTCATAGCTACCGCTCTTGCTCTTGCACGAGTATCCACTTTAGTTGTAGTATTAGTAATATCAAATGGTCCAAGTGGTGAACCAGATTGTGTGCTATTAGGATAATTTTTTAATTGTAATGTAATTCTAGTTGTTCCTGTTTGTGATATAAAATCTGGAACAAATCTTCTTATCTTCATTAAAAATTCACCATCTCCTCTAAACGTTGCAACACCTGTAGCTTGTCCTGTGCCTTGTGCTCTTGCTTGTGTTATGTCATAATCTCCAGAAGATATATTTGACGTAATTGCAGTAATAGTTCCATTTTTATTTTGATCAGTTCCTATTTCATGTTCGTAATAAGTTGTTTTACCTTCTGTGTTTCCAACAACATCAAAAGATGTATCTGTTTCTGCATCATATTCTGTTGCATGGGGACTACCAAATACTGCAGAGTCTCTCCACATAGTTCGTGATAGTGTGCCATTTGTCCAAACAGGTCTTTGTGGTGATGAATCAAAATAATTAAAAGCAACCATTTTATTAACTACTTGTGAATTTGCTGATGGATAAAACCACATAACTTCACCAAACAAGTTATTTAATCCTGCTGATACCATCTGATTACCTGATTCTATATTTATGTCATCATAAACAAAATCTTCTACCAAACATGGTAATGATTCTAATTTACCAGCATATCTAAAAAAACCATTCTCTGACATCCAATATGCAGCACCGTCAACTTCCACACATGCATTCTGTCCAACAAGTCCACAGTTAGTTCCGGCTTGTGCAAACGCAAAGGTAAAAGGTTGACCAACAAAACGTTGAGTAAATAATGCTGTATCAGTCCAAACATAAATTGCATCTCTACCTCTAATAGCTCCAATGATCCGTGATCCGTCGGCCAGTCTTTGTGTACCAGCTGTATTGGTTGCTGTAGGTGTGTAAGTGTTAATATCCTCTTGATCCGAGAATCTTATAAACATTTCATCTTGTGATGTTGTATCACCTATAGTTGTTTCTGTTCCAAAAAATACTAAGTGTCTATCGGGAGTAGATACAACCATGTGTCGTGATGCTGTTGGTGCACCAGATATAATTGTTGCTCTTGTGGTTGTAGCATTTGATAAAGAAGAGTCCCAAGAAAAGACACTACCATTGTGAATTAAACAAATAGCTTTGTCACCAAAATTATCTATTGACCACATACCAGGTTCAATGACTAAGTCACCAGATGCTGCTTCACCCCACGCAACATATTCAGAACTATCTGTTACTGTTGCTCCATCACTATGTGCTGATCTAGTTGAGTTTCTAACACCTCTTGTAATACCTGTTAACGTATTACCACTAACTCCAGTGTAAGATATTTCTTCATTTCCAACTTGAATAAAATTTGTACCTGCAGTTGGAAATTGTGTAGCGTCTGTTAAAACAATAGATGTACCTGAACCACCTGTTCCTGCCGTATCATTTAATAAGGCCCCATTTAAAGTTGTTGTAACTGCTGAGGTATCTTCACCACCCCAAGATCCTAATCCATATCCAAATCCTTTTACCTGAACAGGAGGACCTACATGATAGTAGTGTTGAACTCTTATACCACCAGATGTTGTTGCCCCACTCCCTGTTTCATTAGAGGGCATTGTTATTGTTAAAGTTGTAGTCGATGGTACAGATGTTACCATAAATTTTTTATCATCAAAATCAGATGCGCCAAAATTAGAACCTGTAATTGCTGTAAAATTATCTAATAAAATAATGTCATTTGGTTGTATATTATGTGCACTAGAAAAAGTTATTGTAACTGTTGGTTCTTCATTAGTTGTACTAAATGCATTTGTAAGCGTAGTTGTATTTTTAATAGGATGTATGTCATAAAATACACCACCAGAAAAAGCGTATAGTATTCTATTAGTACCAATAATAGCGTATTTTCTACCTAAACTATTTACAAAATGATGTAAACCTCTGGTAGCTCCTGTTAAATCATCAGTTCCTAATTGTTTCCAACCACCTATTTTTTCAGGTGTTCCATATCTAAATCTTACATTATCGCAGTCTACCCATTGACCTTCAGCTGTGGTCTCTGAGATTTGTTTATTTATACCTGGTTGAAATCCGATCTTCTGTAGCATAATCTCTACTTATATATGGTTTTTAGCATTTTGCTAGTAAAAATCGCTGTTGAAAGATATAATGGTTTTCCTTAAATTTTTTTTAGTCTTTTCAGAAGTGTGTTCTAACATGGCTGGAAAAGTCACCAAATCTCCTTCCTTTGCTACTAAATTTAATGTTTTTTTTCTATTTAAAATAGGTTTAATTTTTGTAGTCATATTTTTATCTGGCAGCTCTAGATAATATACATTTGCAAAATTAGTTTTTTCATGCCTATGCCATTGATGAAAGTCATTTTTATAGTATTGTTGAAACCATGCATTCTCAATATCGAAAGTTTCTTCATTTAAAAACTTACTCATCTCTTCCATGTAAGGTCTAAGTATCTTGTAGAAGTAATCTAGGTAAAGTCTTTCGTAACTCTTTGGCAAATTCCAATCAGTGTGAGTGATATTCTCATATCTATTTTGTGGTATTTGATCAATTAGTTCAAGCAGTTTATTTTTAATTTGCTTATGTTCTTTTATCTTTGTTACAAGATAAAAACTTTCTATTTTTTTTATTTTTTGAACCACTGCGGTAAACCTAAATGTGGACGTTTGTCATATATATTATCTTTAGCTCCCGGTGTTTTAACATTATTATAATGTAAAAATACTTGATAACAAACTTTACCTTGAAAAGGTTTTCTCCAATGTTCTAAATCACACCCTCTATATACTAACATATCTCCTGGTTTCAAATCTACTTTAACACCCTTTTTACCAGTTTCTCCTGATGGCTCTAAATATATAGGCCAATCATCACCGCCAAGATTCATAGTAGTTGATATCTCACAACTAAATCTATCTTTATGTCTTTTTAATTCATCACCTTTTTTATATATTCTTGCATAAGTATAAGCTGGATATAATTTTAATCCTGTAGCTTTTTCCATACCTGGCTGACATTTTAACATTAAAGTTTCCATAGCAATATCGGAGTAGTGACTATAAGTATTTGGTATTTGTTCATCATTTTTTTCATAGACACCATGCATAGTTTCAAAAGGCGATACATACCTTGTTTCTCTACAAGTATCATAAACTTGTTTTTTCATAGCAAAATAATTAGCTAAATATTCTGCTAAATCTTTTGAGATAGCTTTTTTAATAACTGTGTATTTATTTTTTTTAAAACTCATAATTTATATTTAAAGTAATTCTATAATTTTGATCTGTGCAAGTTGTACTAGAATGTTTTAACGAACCATCAAATATTACAGCTCTATTATCTTTTGATTTAACCTTTCTATTTTTAAATAAAGTATACCCATTGTTATCATTAAAGTAAAATAAAATAACCATGTGTTTATCTTTTCTATCTGTGTGAAAACCATGCACAAGTTGTTTATCTGTTTTTGGATAAAGGTTTACTCTTGATCTCAATAGTTTTTTAATTTTTAATTTTTTTACAAAAGGCTCTATTATGTGTGGATACCAATCACTATTAATACCGCAGTCTTCTTTAAAAAAAGTATGCAGCATAAAGAAATCATCATTCTTTTCATCAGTGACTCCGTGTAGTAAATACCAACTAAAATCTGGGTGAATGATTAAATTTTTCATTTTATCATACTGATCTTTTTTAAAAAAATTATCTACTACTTTAAACATAATTAAAATTTATCACCATTCTATTATTACAATCAGTAGAGTTAGTGCCATAGTGAGGTTGGTCGGCATCAAAGAAAACCATTCTATTACTTTTACTTTCTACTTTTTTATCACCTATCATTGTATAACCATTGTTGTCATTCAAATAATATATAGCTGTTTTACATTTAAAAAATTGATCTTGATGTTCATTAAATTTAATTAATTTATTAGATATAGGATTTAAATTAGCTTTTATTCTAATTAAAGATAATGGTTTTATTTTATCAATTAAAGGACTTAAACGATCATAGTAATCAGAATTAATACTATGATTCGTATAGAATATGTGAACAAATTGATAATCAAATAATTTATCCGTTTTTGTTACTTTGCCTTGTAAAAAAAACCACGGAAAGTTATTAGACTCCATCATTAGTTTTAAATCTAAACTTTTTTCAGCATCTATATAATTGTCTTCTATTCTAAACATTTGTTATCGTTCCTTTTGGCACAGCTTGTATATTCCAGTGTATAAATCTAAAAGGTGATTTACCAAAATCTACTGCAAACTCGTGTTCAAGGTATCCAGGAAATACCATCAGAGTTCCTGGAGTAGGTTTAAAATGTATTAATTCATTTCCATGTGCTAAACCATCATTAGGTTTCATAATTAATTTAGTAGCACGTGCTCCTGTTCGTGGTTCGTGAAATATTGGGTATGATGTATTTTCATTACATTTTAAAAAATAAAAACCAGATACGTGTTGATTCCAATGTATATGTGCTGAATGATGACCACCACCTTTTTTAGCAAACTCTTGAACCCACATCTCAGAAAAAATAGTAGTATATCTTTGCATATCAAAACCACACCAATCTAAAAAATCCCAAGATTTTTGACCTACATAATTTCTTAAATCAATAAAATCATTATCATCTAAAAGAGGAGTTGAATGATAAGATCTACCAAAGTCTCCATTCTTTTTTATAAATTCTTTTTCTCTTTTTTTAGCAGCATTAATATATTTATCTGATGCTTTGTTTAAACTTTTTATAAACTCTGGTTTTTCTTCAACCCATATTGGAGTTTTAAATATTTCTTGTATTTGCATATTATTTAAATGGATATCCAAGACACCACATAACCAATGAATATCGTGTTCCTTTCCTTACTGGTTTAACTCTGTGCCATACAAAAGATGGAAATACAATAATAGATCCTTTTGCAAGTATTTCTTTTGCTTGTCTTAAATGTTTAGATTCATCTCTTAAAGGCGGATCATAATTTCTAAAATCAAATTCTAATTCACCACCTTCATATTCAGACCCATCTGTTAATTGAAGAGTCATAGATAACTTTCTTATCTTACCATGATCTGAAGTATTTGGTTTATCATAAGGTTTGTGAAAACTATCACAATGCCAATCGTAATACTGGTTAAGTTTATATTTAGTAAATTGACATGGTTCAGACCAGTCCCATTCAAAGTTCCAACCTGCGCTTTGATTTGCTATATTTACATAAGGTTGAATTTCTTTATATATCCAAATATCATCTAACCATGTTACATCAGAGTGTCTTCTTCTTTTAAGCATTGCCATTTCATCTTTATTCAAATCATTTTTATTACTAAACCCACCTGTTCTAGCCATTTCTTCTTTTTTAGATAATCCATGTTTAATTATATCGTCACATAATCTTGGAGGAATAGCTGATTCAAAATACCAATAGTAATCGCTTAAATTCATTATATGTATTCGTAAGTTATAGTTTGAACAAAATTTAATGTGTCTTCTTGTTTATTGTTAATGACATACATATTGTTTGAGGGAAATAAAATAAAATGATTGTTTTCAAGTTCCATATCATAACTTCTACCTTTTCTTCTATTATCATCGAAATACACTCTAACATGACAATTAGATGTGCCTAATCCATACAACAAAGTATAATCAGGAGAATTTCTTAAATCTACAGGATCTACATTTAATAAGGGGTCAGTTTTTTCATTAGATGAAAACATGTCAAACCAAGTATCTTGGTTAACTAAATTTACATTATAATTAAGTCTAATATGATCTATGATGTATTTATTTAATTGATCAAAACTTTTTGAAAATTTAATCTTTTCATTTTTTAATAAAGAAGAAAAACCAGACAAAATCAAATCAAATCGATTAATGTCAAAACCTTTAGGCATTTTAACTTCGCCAAAATATATTCCTTGTTCACTTAATACTTTCTTTTGCATATCTATATATGTTTTGAAAACTTATATATTATGCGTTTCTATCTGTCAATACCCAACCGGTTGAGTTGTCTGCTTGATAAGCATCTTCGTCCCAAACATAAAGCCAACTATTCTCAGTAGAGTCTTCTTGTTCTGAAGTTAATGCAGGTTGTTCTCCTAATGGTGATATCCATTTAGCGTTAGCTAAATCTTTTGTCCATGATGGAAAAGGTTGTGGTGGCCAAAAAATTTGATTTGCCTCATCCCAAGTATAACCTATGCCAGCATAATTTCCTCTGTAAGGTGTTCCTCCTAATTTATGTGTATTAAGTACAGTGTTGTAAGAAGTTTTTTTCCAAAGTTGTTGTGGCCAACCATGACATTTTTCTAACCAGTATTGACCTTCAGCTTCAGTTTCAACACCATCTTTATTTGTACAATGTTCATCGGCAACAACGTTTACCGTTAAAACTCTATTGTCTTCTGATATTTTTGCAAAGTGTGCCATAATTAATTTTGAAATTTATACCTTATTACTACTATTCCACTACCACCAGCGTTTCCAGTTGCTCCTGGAGCGGGTAATCCTACTCCTCCTCCAGCTCCTCCAGAGTTAGCAGTTCCTGCTACCCCTTGTTTTGGTCCAGGTCCTCCTGGGTGTCTATCTCCGCCTCGGCCTCCGCCACCTTTTCCACCAGGTCCTCCAGGTGTTGCGGGTTGGTCAGTTCCTCCTCCGCCTCCTCCTGAATAGAAGAAAGTTGAACATGCAGGAACACCAAAAGAAGATGGTGCAATTGTTGTTGAAGCTCCAGATCCACCTGCGTGTGGTCCAGGTCCTGAACCTGCTGCAAGTGCTCCTCCGCCTCCGCCTCCCGCGTGAGGGCCACCAGGGCCACCATTATTTCCTTGTGGTGGACTAACTGGGGGTGTGTTTCCTAAACCGAATCCACTAGCTGCATAACCAGATCCACCGCCAGAACCACCAGGTACATTTGCTCCTCCTCCGGGTGATGGAGAACCACTATGTGGTGATCCGCCAGCTCCTCCGCCAGTAGATGTAATTGAACTAAAAACTGAATTTCCGCCTCTTGTTGAATCTGATGGGGACGGAGTAAAACCTGCTCCTCCACCTCCAACGGTTACTGGAAGTGTACCTACACCGATACCAGTTAAAGATGCACAAGTTGCAAGAGGAGATCCTGTCCAAAGTGGAGTTGTAGCTGGGTCTTGAGATTCTCTATAACCTCCGCCACCTCCGCCGGCTCCTGTTGCAGGGCCTCCTGCTCCGCCACCAGCAACTACTAAATAATCAACTTTTTCATTACCAGCTGAACTACCTTGTGATGTTACACAAAGGTTTCCGTCTCCTGTAAATACATGAATTTTATAATCACCTACGGTAAATGTAGAATTACCTCCGGTTGCTTCAACATAAGCAGGTCCTGAAGATCCTGATCCAAAACCTAAAATTTGATAACCGAATGATTTACCTTTATGAGAAGGCGTGCTTCTACAACTTTTACCTGAACCTGCTCCAAATGAGCCCGGTGTTGAAAAAAGGGTTTTTACATCTTTCATTCTTAAGCTCCTTATGCGTCGTTAGCAGCGTCAGTAGTAAAGAATAATTTAATACCTAATAATCTTGCATCAGCATTTAAATCATCTGCTGAAACATCTCTTGATATTTGAAAAAATACGTACTCATCTGTACTAGGTGAGCCCGCTATTGTTACTGCTCCACTTTCTGCTGTTACGTCTAAATCGTTTGATGTACCACTATGTGCTTTTGCTGTAGGTGCAACTGCAGTACCAAAAGCAGTATTTAAGTCTCCATTATCTGCTAATGCAACACCTTGCAAAGCCCACGAAGTTGTTCCAGTATTTGTTGAAGTGGCTGTGAAAAATGCTTGAAAAGTTACTGTGCCTTCATTCCATGATTTAGGAAAAGCAACAGCAAATTGTGCAAACTCATCTGAGTCTTTATCAAAATCTAAAACTTTTATTTCAGGTCCATTTGATAATTCTACTTGTGCAGCTTCTGCACCATTCGTAGTGTTAGGATACATTGAAAGTGCTGGTACCCATATAGTTTCTTTACCAGCGACTTTAACTGCTGAACCACCTGCTTGAACTACACCATTTCCGTTTGGTGCAATATTAATATTACCATCTGCTCCATCAGTAATTGTAATTGAACCTGAGTTAGTTCCTGAGTTTGTATCTAAAACAAGATCATGCGTGCCACTTGTTGTTAAAGTTGCTGCAGCTGCTCCTGTTCCAATTCTAGTTTCTCCAGTTCCTTTTGGTTTAATGTGAACATCAACGTTAGTTTCTCCACTCGCACCAATAATTGGTGGGTTTCCTGTTGCACCATTAGTTACTTCTAATTCATTTACTGCTGAAGTTGTTGTTTGAAATATAATTTGTTCATTACCATTTGCGTCTGCAATAAAACCTGCATCTGCAATTTTAGGAGCTGTTAAAGTTTTGTTTGTTAAAGTTTGTGTTCCAGTAAGTGTTACATCACCATCTCCAAAACTTAAAGTTGCGATATCTGGATTAGTTCCATCATTAGCTGTTGCGAAAACTAATTGATCACCTTTGTCATCTGCTGCAAAAGTAAAAGAATCTCCTGAACCAGAAGCATATTTAAATTGTACTGTGTGTGATCCTGAAGTTGAATTTCTTAAAATATAAAAAGTTTGAACATCAATTGGAATAGTTACGATTTGGTTTCCAGATATTGAACCTGTAAACTCAATCATTCTATGAGATAAAACTGCACCAGTTGATCCGTCAGAAACAGATAAAGCTGTTGTTTGTGAACCACCAGCAATTGATTGTTGTGTAAAACCACCAGAAATTTGTTCGATGATTTGTAAATTAGTATTTGTTTTTGTTCCCCATGTACCGGCATTTTCACCAGTTGCTTGAAGTTCTACCCCTAAAGGTGTGTATGTTGATGCCATAATTTTTATCTCCTATGCAGCGTCACTATACGTTGTATTTGATCCCGTGTCAACATCTTGATACGATTGAATTCCAAAACCTGTAGCAGTTCCAAAAGTAGCTACAGAACTAATTGTTTCAACACCTGTTAAGCCCATTACATCTGCAGGTGTTATTGCCCCTACGGACGACGTAGAAGACACTCCAGTTAATCCTACAAGCATTTGGTCAAGATCTATTGATCCTACGGCTGAGGTTGTTGCAACGCCTGTTACAGGTACAAATTCTACAATACCTGCTATTAGATCACCAACTTCAGCTGTTGAAGAAACTCCTGTTAATGATGCTACAGAAGTTAAGTCAAGTGTTACAGAACCTACTGCAGAAGTTGTAGCAACTCCTGATATTCCTAATGTTAATTGAGCTGGATCTAATTCTCCAACAGAAGCAGTTGCAGAAACTCCGGTTAATGAAACTGTTGGTGATAATATAACTGTTGGTGAACCAATTGAGAATGTTGCAGAAACTCCGGTTACTCCCATAACATCAGCAGGGTTAAGTGTAAACATACCCCAACCATTTTCACCGTAAGTTCCATTACTCCAACCATTAACACCTAAGTTAGATGTAATTTCTTGACCATCTAATTCTACAGTTAAACCAGAGAAACCCCAACTTTCAAAGTTCCAAGTATCTCTACCCCAACCTTGTTCATTAAACGCTGATAAAGAACCTACTGATGCTGTTGCTGATACTCCAGTTACAGATACAACAGGACTATTACTTTCTCCCCAAGGCTCTTGACCCCATTCAGATCTACCCCAACCTTGTTCAGAAGATGCAACAGGTGTACCTAAAGATGAAGTTATAGATTGACCTGATAAGATTACTACTTCGTCATTAGCTTGACCCCAAGAACCACCATCGTTCCATGTGTCTGCACCAAAACCAGTTATAATAGCTTCAGTTGTGCCCCAACGACCGGTACTCCAGGTTGTGCCTGATTGGTTCCAAGTATTGGCCATAAGGAAGACCTCCTTATGCTAATCGTATGATTGCGTTCGATGCGTCTGCTGCAGGGAATTGAATTGTAAAAGTTCCACTAGATACTGTTTTGTCACCACCAAATGCGATAACAGCACATGCTGGATCACCAGAAGCAGAATCATTATAAATTACTGCACCGTTTGCTGTGAAAGATGCACTTGTGTAACTTACATCATTAAAATCACAAACAGCTGTTGTGCCTGATGCAGCTGGATCAACACTTGTAAGTGTTGCACCACCTGCTGTGTAAGCAGATCCTGATGTATTAGAAATTTCGTTTGAAGTTGAATAAGCTGTTGTACTTGCACCTAATGATGCAGAACTAGTGTATAAAGCTATTTTAAAAGTGTTGCCGCCTGAAGCAGAAAAGTTGTGAACTCCTTTTAAAAGTTCTACTTTAAAACTTGTGCATACCGCTGATGATATTGCCATAATATTTTATCTCCTATGGGTTTGCCGAGTTAACTGGAATACGAACAGCGCCATCTGTGTAGTCGTCTCTTCGTCTTCTACCAACTTGCTCATTAGCAAACTTTTGTACCTCTTGTTTATACTTATTTTCATAAAGTGTCAACATATCAATTGGGCCTTTTAAAAACCCGTATGTCTCTGATAGACAACAATACAATAGTCCATTAGGGAAATTCATACTAATATAATTAGTCTGATTACTAGACTCCAAAGTAGCTGGCATTTTGTTAAAATGCACTCTAAATTTGTAGGTTGTATCTGGAACTGGAGCAAACATCATTCTTCCAGATGTAGTGTCACTATCTCCTGTAGCACCACCAAACATTGCATAGTATTTAGGCTGTCCTCTTTTTGCAGTTTCTGTTGAGGGTACGTATTGTTGTAAGTATGTAATATCTTTTTTCTCTAGCCAAACATTATTTCCTGTTACATCAGAGGTTGAATCGTAGACTTGTATACCTCTAATAAATAATGCTCCTGCTGGAGCATTAATTGTTGATTGACCAGTTATTAAATTACCATCTTGTTGTTTTCTATCTGCATCAATAGGAACATCTCTCATAATTCTATATTGTGCGTTTAAGATTATGTTCTCTAATATATCAGTTGTTAAAACATTTGAATCTGTTTCTGTATAGTTTCTAAGTTGTGTAACTAAAGTACTGTAACTTATACCTGACATTACGCTACAACCTCTTTACATGTTGGACAACTTTTTCTAAACCTATTGTGTTTTGTACAATGCTCTGGTTTTACTTCTTGTTTTAAAACAACAGGTTCTTGTCTTTTAGGTTTAAATATATTTTTAATTTTATTCCAAATATAACTTATCATAATATACCTCTTATCATTGGACTAACATAAATGTTTTCTCCACCACCTGTTATA
>Ga0098041_1000894_pt1 | contig 11634 bp, 9 predicted proteins | sample 8_EtaG_FD_77066 | JGI IMG/M metagenome (GOLD analysis project Ga0098041, IMG submission 77066) | Marine viral communities from the Subarctic Pacific Ocean - 8_ETSP_OMZ_AT15162 metaG | ecosystem: Environmental > Aquatic > Marine > Oceanic | place: Pacific Ocean | collected 2015-01-08
AGAACCTCTGTGTCGGTTCCTGTGCGAAAGCTATGGCCCTGGCTGATGAGATCGTCACGCAGTTCCTGGAAGTTGTAGATTTCGCCGTTATAGGCAATAACGTAGCGGGTGGAGGCGGACACCATGGGCTGAGTTCCCGCCTCGCTGAGATCAAGAATGCTCAGCCTGCGATGCACAAGCCCTACTTCGTCATCTAGCCAGGTTGAGCCAGCATCTGGGCCACGATGCAGGATTGCCTGCCCCATGTTATCAAGCCAACGCTGGTGCGCTTCCCTGTCTGGCGTTGTGGTGGTACGTAGAAAGCCGGCGAAGCCACACATTAACCAAGCTCCGTCTGTTCCGGGGATTCAACTTTTGCTTTGCCTGTCAGCTCTCGGAACAACGCCTCGTATTCGTCTGCCATGCGAGCGGCAGAGTAACGAGCATTGACCAGCTCCCGGGCGTTGTGGCTGAGCGCTGCAGCCAGATCGGGATCACCTAGAACCTGTTCACAACATGCCGCGAGCGCGGCTTCGTCACCAAAAGGTGCAAGCAAACCGGTTTTGCCATGCTCTACCAACTGGTCGACACCGGGAATATCATAGGCAACCACGGGAACGCCTACTGCCATGGCCTCCATCATGCACCGGGGAATGCCTTCCAGTGACGAAGTCATAACAAACAGGCTGAACTTTGAGAGTAGTTCCAGTCGATCGCTACGAAAACCCAAAAACTCTACAGCGTTAGCACTACTCAGTTCTGCGGCTTGGCGCTCCAGCTCGGGCCTTTGGCTACCATCGCCAAGCAACTGTAACCGGAGTTCCGGTTGCAGTTGATAAAGCTGGTCAAAAACCCCGATAAGATCAGGGATGCCCTTACGGGGGATCATCTGACCAATGAAGCCGATAATTCGTGACTCTTTACCGGCTTTACTATCTTGAGGCAGGCTAGCCAGGGCTGCATCAATTTCCGTGAGATCGACGCCGTTGCGGATAAATGACGTTTTGGCTTCGGGCACCTTGAATCGCTTCATGTCATCCATCAGCTCCTCAGAAAGAGGAACCACCCGGTCGAAGTAGCGAAGCATGTGAGTGCCAATGCGAATAAATGTGGCAAGTTTAAAGCCGACGTTACCTGCAAAACCGTGTGGCGTAGCCACGCAAACAATACCTGCCCGCTTAGCAGCGAGCAGCCCCAATATGTCTGACTTGTATCCGTGGGTGTGGATAACGTCGATCTGGTTGTCGCGTATAACTTCGCACAACCTGCTAACCACCCGAAAATCGAAACGCCCGTGCATGTCCAGGTAATGAACCTTTTGGCCATCGGTGCGAGGATAGTATTCGGCAACCGAAAGATCTTGATCTGGGGATTCCCGGGTTACTGCGAGATCACAAATAACGTCGTCACGGTTAATGTTGTTGGCCAGCGCAAGAACCCAACGTTCTGCCCCGTAAAAACCCGCTGGGGTAATGAACTGAAGTACTCGTAGCTTGCTCACTGGTCTGACACTCCGGAATTCCTTGTTTCGGTGTTTCTTGCACTGCTCCACGTTACCTGAGTCTGCCCCTGAAGCGCTTTCACAATGCCGCGAACTGCATAACCATTAACCATCACAAAGTAATAAGGTGTAGCAATCCAAGCGGGTAGTTTGTTTCGATTACTGGACAGATGGCCTGCCAGCGTAAGGGCCAGCATCAGCAGGGTTCCTGCGGTGATCAACTGAAACAGGCCAAACCCTGCAAAAGCCAGCAGTACACTGCCTGCCACACCTGCAAGTAGGAACAAGGGGATCAGCCAGCGTAGTAATTTATGGGAGACAACCTCAAAGGCAAACACCCCTGAGTTCGCGGGGTTCAGTACCTGCCCTACCCGCATCAGCCCACGAATACTGCGGTTTACGATACGCTCTTTGCGGGCTACTTCCCGGTCGAAATCGCCAGCGGTTTCTTCAAAGCACTTTGCTTCCGCATCGAACACGCCCCGGTAGCCTTTGGCGATGATTTGCAGAGGGTTCACGAAATCGTTGATGTCCTGTTGCTGTAGCGGTTCCCAAAGCTTTGTGCGAATGGCGTAGATGGCGCCGTCACCACCCACGACCGAATGCAGTCGCGATTCCATGGCTTTGATGGCCAGTTCATAGCGCCAGTAGAGGTTTTCGTTACGGGCGCTGGCGCCCTCGTTGCCGTCGGTATAAAGGGCTGCACCCACCACGTAACCCACATCCAGATCTGCAAAGTTGCGTACCAGCTTGCTGATGGCATCGCTGGCGTACATGGCGTTGGCGTCGCTGAACACGGTGATGTCGGCTTTCACCTTCTCCATGGCAAGGTTGATGCCCATGGTTTTACCCAATCGGCCTTCCTGGCGAATCAACAGGATTCGGTCGCCCTCAAACTCTTTTACTGCCTCATCTGTGCCATCGTCTGAGCCGTCTGACACTACAAGGATTTGGAGTAGCTCTTGCGGGTAGTCCAGCTCCAGCGCATTTTGCAATTTCTCACGGATCACATCTTCTTCGTTGTAGCAGGAAATAATCAGTGCAACAGACGGTTTTTGCTCACCCCGACGGTGCGTAATGTCTGGCAGGCCCCGGGTAAGCAGCCACAGTATGGCCGGGTATCCAAAATACACGTATACGGGAACGGCAAGGCACAGCAGTGTTAACAACAGTACAAACGTCATAAGGTGATGTATCGCCTCAATTTTGGACCAAGCCAGTTGGTAAATGGCAACGGCAGCCGTCGCCATATGTTTTCAATAAGGGGCCGGAGCCGGGATGCAGTGGATACCCCGGTGCCGCTGGAATCCAAGCTGGCCGAGTGCTGTGCATCGCTGCGGTATTCGGACCAAATTAGCTCATAGGGTTGAGCACCCCACTGTTTTTTAAAGCGATAGGTGCCTTCGTTCAAAGTGGAACGGCCAAAGTCGAACCGGGTGTAACCCAGATCGCACACGTGGCTCAACAACGTCCAATACAGCAGCATATTAGGTGCGAGCCGGTTGTACTCTTCCAGCGTAGAGGCCCAGGGAATGCATGCTTCTTTGCCACCCAGCAACACAATGCCCGCGCCCACCGGCTTATCACTCTGGAATACCAAGCCAATTAACATGTAATCGCCGTACGCAGTTTTCAAATCCTCAAACCACTGCAGACTGTGCACAGGTGAGCCAAGCCTTCGCATGTTCTGGGTGAACACGTCGTAAAACAGGTGTACGGCATCGGCTTCTGTGCGCAACTCTGCCCTTAGCCCGTTTTTCTCGGCCTTGCGAATCTGGCTTCGTAGCTTCGGCTTGTAGCTTTTAAACAGGGCTTCGCTGTTTTCTGGTAAGTCACACAACATTCGTACTTTTGTGTTGCCAGGCAGCCCTTTGATTCTCTGTTCATTTTGTTCAATTGTGGCATCTTTTGGGGCGTTCAATGCCGCGCCGCCCTCTCGTATGTTCAGGGCTTTAATTCGGTTTGTCTTCGCCAGTGTTCGAGCTTCAGAAATCAGCTGCTGGCGGATTTCTACGCTGTCTGCCAGCGCTCCGCCCAAGTCGCAAAATGGTAGTGAAACCAGGCGTCCCGCACCGATTGGCGGCTTTACTTCCACCAGAGGCAGCACACCGCACAGTTTTTCGTTGTGGTGTACGCTTATAAGCCAACCCGTATGGCCATAAGCTCGCTCTGCAGCCTGCAGCCAGGCACCGCTGTGATAAGGCGTTGCATTCGGGTGCCCTGCAACATACCGATTGTATTCGTCTGCCGGGAAAACGTTAAATCTGGAGGCCCGGGTTTGCAGTTCAGTGCTCATTGTTGGCACTTGCCTCCCCAAGCCAGCGGTTTCTTGCCCGCCTTGCTACGTCTTCAAGCTTCAGTTTGAAGCGAGGGCGCTGTAAGGCGATTTGAACCAGGTTGCGATGAAAATGGCCGAGATTGGATTTATAACGCTCATCTCCGCCCATAAAATCGTAATAATGAAAGCCGTGGTGGCGGTAATCTTCAATGCACAGGCTATGGCCGAGCAGGCCAGGTTTGAGTCGGTTATCAGTTTCAACGGCCATGCCGCCAAGGTAGAAGTAAACTACCTGGTTGTGCAACAGGTTATAAAAGCAGGCAATCTCTTCATCGCCGGCCATTACAGAAACCAGATCAACGCCCCCTTCTGGCCATTGCGCACGGATAAGCTCCCGGTGAAAGCGCACAAAATCCGGGTTGGCAAACCCGCTCTGGTCGGGGCCATTGCCCCACCGTTCAAGGTGCTTTGGGCCAATGCGATCGAATGCCGCCAACGCTTCCTCTACGGAGTCCGGGCGCACCAGTTTTACTTCGCCACGCTCGCCGTATAGCCGGTGGGCACGGTTGATCTGGTAACGAGTATTGCGTGAAAGCGTGTCGAGATAGTGCCCGCCGCTTCGGCGCAGGCCGTCAAGATCCACCCCAAAACAAGGCGCTTCCCAGCGCAGATGCTTGAATAGGCCGGTAATTCGCGCATAACGATCTGCTTCATCGGCATCTATGGCGCCCAGAATGAACTCATCCCAGCCCGGCATAGCTATGCATAAGTGTTCCAGGCAGGCTTGGGCTACGGCATCTTCTTTGCCGCGTTCAGCCAGGAACCCGTTGTACTCTATCCAGATTTGATCAAGCAACTTGTGGCCGGTTTGGTGTAAGCGCAGGCAGCGAGATTTCAAAACACCATGGCGGCGCTCATCGGTTTCTACCACCAACCCTAAACCAACCAGCCGTTCCCCCTCGGATACGCGAAGCACTAGCGCATCTGGCTGGTACACGTGCAGCCAGTGCCCAAGCCATTGCCAGGAAAGAAACACCGTGGGTTGTGCACGGTGCTCCAGATCCAGCCAGTCGTTGCGCAAGGTTGCGCTCACGGCGGCTGGCTCTGTTGTCACGGTCAGCATTCCAGCTGTCATGGCGTTACATCCGTTACCAGATCAGTGCCCCGGGTTCGGGTGTTTTACCAGGAATGGCCCTATCGCAAGATAATCCAGCGCACCTTGAATGAAGGCTCGTACGCCGTCCTCCGGAGAGTTGACGATGGGCTCTTCATGCATGTTGAAACTGGTGTTGATCAGGCTTGGAATACCGCTGAGTTTTTCATATTCACTCAATATATCGTAGTAGCCGGGGTTGGCTTCGCGCCGGATAAGCTGCGGCCTGGCTGTGCCATCTACATGCACGGCAGCCGGGCAGCTTTCTCTCATGAATTCGGTACAGTCAAAAGTAACAGTCATGAATTCGGCAGCGTGTTCTGCGCCTTTGATGTTGTGATAACACTTTTCCCGGGCTTCGTAGAGAGTAACCGGGGCAAAGGGCATGAACTCAGTGCGGCCAAGGCGTTTGTTCAGCCACTGGTTAACCTCTGGCTCACGGGCATGGTAAAGAATGGAACGGTTGCCCAATGCCCTGGGGCCGTATTCCATGCGACCATCGAACCGTGCGACTACTTCTCCGCTGTGAATCAGCGCAGCAACTTCTGCAGCGAGGTTTTCCGGGCGGCGGTATTGAAGGTTTTCTGCCTTCAGTGCTTTTTCCAGTTCCGCCTCGGAATAGTCTGGCCCCATGTAGCTATTGGTAATGGAAGGTTTAACCCCGCCCGGCCAGCTGTGATAAAGCGCGGCGCCCGTTCCGCAACCACCGTCACCCATATTCGGGTACACGAAAATGTTGTTAACGCCTTCGATCTCGAAAATGCGCTGGTTGAGCTTTACGTTCGCCGTTACACCACCCGAGAGTACGATAGTGTCGATCCCGGTTTTCTCTACCCAGTAGCGGATATAGTTGGTCGCGACTTTCTCAAGCACATACTGGTAGGCCGCAGCCACGTCGATTTTTGGAAACTTTGAGGCCAAATAGCGGGAGAAGAACACATTGTTGGCTTCGTATATGCGGAAATCACCCGGTGTTTGCTCAATGCGAGAGAGGAGTATTTCTCCCAGAATCTCAGGGTCTCCGTACGAGGCTAGGCCTACAATTTTGCCTTCGTGGCGGCTGGGCTTAAACCCCAGGCTGGAGGTAACGTGTTCATATAGCGTACCGAGGGAATTCGGGTATGGCAGCCCGTGCAGGCGATGAATTTTGCCATCACGCCCTTCGCTAACGGAGCCGGCAAGCCCAGAGCCATAGCCATCGAGAGTCACACACAGAGCCCGCTCATAGCCGCTGCACAGAAAGCTGTTCGCAGCGTGAGACAGATGGTGATCCATGCGCTTAACCGGCCCGGTCCAGCCCATGTCGCTCAACCCCTGAGTCAGGTCGCTCTCCCACTGCTTGAAAGATTCTGAAGCGCCCTCTCCCCAGTGCCTGGAGGATTTCAGCGCCGCGTTGTTAGACGCCAGCTTCTGCACTCCTGCCATGTTGTAGTAGGAGTTATGAAGAAAGCCCTTTTCCATTATGGCGTTAGGGTGCTCAAGGCCGTGAATGGGTTGGTTACGATCGGGCACCCGGCTTTGTGCATCTTTAATCTGGGGGCCCAGATCCTTGGGCTGGAAAGCCTTGATAAAGGCTTTCTCATCTTCCAGGTTTTTTGTGAAGAGTTTTTGCTCATTCTCCCAAGTGAGGAATGGGTAGCACACCAGGTCTATATCGCTCATAGAGAGACCGGTGTATGCGAGCGCTTTTTCCAATGCCAAGCGTGGGAAGCCTGATTGCTGTTTGTTCCTGGAAAAACGTTCTTCGCCGGCGGCAAAAAGAATGTTGCCATCTTCAACGATTGAGACTGTTGAGTCCTTATCTAGCGGGGATATCCCGAGCACCTTCATGCCATACTCTCCATATACTTGCGAATGCGGGTGGGCGACGACGCCTGCCCGCCTAATTCATTGAAAAAGAAATCGAAAAACTGCCTGAAGCTATCCAGAAATGCCTTCAGTTGGGCTTCATTCTGTACGTATGTGGTATTGCCCGGCACGACGCTGGGGCTGTGAAAACTCCAGGTAAATGTGCGCACGCCCTGTTTGTAGAGCGCTTTAGTGAGCTTGATGTGCTCCGCTGGCGTATAGCCTTCCGGGGACAACATGAGCCTGTCTACGGCACCCAGGCGGGACAAAATACCCGGCGCCTTGAATTTGCGCAGACGCTGCGCTGTCTCGAACAGGGGAATAGCTATAGGCTGAGCCCAGCCGATGAACCCGCCGGTACAAGGGACTTCCAGAATGGGCTTGTCGGAGCCACCAAACCAGAACGGGTGAGCATCAAACCTGCGATAATCTGGCCCGCCGTCTCCCCGGGAATCCAGAGGCGGGCAAACCGACAAATCAATATTGAACCCCAGCTCCTGAAGAATGCTTGTGGTGTTCGGCCCGAAGCCGTACCGCCCTGCTTTGTAGGCAACCGGTGCCTGGCCAAAGTTCTGCTGAATGGTGTCGCGGAGCACGCGGAGTTTTTCCCGTTCCAGCCCTTCAGGTAGGTTGCCTGGGTACATATTCGACCGGGATAGAACCTCCTCCTGAGGCGGGTTTACCCAGGGGTGGAGGTGCGCGCCAATTTCGCACTGACCTTTCTCGGCAAACTGCCGCAGTAACCCATAGCCCCGAGGTTGGCTGGCTACTGGATAATCGATTACGTAACAGGGGCAAATGCCATATTCGTTGAAGATGGCCTGGGCGCGATCTATGTGAGCCATGGCCGAAACCCGGTTGGCCTTTGCGTCTGGTTCGGCGCTCCAGTCAAACTCCTCTTCGGTATCAATCACCACTATTAACTGTGGTGGAGTCTCCGGAAGAAGCCGTATGTCCGTCTTTTGTTCAAACATGATTCCGTTCCTGACGTTCGTGTTGCCGTGCTGTCCATTTTGCCCGGCTATCAACGTTGCCCGCTCAATGCGAAACCGCGGCTCAGTACAAACCGAAGTACGTACTGATTCTGATCGTTTCTGGCCAAACGGGAGCGCAGGTACGATTGGTTGAACTCAACGCCGAAAGTTGTATATTCGGCCAGCTGGCGGGTCCAGCTGGTGGTAATGCGGTGAATTTGGTCGACAATCACTCCCGCATCTTCATGCGCATCACCTTGCCAACCGTATCCCACATTGAGCCTTTGAAGTGTGGTTAGCTGATACCCCAGGTTAATGCCCGCGCGGTATTCGTGGATGATTGCCCCGGATATCTGCGATTCCAGTAAAGCACCTTCCCCATATACCCCAAGGTTGCAGGCATTACACACTCGTTGGTTGTTATGTGTAATTAGCACAGAATCACTAATGACCAAATCCCGAATTCGAACCGTATCGGGCAAAAACGAAAACACAGGCGGCCGGTTGAGAGAAATGTCTGTGGCGCTGTTAGACATTCGGCGGTTATATTGCACCGAACTACTCCAGTCATTGGATACCCAGGTGCGTGCTAAAAAACCTGTTACGGCTTCACTTTCGCTTGCGCTTCCACCAGTAAGTTCTGTATCGGCTCTGCTACCACCCAACCCTATACCGAAAGAGCCGTTCTCTGTTTGGCGGTTGTAAGCCAGCTGTGCGGAATCAATAGTGATATCTACGCTGGCTTGTTTCGTCCAGCTTCGGCTAGCGTTTAGGCTACCCGTGGAACGCTCGCTCAACCTTCTTGAAAAATCACTGCTGGCGGTAGCAGACTCTTGGTCATTAAGCTCATTTTTACCAAAGCTACGCCCAGCTTTGCCAGAAAAACGCAACGTTGACAGGTCGCCTGGATAAAAGCGCAAACCGGCGCCAGCACTCAGAGTATTCTGGGTATCGTAGCTGGATGGATTAACCACAAACCCCGTGTCGTTGCGTACAGAGCTGACAGTGTGGCCCAAATTGAAATCCAAACGGCTGCCGGGGTCAAAATATGTATAGCGGGACGCACCCCTAATTGAACTGTTCCCGCTCTGCTCACCATTGGCTGAGTCCCGGCTTGTGCGCAGAGTGCCTCCGTATTGCAACTCCAGAGCGTTCGCGCCTTTCTCCAATGTGCCACCCACTCGCCCAGACACCCCAAGCCCTGGCTCTGTGTTGGTGTCGGTGGTGTTGCCCCTGTCCGTTCGGGTATGAGTGACATCGGTAAACACCGAGGCCGAACCCGAGAGTTCAGTGACATCGTCGCTCAGGCTTTGGGCGTTTACAGTAATACTCCACGCAGCGCAGCAGGAACCAACCAATAAAGTGGCGAGGCGGTAGTTGCTTGCGCTCCTTGCTCTGCGATCCATCATAGGGCTACTCCTGAAAAATCAGGCCGGAGAATTTATCAGACCCGAGGGCATCCACGGAATCTTCAATGATTTCCCCGGTGACTTCTCCGAAAGGAACACCAAAGACGATCTGATCTGCAAAACGCTCAAGAATTCGTGCTTCTGTATTCTCCCGGAAAGGCGGCGCATTCAGCACAATACAGCGATCGGGGTAGCGGGCTTTCAGCTCGGTAATTAATTCTCGCATGCGTACCGCAGAGAACAGCTCAACCGCTGAGGAGGCCTGCTTGCCTGCGGGAATTACCGTAAGGCGCTCTACACCACTGGGATATAAAATGGATTTGATGGTCATCGAGCGATCGCCAACAAAGTCCGTAACGCCCGCGCCCATAGGGCTGGAAACCAGGCCGTTCAGTTCATTGCTATACGGGTCGCAATCCACAAGCAACGCAGAGGTTTGCGAATCCAGGGCGAAGGCCGCCGCCAGGTTAAACGCCGTTAACAGCCCGCCAGGGCCACTGCCCAGGCTGCTGAACATAATCGTGAAGTTGCCCTCACCGGCTCGGTTGCGCAGCTGTATGCGCAGCTCCCGGTATGCATCCATCACCTCTTTGTCGGGCATGCCAGAAAAGATAATTTTCCGTTCCCGTAACTGTTCACGGCTCCAGGGTTTGGGGTTGCCAATCAGTCCCAGAGACATCGACGAATCGTAAATCGTTGGGGGGTTCTCGTTCTCGTTTGTTTCCACCCGGGGTTGGTTTAGCCTTTCCCGTTCAGATCCCGCATAGGGGCGCTCTTTACGGAAATTGTCTTCGGCTTTTGCCTCGCCACGATCGTGCTCAAGCCGGCGACGCTCATCCTGGCTTTTCAGAAGTGCGTTGTAGAGCTTGTTGTCGTCCATCAGTTACTCCCTCCCCCAACGCCGAGCCCGAGTATTTCGCTGGCTTTATTGGTCAATTGTTCGGGGGTAATGCCCATAACACTGAATACCAAAACGGCGAGGTAAGCCGCCATAAATATCGCGAGCACAATCAGAATAGAGAATACATCCTTGCGCAGTAGACGATCCTTCCAGGTACTGCGGTAATGGGGAATGGTGGTCAACACAGGAATGCTTTCCGGCAGTGCCAGTTGCAGTGCTCGGGGCGAGCGCACGCGCTGATCAAACATAACCAGCATAACCAGCAAGCCCAACACCATGGCACTGCCCAGGAAAGGGCCTGCAAGGCCGACTTGGTAAAGCTGAAGGCCGTCCCATTGAGTAGGGTAAGTTGCCGGCTCTTGGATTTTGTAGCTTACGCCCTCTCCCTGAACGTCGAGAGTCATAGACAACCGTGCTTTTTCCCGGCGCTGAAGCATGTCTTCGTATACGCCACGGGTAACGTCGTAATCCCGCGTAAGCTCTGAAAGCTGCGCCTGGTTCTCTGCCACTCTCTGGGAGCGTTCGAACGATTCCTCAAGAAGCCTTTCCAGCGATGCCAAACGGTTTTTTTGCACGGTTAGCCGTGTTGTCATGTCGGACAGTTGGATTTTAAGATTTTCGTAAACCGGGTTTTCCATGACCTCGGTAATGCCACCGTCGCGGTCATCGTCGGTTTGTGTGGAAACGCGTGTTTTAAGATCGGCAATCTGATCCTGAATACTGACCACATCTGGATGACGCTCGTGATAACGCAACAGCAGCGAATCAAGTTCTTGGCGCATGGCAACCAGCCTGCGCTCAGCGGAAGACTTACCTGGGTCTACAGTAATGCGGCGTACCGGCTGCTCGTTATTGAGTTGGCGGCGAGTAAGTGTAACTTCTGAGTCGGTTTGCTGAATTTCCAGTTTGAGGTTCTCGATATCCCGGCGCAGGTTTTCGATTCGGGCCAGCACACTGCTTTCAGTGCCGTCCTGGTTGGCAGATTTGAACTCTTTCAGCCGCTCATCAGCATCTTCAAGCTGGCGCTGGTAAGATTTAACCTGAGAATCAATAAATTCAAACGCACCTTGGCTCTCCGAACGCTTTTTACGCACCGTACGCTCGATAAAGCGATTCAGTACCGCGCTGAGAACCTGGAAAGACTCGTCTGGGCTTCCACTGGTGTAATTTAGTTCCAGAAAATTTCGGTTGGACACGCGAATGCCGACTTGCTTACGTAGGCTGCTGATCTTTGCGTTACGCAGAGCATCCGTTTCACCGCCTGTGATCAGCCCGGTATCCAGAGCGATCTGCTCCAGAAAAGAACGGCTTTGCATCATCTCCCGGGCTTCGTTGATGCGATCCAGCTGAGTCAACTCGGCTTTACCCCGAAGCAGCGGCTGAAGAATGTTAGACTGGTCCGCGTACAAAACAGCCTGAGAGGTATAGCTCTTCGGTGTTACATAGCCCAGTGTCAAAACCCCTGCCGTCACGGTCATGAATATGATGACCGCTGCAAGCCTGTGGCGATAAAGCTCAAGCTTCACCGCACGAAGGGTATCGAGAATGAACTGTATATCCATCAGAGCTCGCCCCGGAAGAGTTGTTTGCG
>Ga0098041_1000896_pt1 | contig 11613 bp, 29 predicted proteins | sample 8_EtaG_FD_77066 | JGI IMG/M metagenome (GOLD analysis project Ga0098041, IMG submission 77066) | Marine viral communities from the Subarctic Pacific Ocean - 8_ETSP_OMZ_AT15162 metaG | ecosystem: Environmental > Aquatic > Marine > Oceanic | place: Pacific Ocean | collected 2015-01-08
AACACAATCTCTCTCCTTTACAGGTAACCTATTGCCTGTGACCGCTCTAAGAAATATTTTGCCAAAATGATCCGCCCAAAAAGGTATTAGCCATAGCTTCTTACCTCTCTTTTTCATAACAATACCAGTGATTTCCAGAGGCCGTTTATTCATGAAAGGATCATGTAGATAGCTATTCCACTTTACCAAGTCACCGATTTTCATTAGATCATAACCTTGTGTGCCCATTTTTGGTGAGAAGTCCAATCATCTGGCGGTGTTGGCCTACAAGAGCTAACTACCTCTAGATCTTCCCTGGAGCTATAATTTAGTAATTCTGTAGTATTATCATGTTGTTGTGGTAGGTAAAGGTTAAGGAACCGATCAGTTCCCAGTATCATACATTTCATGTGCCTTTGATAAGTACTTGTAAATGCATGATGCTGAAGTTGGTTCATCATAGAATAACTTATATCGTTATCATCGTTAGTTTTATAGGACCAACTACAGTTATCGAGATTCAAATTGTTCCATCTCATTTCAGTAATCAACAAAAGATCTCCTTTTTGTACGCCATGGGATACGGAACCGTCTAACACTCGCAATAATGCCCCTGGACCGATGCCTTGTTTCCTCATAGATGCTAGCATCTTATGTCTAAAAACAACGTTGTTAGTATCGAGAACTCTTATATCCTCTTGTCTTTGAGGACAAGTACGCTTAGTATGGCCAGTTTCTCGGCAATATGAGCAACGTCTCGTAGATACTTTCTTTTTCTCGTTCATCTTCTTCATACACAAACCCGCGTAACTATTAGGGTCTTCCTTTGCATGAGCGGCCATTAAGTCGCAATTGCGTCGGTTGTGTCCCTTGACATGACAGTATGAGCATCTCACAGTTCTGGTCATCTTTTCCTCACTTAGATAAAATCTTTACTACGTCGGCTTTCATGAATGCTTTCAATATCTTAGCACCCCAAGAAACCTTGTTACCGCTATCTAGAAAACGGAACGTATAAACGAATTCCCGTAAATCAGGATCGTGGCTCTTATTAGAATACCACTTTTTGACCATTATTGCAAGAAGTTTTCCATCCTCCATGGTGTCAACCTCAACTAATGTACCGATCTTCATAACTTATACCCATAGATAACTAGTCTTCTTCTCTTTCAGACCATGGGATGATATTATCGATCATTGCTCTTCCCATTCTACGAGTTTCCTCTTTACTTTCATCTAGATAGATGATATCTATTCTTTGAAGGTGTTCTGGCAAAAGTCTAGTTACCATGGCCATCCTACCACCATTTTTGCAATACTTCTTAAGAGTTACTAAATCTCCTACTTTAAAATTATATTCCTTCATTAGAAAAATCCTCCCCACGTTAACACACTGACTAGTGCTACTTTGCTGATCAATGTATGATAAACATTGACTTCATAATTTTGTTTATGTCGATTAGCTGCGATTAGTAAATCAATTCCTATACTTACTACTATAACTATTTGTGGTAAACTCACTTTTTGTTCTCCTTTACAGGTTCACAGCCTTTCTCTATATAATAGCGACTAAACCATGTCATGTCGCCATGCAAATTCAACACCCGATAAGATAAGAGAGCGTTTTTTCGCTCGATTTCCACAATCATTCCAAGTTCTTTAGGGTGCTTTTTGTCTCTAATTAGATCTCCAAGCTTCATGAGACAACCTTTAGATTATCGAGTGGGAATACCTGATTATCTCGAAATCCCACTAACTTAGCTAATCTAAATTTAGAAATAGACTTTACTAGATACGTCTTTGAGCTATATTTATCCGGTTGTACAACTAAAAACCTAACTAAATCACCTACTTCAATTGTATGGTTGCACGTCTTCCTCTGAGACATGATGTTCTTCTCCTTTGTGGATAACTTTGAATACACGGGGCCTTTGTTTGGCAGCGTAAGCCACTATTAACATTGGATCTTCACTTAGCATAGTCCTCAGAAACCAATCTTTATAAAATTTATATTGTGCAGCATTTGGGTCTTTGATTATTCTAACTAAGTCACCGATTTTCATTAGTTTATCCTCTCTACTTTCTTTGACATGAAGGGAAAAGTAATATTCTTGCCGGCTATTCTAACCCAATAGCGTTTTTTCCTATAGCCATAATCTATTTTCACAACTATTCCAATGTGTTTTGGTCTGGTTATTCTTACTAAGTCGCCAATTTCAATCGTGGGTTCCATTTTTCATAGCTCTCATATTGTGAAATGCTTCATAACATTCATCTATATCAGCTTGTTCCGCTTCGCCTTTTTTCCAATCTTCACAAATATCTAAAAAGATCTCTTGTGCCAATACACTCAATGCCAATCGGATCGCCTTTTCAGGTCCAGGAGCTATAAACAAATTATCATCTTTGTCTGTTGTAACTTCATAATTTCCACCCATGGATTTCTCAATGGTTACAACCACTTTCATAACTTTACTAATCCCTGTTTACTTACTTGCTTTATTGTGCCATCTGGTAACATTACCCTGCAAAATCCGTCGTATCTGGACTTTATTACCAGCACTAATGCCGGCTCTCCAAAAACCCTAACTAGATCGCCTACTTCCACTCTCATTGTATTACCTCCATGTTCTTTTCCTTTTCCCACCTTCTTTGATGAAGTGGATGCTCACTAGGCCAATAAACAAGGAAATTGATCCCTAACTCTTTACTAGAATTAGCTTTTCTTATGATCACTCCTACTCCTTTACATATCCCTATTGAAGTTTGTTTATATATGACCCAATCACCCACTTTCATACATAAAATTCCCCTGGTTCGTAACAGTTATTAGGATGGACAAAATCTACTTCACCACTATCAACCCACCGGACCAATATCGCATCTTCATCCGCTTCCATTACCAACCCTAACGGTGGAATTTCATTGTTTTTTTCCATGTCAGGAAGCCACCATAATATCAAATCACCAAACTTCATTATAAAACCTTGCAACCGCTGGTAACTAGCCAGCCAGTCTTACCGGAAGGCATAAGGCACTTGACCGTGCCACCTTCTTTATTAATGTATAAAACAATAGCGTTATGATCATCATAATAACGAACTAAGTCACCTACTTTCATTGCACCCTCTCTAGATCACCGTGCCAAACATTATTACCGGTGGTGCCATCATTCCAAAGTACCGTAAATACCTTTTGAGTCATATATGACCGGTCAAAGACCCGCTCAACTAATATACCCTTCCTAGATGAATCCCATACCGCACAAACCAGATCTCCTACTTTCATTGGTAACTCCTGTATCGGCTTCATTGCCTGTATATATTATAGCACAAATGAACTTATTATGCAAACGCACATACCATGCAGACACTCAACTTATCAAAAACATTGGGTTTATCCCACTTTTCGCAAACTTTGGGCCAGCGTCCAAAAAGTTCCATAATCTGAACTCCAGAAAACCCTTATAATATTGCAGGATTCCCCTATTTCCAAGACCACACCCATCATTTTGTTTTTCCTGGTGCTCTTTTTCATAACTAAATCACCGACTTTCATCGTTTCTCTCCAGGCTTTATCTTGTAAGGTTTATGTTTTCTTGGCTTTTTCAAGTGTCGCTCTTGTACCTTAAAGCTAACAGTGGGATCTCCCATAAGACATGCCCTATATGTCTTGTATTCCATACCCTTAGTAAAGATCTCCAATAGAAGGACATCTTTGCCCCTATAACGTGCCCCTGGCTGCGCGTAAGGCACGTTTGCTCTTAGAGTAGCCATAGCTCCGATTTCAAACTTACTAGGCTCTAGAACGGCGCTAATGGCTCTTTGAGCATAACGGTTATTGACGATCTTTTCATAGGTTTCCCTTGAAGGGATATAATCTGATTCGTTCTGAACTTTTTCGACGAACCAGCCCCAATAAGTTGTTTTTGAGTAGTAATCTGCAACAATTTTCATAGCTTGGCGTTTATCATCGCCAAAATCAGACCTCCATTGTTCTATTATTTTGAAGTTATCAGGATCATAACGTTTTTCTATCTTTTCCATTGCAGAAAACTGACGCGGTGTAAGCCCTTCGTATTTCTCATAATTTTCCAAGAGAGAATTAAGGAATGTTTCATCGCGATTGGAAATAAACTCTATTTTCAGAATTTTCTCTAGTCTTTCCTTTATGTTAGCGTCTGTTTTCATTTCCGGTTTTCGCCAATTGGCTCGATAAAAGGTTGAGTTATACATTTATTTCTCCTAGTGAAATAGATTTTTTCCCTTTTCGCACTTACTATTATACACGAATGAGAATAAAGTACAACCTTTTTCTTTATGTTCCTGAATTTATTATGTTTATCTTGCTATTCTTCTTCAAAGCGGTCGTAAACCTTTAAATCCTTATCAGTATCGCGCACATTGAGCCAAACATTCTCTTCGATAGTTGGATGATTCTCAATGAGTACTCTAACTTCCGTTTCGGCTCCATACCGTTTGATTTCACGCACTTCACCCGTATAATAACCCATGTAAACTACTTTGTCACCTATTCTAAACATTTATTTCTCCTAAAGTTTCCAACGCATTGGCTGGTATCCAACTAGTATTATAAAGCACTTTTCCAAAGTTTTTAGGCTTATAGTCGTACCAGTAAACTAGCATTTCTGGTTCTACAATCCCTTGTTCGTTAGATAAGTTTCTAATTTTAGTCACAATGCCATGATATATTTTCTTTGGATTCTCATTATATTGCACTAAATCACCGATATTTATCATCTTTTCACCCTCCAGAATTCCACTTAGTAGAACCCTGTTATGGGAAGTATTCCTTTTTCATATCATTCCTTTACATAGACCTTAGTCTCGTTAGTCTTGAAATATTCCCTTCCCTTATAGCTTTCGGGCAGAATCCACATACGCTTACAAATAGAACGCTTTGGTTTAGGAGCGTAACCGTCCGTAACGATTATGTGACCGTCAAACTTATGTTCGTTAACATATCTAGTCGGTGCATCAAAATCTGTCCCACCGGTAAGTACTCGTTCTAACTTCTTTTTCTCTCCTTTTTTCCAAACATAAATCTTTTTTTCATCTACACGGTGGTCGAAAGGAATGACGGTAAACGTAGCAATATCCGATAGTTTATTCAATTCAGCATAGAAAGCCGCTAGCAGTGAATCGGTTACTGAGCCTGACTGATCAATGGAAATAGCAATGTTAGCTACTCTATTGATTTTCTTACCAGAATGGATATAGGGATATCTCTTGTTAATACGACGTATTGTATTATTACGATCGGATCTTTGCGCTTGTCCACAAAAATAACGTAACACTTTTTTCCAGTCAATAGTAGGAGTTAGCCGGCTCATGATATCACGGCGACATTCTGAGCTTATACTTCCCCACCGATTGGATTGAGCACAATCTTGTGCAGCTTTCTTTATAGTCTCCTTTAGTCTTTCCTTAGCAATTTCAACCGTTTGTGAATCTATTTCCTGCCATCCACCATGATCATCAAATTGGCCACTTCCACCATTCCCCTCACTACCATCTTCTCCTTGTCCATCGCCTTGAGATTCTTGACTTTTTTTGAACTGGTCATCATTCTTTAGTAATTCATAATATGCTTCCGAGGATAAACCCCTAGGATAATTGGCAAATTGATCACGCCCTGGAAAACAACACCCTTCTGGTAAGTTATCCGCTCCAATAAGACTATTTATGGCGAGATCGGTTGCAACGTTCCAAGCCATGTGCATTTTTCCCCCTGGAATACGGGTGGTTACATGCTCGAATATAACGTGATAGAACTCATGAGTTAGAACACCCAACAATTGATTATCAGGAAGTTTACCTAAATACTCAGGATTATAGAGCATTTCAAATTGTGCAGTCTCAGGATTTACTCTTACCCCGGCTGTAGGGATCGCAGTAGATGGAGCCTTATTGATAGTTCTACTAATGTAAGCAAAGAAAGGTTCATCCATTAGTAAACGTGCAATATGATGATTTAGGTCAAAGTTCATTTTATCGTTAGGCATAATATTTTCCCCTGTAAGGTTGCTTTCCTGGTATCTATTATAGCAGTCTGAACCAGGAAAGCAACCATTATGAGTAAGTCACTGTTATTACTTGCCTTCTTCTTTTGACTTTCCTACCAAGAAAGACACCATGTAATCTTTCACGGAACCCTTTGAAGTATTTGCCTTATGTAGGGCAATCACATTTTCATTATTTCCTTTACCCATTTTAGTCCACAAAGACATGGAGCATTCGGAAGGGATAGAAACGAAGTATTCCGCAAGGTTACCAATTTGTTCTTCAGATAGTTGTTCTTTGAATACATCTTGTGCTTCCATCTTTTCAATCATTGCATTATGATCATTGATCTCGAATTCTGCAACAATATCATGAGCTTTTCCAGAAAGAAGATCCTCTACAGTGACTTGACGATCATAATTCTTTACGAAGTCATTGAAAGCTACGGCGGCCTCGAAACCTACAAAGGCAGCGGAAAGATTGAATAAAGCAGGGCTTGCTTCCTCTACTAAATTAGCCTTGCACAATACTTGATTTAGGCGATCCCATGAGCGTCTAGATGGATAAACCTTATTAGGTTCATACTCTTCTTTATGTTCCAAGTGGTGTGGATTCTGGTTTACAAAATCCCATATCACTGAATTCACGTTATCTTTCGCCCAGTTAAGCCAATCCTCTACTGTAGGTTCCAGATCCCAAACGGAATAACGGTCCAATTCTGCTGGATCCATATCGGATACATGGTATTCTGAACCATGATCACCACCGTTGATAGCGGCGAAAATCAGAGTATTTTCATGGAGTTTGTGACCATTCAACTTACGACTATCCATAAGCTCAAATAGACCCTGGCGCACTTCAGTAACTGCACGGTCCACTTCATCAAAGAAAAGAACAACTGGATTCTGGCAAGCGTACTTGAAGAAATCTGGCGGGTTATAAGACGTGGAATTCCCTTTGATTACGGGCAGTCCCACAAGATCACCTTCCGTCATTTGAGAGGCGCGGCGTTCGACAACTGGTAGGTCAAAGTTCTTAGCAAGTTGATATACAACCTGAGACTTACCAATACCATGCCGTCCGCGTAATAGCACCGGGAAACGGGCCTCGGAGACAGTAGGAGCCAATTCAACAAAGGTCTTGAAATCAATAGCCATTTTTTATAATCCTTTTTCTTTATTGGTTTACCACGTCCAGGGCGTTTTTCCCTTTTCGCACTTACCATTATACACTACTCAGAGTTTATTGCAAGAATAATCTCTGCTTCATCCCTAACCCCTGATTATAATTAGTTTTGTGCAGCTTGATTAGCTGCTATAACTAATGTATTTATTGCTACAAGAAAATACTCATAAAAATCAATACCATGGTGTGTTAATGCAGCGCCGACAATCATTGCTGATATGAAATATAATAAATCTTTCATAGTAATCCTCAAATAAATAAACTTGTTATCGTTATTATAATATAATGTGCTACCGTTGCGCCTATAAAAATAGCCGCAACAAAATGTAATAGTTCTCTCATAACCCCTCAACTTTAGACAACTTTTAGTCGCTCTACTTCTATATAGCCAGTTGTGCCATCGTAAGTCCACTTAACTAAAGCGAATTTTCTCTTTCGGTTGGCATTTGTGCGACTAGGCCAGTCTTCTTCTTTGAGTACTTCTAAAATAAGGACATAAAAAGGTTCCCCTATTCCATTATAAGTTACTGCAAGATCACCGACCTTTGGCGTTATCCACTGTAGAGGAGTTCTCTTCATACATGAAGCTCGTATTTATGCCTATCAAGCCATTCTTTTCTAATATATGCTCCATCGATGACCAACATATATGGCTCGATGACCTTTCCTTCCTCTATCCCTGATACCCACACTTTCCAGTCACGACCAATACGACTGACCAAGAATCCGAGTCGTTGGTGTCCATCTTCTAATGGTGTAATGAAAAGCATTCCAGGTTTCAATCTCTTTATCACTTCCTCCCTCCTATATACACGCGCACCCCCACTAGTATACCACTACCCAGGTGGGACAGTCAAGGTATATCGACTAGTGATATGCAACTCTATGAAATTACTTTCAGAAGCCTTACGGCATAAGAATAAGTAGCAACTTGTCCATCCGTCCAATGTACAGTAGCTCTCAAGCCTGTTGGGCATATATGGAGAACTACACCAATTTTTGTAGCCTTCTTCTCATAACACCACTTAACCAAGTCCCCAGGATATATGTCTGGTTCAAATTTAGCTCTACGTCTCATTGACTTACAATCTTGAATCGGTTCATAGTCTTACCAAGGGGCATATTCTTGAACACATTTGTTGTTGCTGCCATTAAATATTTTAGGTCATCTGTCGAACGTGATTGCCAATCTCTCCAATAGATGATAATTGTTTCTTCGGAAATGCCCACAATGGTGCCAACGTCACCCCATTGATAATCATAAATGAGGTCGCCTACTTTCATGCTTCCGCTGCCCTTGAAATTGAGTTAGAAGTAACCCAATGCGTTGCATCACCGTATTTTATCTTTGATAGTTGACAAAACCATTCTAGCCTGTATACTGGATCGTCTGTTATGCTAGTATCGATTTCAGATATCTTAGCGTAATAAATTTTACTACTGTCGGTGACCGCCACTAAGTCACCTATCTTGTAAGAAATATCTGGGCTCCATTGTCCAGAATTGCTCATTTTCTCTCCTGCGTCTTATATAAGTAGGCGCTTTCTAAGCCTTTTTGCTTAGAGCATGTTCCGCAAACCACATTTCCTTACCCCAATCATTCGTAACAACCCGATAAAGTATCACGCCCCCTGACACGGAAGTTGGTGCCCGTGTTTTGACTACTATTCCTAGCATATTATTTGGGAAGTTAGGATCTACAACACCTTTCCATTGGACTAAATCACCCACCTCAAACATCTGTTTCTGATATGACACGAAACCTCCTAACTCCATTCATGTTTCTTCTGCTCTTGACTCTTTCGCCAGATCCAGTCCAGATAATATAACATTGATTAGAATATTTGAGAGTCTCTGTGACAATCCCGTATTCATTAGTTCCTATTTTCTGAACCAAGTCGCCTACTTGTAATTTATATACCTTCATTTCGACCATTATAGCACACCGGGGGGGTAGTAGTCAAGGACTATGTAGGGAATAGGAAATGTTGGGTTATAACTCCTCTTTTTTCTTCCTTTTTGGTCGCTTTGGAACCGCTGCATCCAAGAAGGGCTTGAATGCTTTTCTGAGCTTTTCTTGCAATCCTGTGGTTTCCGCTTCAGGGAATGGTTGCTTGGCTAGTTTATATTCTTCTGGCGTTGGTTCTTCACCTGCAAATGGAGTGTCTTTAGTTTGACGGTAGCGATGCTCCTTCTTTCTAGCTGCCATTATTTGTTTCCACAGATCTGAATACTGTAGTTCCCCTTCTTTTTTGACATACTCTCTCACCTCGGTGCCATCGATTGACTGAATTTCAAGAAAATCATGTATAGCCTGGAGTATTTTTTCCTCTCTGCGGGCTTCTTTTTTGCTTCTAGACAACACCCTGTAGGTCTTATTTTGAATTGACCTTTCAAGTTGTTCAAGTGGTAGGCGAATCGACAATACTTCTCCATCTGGACTGAATTTGGAAAGTTTTGCCACCTTCTCTTTAGCGTCGATTCCATTGAAAAAGTAATATATTACATTCCTAAAGGCATAATTATTTATTTTCACCTCTTCTCTGCTATCTTTAGTGGCCAAATAACGATAAAGACTGAATAAATCAACTCCTTCACGTCCATAATGATCTTGAGCTAAGACAGCACCTGGGCGTAAAGTTCTAGTTTCAGGTAGAGACGTGATTCTCTGACTTTCCTCACTGGCTACTTTATTCACGAAACCAATAAGTTTCTTGATATAGTCTCTTCTTTTGTAGTTGGGACTTAGAGCCGTCTTGACAATGTGAGCATAATAAAGAGTAGCTTTCTTCATGTTTTCTAAAGTAGCCTCTTCATCTCCAGGGTATCGAAATTCAATGTACCCTCTTGTGTTGATATAATTTATATTGAATCCCATGCCCTTTGGGTTGCCTCTGGCTGCACCTAAAATAGCGGCAGACAAATCCCTCTCCAGAGAGTTTATTAGCTCTTGGGGCTCTAAACTAGGGAAGTCAATACTCCCTTCTTCGCTCTTACTTGAGATAGAACTAGCTATTAGATCCTTTGATTTCTTTCTAATGTCACCCACCCATCTGCTAAATTCGCGACTGGACATTCCCATTCCTTTCGTGGCGAAGCTTTGGTTGAGAAACAACATTCCTTTCACTAGGTTGTAATCAGAGTTAATGTCTCCTTCCTCATTCAACATGCCAACGTTGGTATGTAGTCCGGTGTTCTGATTCATTTCAAAATTGTCTTGATTGTTGAAATCCTCATAGAAGTCCTCCAAGAACTCAAACGCATTATCCAGGCCGGTGATATAAAGTGGAGTATCCATAGAGAATTCTATACCATTATCTAAAGAGCCATCCTCTTCGTATTTCAAAGAGCTACTCCATTTTTTCATAAAATTTGGCAAGTGCTCCCACAGTAAACTCTCAGGATCAGAAATACCATAGAAATCCTCCTCGTCCAGAGAATCATCCCATTCATAACCCAAATCATCCAAATATGTGACTGGATCTTCTCGGTATTCATCGTATTGTCTTTCTGATTCTTTATCAATATATTCTTGTGCTGATTTCTCTACCAGCATAGCGAATTCTTCAAGTGAAGTGGAACCTTGATATAAACTCGTGCTAATATTATTCATATCAGCTACAGAAGCCCAGCCGGCTGGACTCGTTATATCGGTCCACTCTGATTCCCCCAGGCCACAAAGTTCCGTGAAAAGGTCTTCTTCACCAAGTGCTTGAAATAGAAAATCAATACTGCAAGGTTCTTCTGGATATAATAAAGCCCCTGATTTGTCAATGTTTATGATATGCTTCTTGAATAAAGTCTTGGCCATGGATTCAAATATTTCTAGTTGGACCGGGGCTAAATTAGCACACTGCTCTTCCATGAATTTGTGAAATATACGATTTAGTTCTGTTCCTGGTTCTACCACGTCAGAGATAAGCGAAGTAAGTTCCTTTGCTTCATCTGGATTTCTTTCGAGGGCGGTCTTAATGAGTAGGAAATTCTTATAATTATCATTGTAATCATCGGTTTCGGAAAGTGAATACCACTCTACTATCTCATCGATATCCGTCTCATCGACCTCTATTGATTGCCAAAAGTTTTCCGAATCACCTTCGGAAACAAGTTCATAAAAGTAGTCATCCGAGAGATAGTCTCTCGCCAACTGCTCTCGCTGGTTTTCATAAGAGTTTTGATCAAAACCGCCTCCAACTCCCTCTGCACTCTCTAGTTCTACCTCATAAGAGACAGTAAAGAGATCCCCCATATCCATTACGGCTTGTTGTTCTGCTCTGTTGAATTCTTTTATGAGTTTGTTTTTGTTCTCTGATAATTGTTTCTTGTGTGACTTTTTGATGTTTAATTTCATGATGTGAACTCCCGCTATAAATAGTTATTTCTATTCAAAAGTATCTTGTTCACCATCTTCATAAGTAATAATAGT
>Ga0098041_1000897_pt1 | contig 11609 bp, 15 predicted proteins | sample 8_EtaG_FD_77066 | JGI IMG/M metagenome (GOLD analysis project Ga0098041, IMG submission 77066) | Marine viral communities from the Subarctic Pacific Ocean - 8_ETSP_OMZ_AT15162 metaG | ecosystem: Environmental > Aquatic > Marine > Oceanic | place: Pacific Ocean | collected 2015-01-08
ACCCCGAAGAACAAACATTTGGCACAAGAGATTATCTAGGTGAAAGAGGACATGAGGATTTGGTAGAATGAGTTGGGAAGATATATTTAAAAAACGTGGACCTAAAGGGTGGCAAGATTATCTTAAAAGAATGAAAGGGAAAAATTTTTCCTTTACATCTGGTTATGATGATGAAATGCCAGATTGGGAAAACCAACCGAGAGAGGTTGAATTAGATGAAAGTTCTTTAAAAGAACATTGTTGTGAACAGGCTAGAAATCAATTATTGGATTGGGCGTCTTCTAATCAAAGGAGATATGAAGAACGTGGTGATAAAGTAAAAGCAGATAATATGGAAGGTTTAGTGCAAGTAATTGAAAGTGAAAGTTGTGATACTATTAAAGAAACATTTGGCGCATTTATTGGTTTATCAAAAGTTAAACAACAACGTAACGGAAAAGAATTTTCAGATACTTTAAAGGATTTAATAGAAATCATTAAAGCGTGGGGGGAATGTGAAAGTGGAAATTGAACAGTTAGATTTTGCTTCCGAGATGGATATGGAGATTTCTAAATCTTCATTCCCATATTTCTTTCAACATATTCTTGGGTTCGATTTTACACCATTCCATCAAGAATGGTTAGATATGATGCATAACACAAAACGTGCAGTTATTATTTGTAGCCGTGACCACGGAAAATCTGTATTTATGCACTCATGGGCTGTTTGGAATTTAGTGTTCCAGCCGCCCCCATTTCAAATGCTATACATTTCTTCTAACCATAAGCAGACTATGGTTCACATGAGGGATATTGATAAGTTATTCAATAAACCTGCACTTAAAAAGTTCAGACCAAGTAGAGGATGGGCTGTTGGAAACATTACTCTTACTAATGGCAATTCAATTCTTGAACGTTCAGTAGGTTCTCAGATTCGTGGTCTTCACCCTCAAGAAATTATTATTGATGACCCTCTAAAAGAATTCAGTCTTAATGGTATTAAACGTGTAACTGATTGGTTCTTTGGTGATATGATTCCAACTCTTCACCATACTGCATCATTAAGAATGATTGGAACACCCTTTACATATACTGATATTTTTACAGAACTTGAAGAAAATGAAGCATATACTGTTAGAAAATATCCTTGTCTCAATCAATTAAATGAAGCCCTTTGGCCAGAAAGATGGAATTATGATGCGCTAATGCAACGTAAATCTGAAGTGGGTTCTTTGAAGTTCACGCGAGAATATATGTGCATTCCAGTATCAACAGGGACTTCTCTCTTTAATCCTGAACATTTAGATGAATGTAAAAAAGCAGGAAAGGATATGATATTACTTATGCGCCAAAGAAAGAAATTGGGTTATAAATATTTTGTTGGGGTTGACCCTGCTATTTCTACCGATGGTGATTACAATGTTATTATAGTTCTTGAAGTAGATGACAATAAAAACAAAACAGTAGTATTTGTTGACCGTTCAAAGAACGTAGAGTTTAGAGAGAATATTAATAAGTTAAAGTTAATAGGACAATTGTTTCAACCTGAGTCTATTTTCTTAGAAACTAACACTTTCGCTAAATCCTTTACACAGGAACTTCGTAATGAAACCGACCTCAATGTTCATGATTTTACCACTACTAGAAAGAAGAAGGAGGAAATCATCCTTAATTTACAAATGAATATAGAAAACCATAAAATCATATTCCCAAGAGGGAATGAAGAAAGTAAAAGGGTTACAGATAACATTTTAGAGGAATTATCAATGTTCGCCATCACCGACAGCGGAAGGTTTGAAGGTGTAGGCGCGCACGACGATTTGGTTATGGGGCTTGCCCTCGCAAATGCGGCTACACATCAATTGTTAGATAATTTTATATTATTAGATGATATAGACATTTTTAGTTCTAGGCAAGAAAAACCTGTCAATGTAATAGGAGGTGGTGTTCTTGGTCTTAATTTTTAAAGGAGAAACAGGAGATAAACTCCGCGAGTTAGCCGAATTAGAAGACGAAAAAGAAGAAATAAAAACGGAGTTGAATTTTGAAAAATGGTTAAGTTCTCAACCTCTTTCTGATGAGTATGATATTTCTACTAATATGGCTAAAGCATTTCAAATTAATTTGACACAAGTTAAAAAAGAATTGGAAAAGTTTCCAGAAGATTGTTCTTGTGATGACCAAGATGTTCCTAAATTAGTTAAACAATTACGAAAGTATAGAAGAAGTGTTAAGGGAGAAAATAAGATTAAACTAACTAAAGGGATAGAAAATTTAATAAATTCTTACACTTCTTATTTAGATGACTGTATTAAATCAATTTATTGGGTGGAGAAATATGATTATCCTCTAAGGAAAATGAATTTTAATGAGGGTGATTTGAAGAAAATACATTCTGTTAAAGACTATGATACTAGAAGTAAAATAGTAGATTCTTTATGTAAATTTTGGGAAGCAGATTTAGATATTAAATCAGTCCCTTATTCCGAAAATTATGCTAAGTTATCTAAAGATATGAAAGTAGCAAAGAGGGAATTTAGAGCATTATTAAAAGAGATTCCTCATCAATCGGTTAGAAAAAATTTAAATGAACAAGTTAATGATTTCATTAAAAAGTCAGTTTGTAATAGTCCTGGGATTTCTTCGAGGGAAATACATGATAGAATGCCAAGTAAACTTTACAGAATATGTTCACCTCAAATTATTTCAAAATCTATTAAAAAGATTGGTATAACAAATATTAATGGTTCCAATTATAAATTACCTGATGAGATTAAAAAAAGTCTTTATGCTTATACTGCTTCCTTTATTGATTCTGATGGGTATATTACTATGGATAAAAGTTTTAATCCTAGAGTCGGTTTAGTAGCAACAGGGGATAGAGGTAAAGCATTTATGATTCAGATTCAAAAAGAATTGGGAATAGGTAAATTACATCTTGACCAAAAATCTCCTCAAGGCACTCGTCCAGTTAATAGGTTAAATTTTTATTCTCAAGCAGAATGTCACGAATTGCTTACAAAATGTAGACCACATTTTAGAATGAAGGGTAAGAACGCTGACTTACTATTAGAGTTAATTAAAATGAAACAAGGTTTCAAAAAGGAAGAATGGTATAAAGGGCGTTGTGAAGAAATTTTTAAGTTAATGAAGTGGGAGAATCATAAAGACCATGTTAATTACAATTTCGCACAATATGGGATTGACCCAACAATTGTCGCTAAATTACACGATAATTGTAAGATGGATATTATGAATGATTTGGAGAGTATCATTAAAGAGGGAGAGTAATGCTTGCCCAATGTGAGATGATTCAATTAAATATAACTAATAAAAAATGTAATGAAAGAACACATATAATTAAAGATTGGTGTGATGTTTGTAGAAGCAGGGTTGAGTGATTATTATGTTATGGATAATATTAGGTTCTTTGATTATTTTAACTGTTATTTTTTGGTATAACTTTTGGGTTGCTCTTAATGACCTTGTAGATTTTAAGATAGAAATTGAAGCAGAAGAAATAACTAAAGAATTATGGAAAGGTCACAAACTATTAAGGAGGATTCATAAATGAGTGAAAAAAGAAAATGGCGACTTGGGAATTTCTTAAGAAGGAGAACCCCTAAACCTGCTGACCGCAAAGTATTCAATTTAGGAATACAAGAACGAGAAGCGAATTATATGATGACCACTCCATTATTGTATAATATTGCATATAATTCTGTGATTACTAGAACTTGTATTACCCAATTAAAAAATGAAGTATTTAGACGTGGTTATGAATGGAGAAAGAACTTTTCCCATAAATGTAAAGATTGTGGAAAAGAACACGAAAAGCCAGTTGAGGCTTGTTCAGAATGTGATAGTCTTAATTTAAAGAAACCATCTTTAGACCAATTAAAATATGCAAAGAACATGTTTGATGGTTATGTTAATAAGTCTAATCAGATGTTAATTGATGTTCTTAAAGAAATGGAAGATGATTTAAATATTACTGATGATGCTTATCTTATCTTGGTTAAAGAATATTATTTAGATGGTAACGGTGAAATTAAATTGCATCGCATTAAAGAAATTTATCGTGGCGACCCTGTTACTATGACAATTTATTCTGATGAAATTGGAGAACGTGGCACAAAAGGATTTACTGCTTTAAATGATAGGAATTTTATTACAGAAATAGAGCATGAATGTCATCCAGAAACAAATGAAACTCTTTATCCTGTTCATTATGTGAATAGGGTTCATGGTGAAGAACAGTATTTTATTAAAGGAGAAGTGCTTCATTTTAGTAAATATTCGCCATCTAGAATGTATGGACAATCCCCCGTTGTTACATTATTTAATCACATTACAACTCTTATTGCTATGGAGAATTATGTTAATCAGTCTTATACTAAGAGTCGTATGCCTAAAGGGTTACTTGCAGTTCAAACTAGAAATATTGAATCAATGAGAACCTTTTGGCGAGCAGTTAAAGAAAAGATGGAAGAAGACCCACACTTTATTCCTGTTATGGGAATTGAAGCAGAAAACGGAAAAGGTTCTGTTGAGTGGATTAAGTTTATGGATTCATTGAAAGAGATGGATTATGTTGCAGTTAAAGAAGATTTAAGAGACAGAATTGCCGCTTTCTATGGTGTTAGTAAAATCTTTATGGCAGACAATTCAGCAAGTGGTGGATTAAATAATGAAGGTATGCAAATTCTTGTTACTAATCGAGCAGTTGAAATGGCTCAGAATGTTTACAATCATTATGTATTCCCGTGGTTTGTTGGAGAATTTGGAATTACAGATTGGAAGTTAGTATTGCCACCATCAGAAGAAGAAGATGAAATTGCAGTAATGCGAAAGAGAGAAATAGAAGTTAATATTGCTGCTTCAATTAAAAATTTAGGATTTGTTGTTGATATGAATGAAGATGGTGAATTTACATTCAAGAAAGAACCACCTGCACCACCAGCCGGACCACCGCAAAAAGAAGGTAAAGATGGTAAAGTAGAAACTGACCCATATGCCGGAACAAATGTAGATGCTAGTCAATTAGGACAAATGCAAGAACAAATGATGCAAGGTGGTAAAGATGCTCCAACAGTTGATGCAGGGGGTTCAGGCGATACTAGAAATAAGCCCTCTATGAGCGTTGGCCCTGATAAGAGAAGCACAGGATTACCCAAAGAAGCCGGAAATCAGAATGTTGATAGAAGAACGGAGTGATTAGTATGACTTGGTTTGAAATTCTAAAAAGAAAACCAATACAAACTACTTTAGATGTATTAGATGAAGACCCTGCTAAATTACATGAACAGAGTGATATTACAAGAACCTTACAAAGAATTGGTGAGGGTGTTAGAAGTGAAAAACAAACTAAACCATTCACTCAGCGAAAATTAAAAGATTGGGAAGGTGAACCTGAGTCTGAAACTGGGCCTAAAACTACTGTAAGGACAGGTAGAAAGAAGAAATCTAAGAAACAACAGAAAGAAGAATCTTTTAGTGCATCAGGTTCTAAAAGGGAAGAAGATACAGGAGATGCTGCTTCTGATGTTGGAGAAACAATTAGAGAAGCAAGGGCTAAATTGATGAGAGAAGCAAGAGGTCCATATGGTGATATTGCAAATAGAGCCATGAAATTAGTTTTAGAAGCAAGAGAGTTGCCTAATGAACAAAAGAAATTATTAGGGAAAGTAAGAAGATTACTTCATCAAGCAAGAATACCGGAGGTAAAACTATGACAAATAGAGAAGATGTATCAAAGATTCGTCGAGAATTACAAGAAACTGAGAAGTTGCTAAGTTTAGCAGAAAAGAAAACAACGGTCAATAGGAATTTTGCACCAGCACAATTACCTGACAAGAAAACTCATAATAATGAGAGAACAGCATCAAATCAAATTGACTATGTTGTTCATTTGCCTAAAAAGCAAAAGCGTAGTGAAAATAAGTGGTGATTTAAATGTCTTTACTAAAAGCCTATCTAATGAATAAGCGTGACCCGCTTACATTGGCTAAGGTTTTTATGGAAGAACGTCAAACCATTAGAAAAAATGTAGAAAGGGCTCTTCAAGAGAATTTACAAGACTTAGGCGGTAGTTATTTTTATAATCAGGTTATTTGGTATCAAGCAGAAATTGAAGATATTAATTTAGAACTAGAGGATTGGGCGGACAAAAAAGAAAAGGGAAAAGTTCATCATAATACTATTGCTGCTGCCGTTAAAAAATTAAATAACCGAAAAGTTAGATATGAAAAGCAGTTAGAGTTATTAGATGGTCATTATAAAGAAATTACTGGGGAATCTTATACTGAAATGAGTCCTAATAGACATGGGGAACTTTTACAACAGGGGATTGAATTATTACAACATGATGTGCAACAATTAGAATTAACTATAAATCACAATGAATCTAATATCGCTGAATTAGAAGATGATTTAGCGGAAATTGAAACTAATAATGATTTAAAAACTAAAGACTTCATGGACAATCCCGAAATTAGTGACGAAGCAAAAAATAATATGCGAGATGCAATGGAAACGCAGTTAGTGAGTTTAAAGGAAAGAAGGAAAGATTCAAATAAAGATATTATAAATAATAATAAGAAAATTAAAGGGAAAATACAGGCACTGAAACGTAAGATAGATAGTTCTAGACAAAAATTAGAATTTGTTAGAACTGGGAGAAGTTCTACTGAACGTGGATATGAACAGGTGATGACCGTAAAAAAGCCACCTCAAAAAGTTGTTCGATTTTACGATGCTGCGTTTAAATTGGTAGGATTTACTTATGAGCAATGGATTAACTCTTTATATGTTAGCACTAAACCCGATTTTTCTTGGAAACAACGTGATTGGTGGAACATTTTAGATACTGATTGGGAAGAATTAACTGGGGATTTAGAATTTTCAAAGGATGTAAAGGATGAAGAAGGTAATATGGTTTCCGTAGCAGATGCTTCCAAAAGAACAACAACTTATAAAAACCCTTTTAGAAATATTCCAGGCCATTGGTCGTTAAAAACATATGCTAGAGATTTAAAAGGTAAATTACATAAATACGATTCCAAAACTGGTGAAATGAATCCAGTTGATGAAGAACAAGTTAAATTAGAATTTAAAGAATCTGATGGTAAACTAAATCGCAGGAAGAAAAGTAAAATCACAAAATTAAAGACGTGGATTTGGAAACTGAGAGAAGAGAGGAAAGGGAAAGGTGGGCTTAAAGGTGAAATTAAAGGCGTGTCTTTAAAAGGCGGAGAAATGGTGGATAAGAAAATTGGGAACCCTCCTTCCACAAATAAAGTATTAGTTGGCGGAAACTTAGTTTTTGAAAAAGATAGTGACATAGAAAAATTAATAAATGATTCCAATATTGATACTGAAGCGTTTCATAAAAATGTTTTAGAATTAAATCCTCAATTAAAAACTATGTTGTCTGTTTTAGAAAGAGATGCGGTAAAACAAATAGGAACATCAGCAGCAGACAGAACGCTTTATACTGAAGAAGAAATTACAAATGCTAGGGATGATACAGAAAGAAAATTTATGAGGGATTCAAATAGAATCGCTGGGGGTAGAAAAAAAGGAGTGGAAAAAGATACTTCACTCAAAAATATGAAAGATTGGCAAGATTGGTCTCCAGCATTTATACATGTTTTAGGAAAAGAAGGAAAAGGTATTGATGAAAATTTAAAATCTTTCTTTAGTGGTTTGAGTCCTGAAGTCTTGTCTATGTTTGATGAACCATCTGTTCCAACAAATAATAGTAGTTTCGGTTTAGCGAGCGAAAAGAAGGATGGTAAATTCGTTTCAGAAAAGACTAGATTTAAAACATTAGCACAATTAGGTAATCTATTTGATGAAGCAATAAGTAGTAATGAATTGAGTCCCGAAGAATTAAGTGACGCTACTACTATTTTAGAATCTATTCAAGCACATTTACCGACTCTTGAGGATGCTGACCCTGACCCTAAAACTACTGATAAGATGTTTGAAGTATTAATGGAAATGCATGATGAAGCAAGAATGATGCAAGAAAGCATTTCTGGGGATGAGTTTAAACAAGTTCCCGAAGAGATTTTAATTGAATTAATAGAAGATGTTAAATTAATTATACAACATACTAAGAAAGAAAAACCTTCAGAAAAAGATTACGTTCAGATTTTAATTTTGTATTATGCGATTAAAAATATGATAGATGATTTGGGGCCACAACTACCACGTAGTGCTATTACTGCTAAGAAACAATTTAAGCAATATTTGAAAGACTTAGAATCTTATTACAAAGAAAATTTTGGTAAAATGGCTAATCAACAATTAAAGAAATTACAAAGGTTAGCAAGAGTCGAAGCCCAAAAACAAGGTAAAGATATTAAACGTCGTAAGAAGACAGAAAAGCCAAAACGAAATAGAAAATTGAGACTCGGAGAAATTGCCGAAAATAATAAAAAAGAGTGGGAATTGTATATTGCTATGGCTAAAAATTTATTAGAGTATGAAGTGACAATACCAGATACGGCAGATTGGGAAGGAAGATTACTTGATAAACCTAGAACTGTTCACGAAGAACCATATCAACAAGAATGGAAAAAAGGTAAAGGGTTTCTTCATCGGGATAAAATTTCTGAAAGACAACCAACAGAAACTAAAAGAGGTGGTTATGCTAAAACTAAAACAGGGCATAAAGTAGCGGGTGATACACTAACAGTTACTATTAAAAATAGATATAGAAAGCCGGATGGTAGTCCAAATGTGAATGCCCTTATTAGAATTCTTAATATCATATATCCTTATGTAAAATTAACTATGGATGCTGAAAAACAAAGAGAAAAGGGGTATAGGACTATGCTAACTCAAGAGCAAATAGATGTGGCTAGAAAGAGAATAGTCAGACATAGTGCAGAAAATGTTGATTTGGTAGATATAAATAGATATCCACATTTATGGGACAGAAGAACTGATATTGTTGGTCCGGCTACTTGGAGAAAAGAAGGTAAAACAGAGATGGGATTAACTGCTGAAGAAAGAGGAATTGAAATAAATCAGGGTGAATTTGCTGACGCAGCGGCAGATAGAGTTAGACAAGTTATTGAACAAGATACTGATGATGATTTTGATAGAACAGATGAAGAAGATGCTATGGAATCATATGAGCGTCAAATGGTTGAAAGTGCAGAAGCCGCAGCAGGAATGGAAAATGTGGATTTATCTGATTTACAGGGTAGTAAAGAAGAGAGAAATAGGTTATTAGAAAATTTAGGCCAAGTTGCTGAAGGTGATACCCATATGGAAGAAATGCTTTGGGATGCTCAACAAAAACAACGTCAAGAACAATATATTGCAGAACAAAGAAAAGAAAATCCAGATGCTTCAATGAGAGAACTTAGAGAGGCCTTTAGAGAAAAAGAACCACAAACTTACGCTGAACATAAGCAAAAAGAATTAGAAGCACAGATGACCGGCGCTAAATTAGAAGAAGAAGCGAGAAGAAAATTAAAAGAAAGAGAAGCCAAGTATGGCACAGCAGCAACAAGAGCAGCAGATACAGGCAAAACACCAACAAGACAATCAAAGGCTAAACCTAAACCATTGGATAAAGATAAAACCGAAGAATTAGATTGGCCCAATTTCCAGGAGGAAGAAGAATGACATGGTTTGAAGTAATAAAAGAAGATAGTCCAGCATTGGCTAGTCTATCACAAAAAGAAAAAAAGAAACTTAAGAAGGTTCTAGAATCAGCAGAACCTTCAGAATATTTCGGTCAAGACTTCACAAAAATGGGGGAATTGATTGACTTAATGCAAGCATTAGAATTGGTTAAAGGTGACAAAAAAATGCAAAAGAAAATGAAAAGCATGACAGAAAAGAATGTTGATGTTGTTGCTTTAGCCGCCAAACTCAGAAAATCTTACGAAGAAATTTATAGAGAACTTCGTGAAATTATTTATCCTAAAAGTAAGGGGTTGAGAAAGAAATGAGTAAAATGGATTATGCGAAAGCAAACAAAGAGTTGCGTAAACATATTGAATTACTGCTTGACCATTTTGATAATCAAGATGAAGAAGGTTGGAACAAACTACTAAAAATTGCAAAATTTGTAGTGGAGGTTGATTATAAATGAGTGAAACAAATGAAACACTAGAAGTTCTGAAATTGTTAGTGGAGAAAATCCAAAAGTTAGAAGAAACTGTTTATCATAATGATAACGTATTGATGAAAGCCGGGCTTGTAAAGGTTGATAGTCCAACACCTAGTATGATTGGTGGCGGAGATGGAATTATTCCAGATTCTAAGTCTATTGCCAAAATGAGTTGGGATGAAATTAACACATTGGTTACTAAATTAGGAGGCGGAACAATATGAATACCGACCAAATTTTGAAAAAGTTAAAAGAGATTCAAGTTGATGCATTTAATAATGTCCATAGTGCTGAAGAAGAAAGTGAACTTCAATTGGAATCTGCAACAGAAGAACATAATTGTGAACCTGCTGGTGGAGAAGAAGTTAAAATTACACGACCAAAGGCAGAAAAAGTTCCTGAGATTAAAACCTTAAGTCGAACTACACCTATGGACGGAAGTAAAGGGGTTCCTGAAAAGATTTACGTCACAGATGGGACAGTTAAATCTATTACAATTGAATCTATTCAAGCACAGTTAGATGATTTAAAAAAGAATATGGATGGGGATAACTGGGGCGGTGAACTAGGAAGAGTTTTAACTGCCGCTGAAGGTATTTTAAGAGAATCCGCAGCAAATCCTGAAAAATATCAGCGTTATCAAAATGAGTTAAAAATGTTAAAATTTGAACTTAAGCGTAAACAACCTGAGTTAAAATCATTAAAGCATATTGTAGAAATGTTCCCTGAAGGAATGTGATTACAATGAGTTGGGAAGATATACTGTGTTCTAAACCAAAAGAAGAATATGCACACGCTTCGGTGGGCGCAACAAATCCAAACGATAGAACTTACACAAAAGAAGAATTGAAAGATTTAGATGATGTTGTAGTTTCAAATGGAGATACTGCTAGACAATATGCTCAGGGTTTTGGTAAAGTAATAGTCCCTGATATATTTAATATGATGCACGAAAAGGAATATGATATGCTAACATGGGTAACTAATGATGTAAGAAAGGTTGCTTTTGAAAGTGTTATGGAAGAACTTAAGCATGCTATGAGAGAGTATTTTAACATAGAATAAATGTAGGTGAATAATATGAGTTGGGAAGATATAATAAAATACAGCACTAAAGACATGATGAGAGATGAAAAAGAAAAGGATGATTTAAAGCATTCTCGTCGTTCAGAAGCACAGGCAGAATCTGACCGACAAACATCAGGAGAACATGGTGTTGATGAACATGGTAATTATATTAAAGAACTTAGTGATTTTGACCTTAATGAGATATTATGGCATCTTGCAGAACTAAAAGACATAACGGAAAACGCAGAAGGAAAAGACCTTGATGTAGTTTCTATGTTACAAAAAATAATACAAGAGAATGAATCTAGGTGATTAAAATGAGGTGGGAAGATATACTGTGTTCTAAACCAAAAGAAGAATATGCACACGCTTCGGTGGGCGCAACAAATCCAAACGATAGAACTTACACAAAAGAAGAATTGAAAGA
>Ga0098041_1000910_pt1 | contig 11518 bp, 19 predicted proteins | sample 8_EtaG_FD_77066 | JGI IMG/M metagenome (GOLD analysis project Ga0098041, IMG submission 77066) | Marine viral communities from the Subarctic Pacific Ocean - 8_ETSP_OMZ_AT15162 metaG | ecosystem: Environmental > Aquatic > Marine > Oceanic | place: Pacific Ocean | collected 2015-01-08
TTACGCATAGCCACAAAATTATCAGGCAAAGAATAATATTCTGTATCTGCAATTGTGTTTGCAGTTACCCTGGTTTCCATTCTTCTTATTTTAAAATCTCTTCTGTGTCTTGCTTCTGCAAGTTGTATAAATTCAGGTATTCTATCATCTAAATCGGTTCTATCTAACCAATTTGCTATTGCTGTTTTGAGTTCTGAATAATTTGTTAATGCCATTATATTCTTCTCTGTGTAGTTTTAAGGTATTTGTATTCTGGGCTATTAAGCAGTTTTTTGACCGCAGGCCAGTCCTCTTTTTTTTGTGCATCTATGCCAAATTTTTGTTTCCATTCGTAATACACAACAAGAGGTATCCTTGCACAAAGTCTAAATTCGTCTTTGAGCGCATGATCCTCTTGTTGTAAGCGTTTGTTGGAGTCAATAATGCTACCAACTTCTTGAACGTGTTCAATTGCACCTTCATTAGTAGCATTACTAAAATGAAATGTCTGTCCGTCTCCGATTTTTCTTTTCATTCACTCAACTCTTGTACATAAACAGTAGGAGTCCCACTACCATGTATGGTTGCCATTTTCATGCCACCATCTACTTTGAAGATAATAGATTCATCTCCTGCCATGTATATTGAAGAAGCAGCTACTGCTGTAGGATTTGCTCCAAACTCAATAAATACAGGGCCAGTGGTTGTTACTCTTACATATTCAATAGCAGCATTGAAAGCCGATGTTTGTGCCGAAGTTCCGCTTGTCGTTCTTGTGTGATTTGCTATTACTCTATAGCCACCTAGCCAATTTGCCATCATTATCTCCTAATTACAAATGTTACTAATAGTTTTTTAGCACCTGTAGAACCACCATCTGTAATCATTTCGATAGTTCCGTCTTCTTCAACTCTATTAGCTGCCGTAGGTTCTGCTGAATCTACAGTTCCTGCTGCCGAACCTGAATGTGCAACTGTTATGCCACCACCTGTTACAGCAGTACCACCAATTTCGAAAGTAATTGCAGCGTTTCCACCACTTATAGCTCCTTGTAATGCAGTAATAATTTTAATAATTCTACCACCATCTGGTACAGCTATAAATGTGCTTGATGCAGTAGAAATATCTTCTATTTCTCCTGACAAAAAATAATCATTTAATGTTCTCATTAAATTTCTCCATATTAATAACCCTCGTTCCGAAGAGATACCTTCTTCAAGGTCATTGTTAATTTGGTATCAAGCGAGGGGCAGAAAATAATAAAAACTGCCCCTCAAAAGAAGACAACTTATGAAGTTGTCAAGTCTGCGATTGTTGCAGAACTAGCTTCGTTTCTAGCCACTAGCGTCCATTCAGCTAAGAGCAATCTCTTTTCTGCGTCACCAGTTTTTGCTAGCTCAGAAACCTGGAATGGTCTCAAGAAAGCTGTTGCAAACATATCTGTTTGTACTAGAAGAGCAGAACGTCCACTGCTTCTTAGTATTCTATCAGCTACTACTTGTATCTCACCAAAGTCAGAAACATAAACGTCAATAGTAGCCACTAGACTTCTATCTTCTGCCATGTCCATACGAGTTGAGTTACCAGTAAATCCTGATACTTTTTGTTTGTTGAATGATCCAACTAACATCAAGTTTGGCTCTCCGCCATTGTCATAACAGTTTTTTAATTCTGTTTTGAGAATAGCTTCAGTAAGAACTCTTTGTGTGCCGTCTGTGACAGTACCACTTGAGTTTCCACCACCAGCACCATAGACGTTGTTGGTAGTAGTCCAAGATTCAAAACCTCTTGAAGTTCTTGCACCACCGCCATTGCCTGATCCTGCTGCTGCTGCAACTTTACCAGTTAGGGCAAGTTCCATATCTCTTTTTAGTTCTTTACCAGCTTTTGCCACTTGATAAGCTAGTTCGTCAGTCATGCCTGCTTTTTTAGTTACTTCTTGTGTACCAGTTACAATCACAGGTTTGTAAGAAATCTGCGTATAGTTGAATACACGAGTCGTAGCCGATAAAGCAGCATTAGGAGCATCATCTCCTTCTATTTGTGCGTTTGCCGCTGCTGCTGCTAATGTATCTGTTTGCCACTCGTGCTTGGTGAAGCTCGCAGTAGCTGTTGCGATAGACGACATAAAAGGTGTGTCAGTTGGTGTAATGTTATAAATTACATTCGCTAAATCTTCTCTATTGTCGTTAGCATCAAAAGTTTCATACGCATTAGTTGTAAATGCCATTTTTGATTACCTCTAAATAAATAATTAATAGACTATAAAAGATTTTTAATTAGGTTTTGTGCATCTTCCACTCTGCCTGTCTTTTTAAGTCTGTTCCTAAGTTGCGCTCTTTTTTCTGAACTTACTTCATCTGCCGTTTGTTTAGTGCCAGGCTTGGTTACTTTAGGTACATTTTTGACCTTCTTGCTTTTAATTTTAGCATTAACCAATTCCTCGTACTTCATAGCATTGTTCAAAGCCTTTACACTTCTAGCATCAACTAGTTGCGAAAGTTCTTGTTCCGTAAAACCTATAGTCATTGCGTAATTTTTAATTTTCGTTTTGATTTTAGGTCCTTCTACTGGATGATCCCAATTAGGGATATCTTTATTAAGAACTTTATTTTGCTCAACTTTAACTTTTTGTAATTGAGCAATCGCATCAGATTGTGCTTGTAGCACTTGTGCATTTTTCTCATCTGCTATTTGCTTCTGGTTTGTCTGTAAATCCCTTTGCTCATCTTTTCTAAGAGCATATTGCACAGGGTCTTCTTCCTTAAGTTTAGCCCAATCAATGTCATCGTACTTTTTCAAATCTGATGTCACAATTGTGTCTAAGTCCTCAAGACGTGATAAGTAGCGCTTCTTCTCTTGTTGAGTAGTTTCTAACTCCTTAGCAAGCAAGCTTTGCTCTGCTTCAAGTTTTTTTCTGTCCTCAGCAAGTATAGATTTATCTCTACTGTAATCAGCCCCAAATTGAAAACCTTTTTTCAGTTCGTCAAGGGTCACAGTATGCTCTTTACCTGCCGCTTTGACAGTGTAGCGCTCCTGTTCCTCTGGTTCTTCTTCAGTGTCTTCTATTTCTAGGTCATCTGCTGTAAGCCCATCTGGGTTACTCGCTTCTGTTTCAACTGATTCGGACTTCATGTCCTGTTCAGATGCACTTTCTTGTGCCTCTGTTTTATCTTCGTCTTCTTCGGATGGCTTCTCTGAAGCGCCTAAAAGACTGGATTCTTTTAATGCTCTCTGCGCTGATGCTACATCAGTCACAGGAACACCGCCTATTGCGGATTCTTTTATTGGGATGTCTTCGTCTCTAGCCATGACTATTTACCTCCCTTCAATTCTTCTTGGACTATTTTGCCATTCTCCATAGTGTTTACTAACACGCTTTGTGCGGTCAATACACCTCTTATGGAATGATATAGTGCCTCTCTCTTTGCAGTTTCCTCAATATCAGTTCTGATCCATTTTTGAAATATGTCGTTTTGGATTACTTCATGAGATTTAATTAACAAAGGGTCTTCGAGTATCTCTTTTGCTCGTCTACCATCTTTAACTTGTGTTTCTTTATCGGTCATTTTCTTCTCCAATTTGGTAAACTCTGTCTACAACATGTGTAGGTATAGGTCGTTTACCTGTTAAATATCCTCGAATATCGTTGTGTGATATTGATGTTTTCAAGGATAATTCGTTTACAGAAATGCGATGTTTTAACATTAACTGCTGTAAATCTTTGTGTGATATTTTATTATTCAGCTTTTTGCTACCTTTTTTGCTCTTGCAGACAAATCTTTAAAATGAACTACAGGTTTTGATGTTTTGCTGTGTGTCTTGCCTGTATGTATTGCCCCATTGGGCATTTTATGTACTGCGCCTTTGTATTCTTTGCCTGTTTTAAAATAATGTTTGGTCTTAGCTCCCATCAGCAACTTCCCATTTTCTTTTTCTTTTTCTTTTTATCGTCTTTCTTTTTTTTGTTACTTTTTTTGTTTCCGTATCCGTATGCCATTACATTAACCTCAATAAGTTTGTAAATTTATCTGTTGCTAAGATCAAAATAACGATAGCCGTCCAGGCTATGTATTTGAATCTAAACACCTCTATCTTGACCTCTCTCATATCTTTTTCGATATGTTGAAGGTGATTTACTTTGATATCAGAAATATCTTTCTTAATTAGCTCCATTTCTGTGTTCAATTCGTTCAAATCTTTCATGCTAGTGGTAATTTTTTACGTTTTGGGTACATGTTTAGCGCCATAGCTACACATTTTTTGTGTTTTTCGCCCTTGCTGGTGCAATATTTTATCTCTTTCGAGATAAGTTTTCTCCTTTGCACTTTGCCAAATCCAGATGTTTTCATTATTTTGGTCCTATTCCTACAGGTCTACCTTGTACTGCTTCTAAGCGTAGTTCCGCTTCATTGAGTACAAGTTGTTGTTTTTTAAGTTCTAAATCTTGTTGTTTGATAGCAAAGTCAACCGCAGCAGTCTTTTTCTTCATCTCAAGTTCTTGTTGCTTGAGGCTAGCATCCATTGCATCGTTTTGAGCTTGCATTTTAAGTTTTTCTACTTCAAGTTGTGCTTTTTGCATAGACAACTGGTCTTCCATCGAAGGTTGTGGTTGTTTAGGCGGTATGGTTGCAGGATCAGTTAAGAAACTGTTAACATTTTTATACCCAGACTGTTCTATATATTCTGAGATAGCGTTGTAAATGTTTTGTGGTTGCACGAGTGTCCCCATGCCTCCATTTTGCACTAAGGTCTGCAAAATATTCATAATGCTAGACATTGTTTGCAATTTAGAAGTCTGACTACCTGATCCAATACCTACGTTTACTACGCAGTTAAGACTTTCTTTCCATCTCGAAACATCAATTGGTATAAATTTGCCGTTCAAATAGGCTATCTTTTCTCTGTCTTCGTACCTCTGTATTAGCTGATATATGCACTTAAATACGTCTTTTATGCCTGTTTCTGCAAATATACGAGCTATCAGCTCAATTCTTTGCATAGAAGCCTCTGTAGCGGCTGATATAGCCCCTGACGTTACATGTGAGGTCAATACCTCTGGATTTAAGCCTTGAGTCATTTTAGACACCCCAGAGCGCTCTTCTCTGATGCCGTCTAAGTATTGAACCATCTGAAACGCATAAGGTTGTATCTGTGGTGTTGGCAAAGCAGTTACAGCATTAGGCGCTCTCATCCTAACTATGCCTCCTGGTCTGCTAGTCAATAGATCATCTAACTCTACTTGTCCTGCTAATACTGCGTATCTTGCATTGTTAGTCAGATACATGTTATCCAAAAGATTTCTCATAATCGTAGATTTGATTAATTGAATATCTTTAACTGTATCCGCAATACTCATTCCGTAAAACTTATGCGGTATCGGCATTGGGCATATGCTTGAGAAAGGCACATAGTCAATTTCTTGATTATCTAGGATATAATCTCCGCCTTTAGTAATTTTTCTAAGTTCTGCTATACCATCATTGTCGTAATCGATCCTAAGATAGCATTCTTCAATCCAAACCTGTCTGGTTGCACCAGTTCCCTCGTCTGGTGGTATAGAATCATCGTCAAAACTAAATCTTGCGAGTCTTTCTTCGTTCCATTCAGCGTTATTTTGTGAATAACTTGGTATGTTTTCTATTTGTTTCTTAGTATAACCCTCTAAAATCAAGTCGCTAACAGTTTTTTTGACTCTATGGCATATAAACTGTGCTGATTCTATGTCTGTGGCTCTTCTAGATATCAAAAACTCCTCTGGTGGCACAGAAATAACCTTAACTTGCCCATTTTTCTTAGTTCTTTTTACTTTGAGGTCGTGTTCTGCAATCCTAGGTGAAATTATTTGACCTTGTTCCTCGACAGCCTCTTTTTTTACTGTCTCTGTGTGTTCTAAAACCTCTAAATCATCATTTGCCAATATAGATTGGTACTCTATGTCAGTTAATTTTTCGTAATACTCTGTCGTTACGTCTTGAGTTTCTTCCCAATAATGCTTAATTATGCCTGTTTTGCTTATAAGTGCGTCTTTAAAGGCATCATACAGCACTTTAAAGCCATTATTTTGCTTGTTAAAGACATAATTGACATAATCAGTAGCCTGTTTAGCCATTTCAACGTCTTCTGGTCCTTCTGGCTCAAATTCTGCTACATTGTTGTGTGTTGTAAACACACGCATTAGCGATGGCATAATATATTCGACTGTATCTCTTACATCAGTTGTTACGATTTCTGATCTACCATCAATTTCGTTACCAAAAGGCTCGCCAAGGTAATATTTCATAGCATCTTCTCTTTGAGAAGACAATTCGCTGTTCATATGCCCTGTAGACGCTTCTATTTCGGATGAAAGCCTCGATACTAATTCTTCATTGGTAATTTTCTTTGTTTTTGCCATCTATTTCTTCTTTTTTGGTTTGTTTTCAACAGGTTTTGTGTTTTTTTCTTTCAAAAGTTTCACTTCTTCTGCTAAAAATATTAATTTTTCTTCCATTTCCTGTATTTTAAAAGCCATTTGTGTCGCTGTTTTCATCAATTCTGGCATTTATTTATTCCTCATTTAGCAAGATATTTTGTATAATCAGGCAGTCCTTTCTTATCTTCAAATCTTTTATCTCTTGCATATCTTCCATCGAAAGGCAGTTCTTCAGGATTATCCTCCACAGTCTTTTTTTTATTGACTGTATGTGGCACTCCACCTCTTATTCTTTTCTTAAATCTTTCTGCTGCTGATTTTGCCATTGTTATCTCCTAAACTATTGCGACATCTGGTCCAAGCCTTCCCTTAGAGTTCCATTTGGAAGTCTCTACAGTAGAATGTCTCAAACTCATTGCTGCGTATCGTGTTGCGGACATCAAATCGTCCTTTATTTTAACTATTTTCCCATCTTTACGATGGTATAATCTAAATTCTTCAAACCAGTCATACATGGTATTGAAAACCTTAAATTTTCCATGCTCCATCCTGGTTAACATCTCCATAATGCCGGCTTCTACAGAGTTTCCGCCCTTTTTCTCGCCTAATGCAGGTGGATTCTCAAAATGAAATGGCAACATATTGACATGTGCCGCTCTATATTGCTCTGCAAGCGTTACTCCTGATCCTTTATCGTGTTGATAGCCATCATGAGGCCACACAATAGGGATGTAATTTGACCCATCTCGTTGGTTGATGTGCGATGCATGAAAATCTGGTGTCTGTTTAGACATTTTGTAGCAATCATAGACATACACAATATCCTCATCGGCATCCCATGCTAGCCAAACCACTGCTGTAGGGTGATCGTATCCAAAATCTAAGCCTGCGATCCTAGGGAAATGTGGCGGTATGGTGAAAGGCTCGCAGGTCAGACTGTCCTCTGTGACTGGAAATATCAAGCCACTTCCAATCATAGGAATTCCTTTTGACCTCATTTCACGCTCATGCGGCGGTAAAGCTTGCAATATTTGCTTTTTCATGGCTTCTGTTAGATGCTCTGCATCCTCCCAATCTGCCGTTACTAGCGCTTGTCCTGGTCTTAAATCGGTTGTAAAGTTCTGCACAACCTCTGTCATGCCGTTCTCTGGGGTAAAAGTTAGGTATACTTGACCGCTTTTATCCAATGTACGAGTTATACACTGTGAATAAATCTCTCTTGGTGGCTCTTCATCAAGCCATACGAGGTCAATACTCTCCCCCATAAATTTTTCAGCCCCTTGCTCATAAGCCTTAAAGGCAACCCTAGACCATCCTCCAGTTTTATGTTTCACAAGCACCGAGGAATGTGCATTTGGCACACCTGGTTTTCTTGTTGTTTCGCCAATGAGATGCTTAGGGATTGATCCTTGCCCTTTATCTCTAGGATTGTCTGGTTGCCCAAATAGTTCTTTTTGGCAGATATCTCGTGTAGTTTCGTTACTCGCCCCGCATACCCATGCTCTAATTGGCTCTTTAAATCGCCTTCCTTTCCACCAATCAGGGTATAAACCTGTTAAATGAGCCGCCATCTCCATAGCGCCCACATACGATTTCCCCACCCTATTAGCCGCCATAAGCAATCTTTGATTGGCATCAGTGCCTGCTTCATGAAACCGCCTCTGAAAGGCATAAGGATGGTAATAATTCAGTTTATTCTCTTGTCGCCTCTTTTTAAGGGTAACAATGATTTCTTCAATTCTTTTATTATCTTTCATTTGGGAAAGGTTGAGAAAATAACTAATCTTGGAGGAAAAGGAATGGTCTCAACCCAATAATTATCCAAAGTTTTATTCAAGACACTCCTTATTTTAAAGGCATGTATCCACTTCTAATATTCTTATTTTTTTTCAGGAAAGTCAACTATTATGTGTTTGTATGTATTTTTTATTCTTTACCCCTTAATTTATACTTGGCTTTGCTAGGCATATTAGGGGATGCTTATAGACTTAAAATATCCCTCCATAGCATTGATAAGACTACACCTGTATATGCTTATGGTCATGAGGGGTTACCCTATATCTGATTATGACTTAATGATTTTATGAATTCCAGGGCATCATATAGGCTTATTATGGCTCTTTTATTTAATTTAGATACTTGGAGATATAAGAATATAACTAGTTCATATTGATATGAATTACTAACTCATAAAGCCCCTTAGATATATATAAATTTATTCATAGTGTATAGAATGAATGGCTATACGTTTATTTATCTATAGCTACTCAATAGCTACTAAGATATATAATGACCCTTAGCCCCCTAGATACTTGGTATTCTCTCTATAGGCTTTATGCTCTCTTATGATTGATGCGGTCGAACTTGTGCGGTTTTTTATTATAGCCCTATAATGAAAAAGCCCCTATCAAGTGAATGATAGAGGCTTAATATTGTGCTATGCCTTAAATGTGATTAAAGGGCATGAAAACAACTGTAAACGATACTCGCTCGCTATCTTCTCTGCTAGCTAAATCTAAGCAAGTGGCATTAGCCAGATTTAGGTTGTCATAGAGTTTACTGTCAACAATTCTATAGATTGATGATTTCTCGCTTTCTTTGAATCTTCTTACGATTGCATAAGTTAGATTATTGTTTGTTGTTTGTAATTTATATTTATTGTTTTGTAGTTTTTGCATTTTTTTGTCTCCGTTTTAGTGTTTTAAATATGCTATGTTTTTTATGTTTTTGTCCCAACAAGCTCGGCATTTTTTACATTCACCACCTTGAAAAGATGCTTTGCAAATAAAGTCATTTTTTCTAGCTTTAAGTGTTGAAGATATTACAGTTGATGTATTATCAAAATGATCCAATACTTTCCCATCAATCATTGGCGCAGATACTCTAATGATTAAATTTCTAGGGATCAGGGAGCTACAACTTTTTACAATTGCAACCTCTCTTGTTGGTAGCCAATGCAAGATTCCAGGAGTAAGCCTTGCAACTTCTATTATTTGTTTTAGATGTTTGATGCTTTGGATATCTCCGCTATCATGCCATCTAAAAAAATCTCCGTTTTTTTGTGCTTGTGCTTCGATTAACTTAACCATTGCTTGACACCAAAGAGAATGCTTAAGAGATGCCTTCCTTCTATTCATAGCTTTATAAATAGAATTATGAAATCTCTTATAATTCCCTTTCAGTGCATAACAAGTGGAGCAAGTAGAACCTTCAACAAGTCTTAACTTCGAGCCAACATTACAATCTAAAGCACTGAGCGAGTAAGTGTCGCATGGCATTTTAGAAGTCTTTGTTAGCCCTCCAGTTATTGCTCTCGCATCTTTTATTAATATTTTTTTCAATGTAACCTCCGTAATGAAATATTGGTAAAATGTTTTAAAAGTTTTTTGTCGCTCTCTAGCTTTTTGACATCATGATTTTTATCTTTTTGTTGTCTGTGTATTTCACTTTCTAAAAAGCAAATAGTTTTGAACACATTAAAAAAGTTCGAGCCAAATTTATTTGATTTCATTTTTAAGACCTCTCAAAGCTTGCTCTTTTGTGAGAGCGTTTTTCTCTTGTCTCTTGATAATAGGTCTCATAAAGTCTTCACATCTTTTAATAGATGCCATGCTCATATGCGACCTATCCCCTAGAAAATAATTAAATAGTTCGTAATTGTTTTTCATAATAAAATGTCCTCCAAGATTAAATTATTATTCTTATATTAAATCATATTTAAAAGATATTTAAAACTTTTTAATACTATATATGTGCATAAATAAAAATTCTGCAAAAGTGTTTAAGCAAATAAAAAAGATTCTGAAGGCTAGAATTTAGACTTGGCTTTACTACAAAATTTCTGTGTGATGGTTTAGCTGCAAAAATTTTTTCGGTAAGTATTTTTGAAATTTGGCTAAACTTGGTGTTTCAGATTCGCTCTCTCGTGCATTTCTAGAATTTATTGTGGGCAATTACCAATACAACTTAACCACACGAGCAAAAAAAAAGACTCAATTAAGAGTCTTTTCTTCTCTCGGAGGAGATTCGATATCCTGGCTAACTTACTTTGTCGCCATACTCATCTATTGTTTCTGCCTTGGTGTCTCCATACTCTTCGTATCTACATTGTTTGCCTTGCATTGCATTGTCCCCAACGATTTGCAATAACATTTCATGCGTAAGTCCTCGCTCTTCCATTTCGTAATCGTAGATATTTTTGAGTGTTCTTATTGCCACATGTTCTGATATCTTGCCTCTAGAAAGCTCAACACTGAGATTGACTAGGTCTCTTGTCAAGTCGCCTTGAACTCTCTCTTGATGTAAGGTTTGCTCCCTTTCAAAAGCGTTTAATTTTTCATGTTTATTTTCTGTCATTTGTTTTCTCCTTTATGATGTGTAAGGTATTCTCATTACCTTGGGTTCGTTAATTTCTTTTCTCTCTTCAGATTTTTTTTGAAAAGATTTTCGATCTTGGGTGTGCAAAGTTTTGTGTTCACAATGTTCTAAAATTTCTTTTATCAACAGAGGTGGAACTATCCCCCTCAACTCTGCATTTTTAATCCCTTGAGTTCCAGTCTTGCTTCCTCTCGGAGCAGACTCGTGACAAGAGTCTCCGTTCTTGCAATGCTTTGCAACCTTCAACCATTGTTTGTTGTTTGTCCATATGTCTGTCGGTTTCATTATTTTTTCTCCGTACTGACAATAAGTCACAAATGTATTTTCATATGGTATCAAGTCTTCTTGAGCAATTGCAGAATCTGTATTCGGAGAATATTTTCCCTTCTTGAGTTTCCGTAGCATCGCTCTTGGATTTTCTATAAAAACAAATTGAGGATTTAGCTCAGTTATAATTTCTATAGCTTTCTGTACTTTACGAATTGCAATTACACTTGCTTCGCTTTTAGGCTTCCTTATGTCTGTTTTTTTATCGTAGTACCAATGATGTCTGATACTCGCAATACTGAAACATTCGCAAGGTGGAGATGCCCAAATAATATTTGGTTTAAAACCATTTAGCATCTTTACATCGAAGTCCAAAATGTCCATCGTGTATGTTGGGTCAAACTTTGGATTATTGTCTAGTGTTCTAGTTTCATATCCCATTGAGTCTGCTACTTTGCTAAATGATTTTGTCCCACAAAA
>Ga0098041_1000913_pt1 | contig 11499 bp, 10 predicted proteins | sample 8_EtaG_FD_77066 | JGI IMG/M metagenome (GOLD analysis project Ga0098041, IMG submission 77066) | Marine viral communities from the Subarctic Pacific Ocean - 8_ETSP_OMZ_AT15162 metaG | ecosystem: Environmental > Aquatic > Marine > Oceanic | place: Pacific Ocean | collected 2015-01-08
ATTATACTGGTGCATTAGGAGCCGACATAAGGTCTATGGTTCCTGTAATTAATTTGCATGGTACAGATCTAGTAGGTCTCGAACTCGGTGTTTTACGAGGAGACTCTTTTCTGACCATGCTTTTTAATTGCCCAAATATTAAAACGCTATACGGTGTTGATGCATATAAACCATTTGATGATTATATGAATGCATCTACTACAAATAAAGATTTACCCACTATGCAATTTGATGAAAAGGATATAGCGTTTGTTAAACTATATTGTTATCATCGTCTGAATCATATTGCACCAGAACTTAAAGATAAGGTTAGGTTCTTAGAAATGGATAGTAATTCTGCAGCAGATAAAATTGAGAATGAATCATTAGATTTTATATTCCTAGATGCTTATCTAACAAAGGAGCAAGCAGTACAAGATCTTGAAGTGTGGTATCCAAAGGTTAAGAAGGGTGGATTATTTTCTGGACATGATTATTTCTCTCCAATGGTTAGAGAAGCAGTTGCTGAGTTTAGAGAAAAAAATAATATAGATAATCTTATGTCTGCCTATGATGAGACCTTTGTATGGGTGAAGTAGTATGGTCAGTAATAATACTATTAACAATACTTCTTGTAATAGTCTCGTGGTATATTTACTATATACTTCGTATGGCCTATGCGGAGATGAATGATGGGAGCGATGATACCACCAAGTCGGAAGAGTTGTTACAACTTCCGAGTGACGAAGATAGACAAGGTGCTTGATGGTGATACTATCGATGTTACTATTGACCTCGGCTTTGATCTATACAAGAAAGAAAGAGTTAGAATTGCAGGAGTTGATACACCAGAGAAGAGAACAAGAGACCTTGAAGAGAAGGCATTGGGAATAGATGCTACTAATTGGTTAAAGGCAAAACTTACTGAGACTATTAAAGGTGATGAAGAACTCCTTATTAGAACTGAACTTAAGGGTGGCGTTGGGAAGTATGGTAGGCTTCTTGGTTGGCTCTACATTGGCGATGCTACTATTTCACTAAACGAACTTATGATTGAGGAAGGTTATGCTTGGGCGTATGATGGCGGGACTAAACAGAAAGATTTTGAGGTCTTACGTGAAATTAGGAGACACTTTGGGACTCTGGTCGAGTAACGATCAAGTAACACTCAACATAGAAGGTGTGACCACCAGACGTTTATATGCTGAGTGGATTATAACTAAGGAAGAATACGAGAATGAGTAGTCAACAAGAAATTTATTTAGGTAATCCCAATCTTAAGAAAGCTAATGTAGAACAGGAGTTTTCTAAGAAAGAGATTGCCGAATATTTAAAGTGTGCTAAAGATCCAGTACACTTTATAAGAGAGTATATTAAAATTGTATCACTTGATGAAGGTGTTATACCCTTTACCATGTATGATTTTCAGGAAACAATGGTACAAAGTTTCCATGATCATAGATTCAATATAGCAAAACTTCCTCGTCAGTCTGGTAAGTCTACTATTGTTACTGCATATCTATTGTGGTATGTATTGTTTAATGATAATACTAACGTAGCAATACTTGCTAACAAAGCAGCAACTGCTCGTGAGATGTTAGGTAGGCTACAATTATCATATGAGAACTTACCCAAATGGTTACAACAAGGTATACTGGGATGGAACAAAGGTAGTTTGGAGTTAGAGAATGGATCAAAGATTTTGGCTGCTTCTACATCAGCAAGTGCTGTTAGAGGTATGTCGTTTAACATTATATTTCTCGACGAATTCGCCTTTGTCCCGAACCATATCGCAGAGCAATTCTTTAGTTCCGTATATCCTACTATATCTTCTGGTAAGAAAACGAAGGTCATAATCATATCTACACCACATGGTATGAATATGTTTTATAAGTTATGGCATGATGCTGAACGTAAAGCAAATGAATATATTCCTACTGAAGTACATTGGTCTCAAGTACCTGGTAGAGATGAGGTTTGGAAAGAGCAAACTATTAAGAACACTTCAGAAGCACAGTTCAAAGTTGAGTTTGAATGTGAGTTCTTAGGATCTGTAGACACTTTAATTTCAGCAAGTAAATTAAGGGTCATGCCATATGAAGATCCTATAGTACAAAATAGAGGTCTATCAGTTTATGAGCAACCAATTGAAGAGCATAATTATATTATTACTGTTGATGTATCACGTGGTATTGGTGGTGATTACTCTGCGTTTTGTGTCATTGATTCAACTACATTACCATATAAGATGGTAGCACGGTATAAGAATAATGAAATTAAACCTATCATCCTACCCAACATTATAGTTGATGTAGCTAAGAAATATAATAATGCATACATCCTTTGTGAGGTAAATGATATTGGTGGACAGGTAGCAGACATCATTCAATTCGATTTAGAATATGAAAATTTATTAATGGCTGCTATGAGGGGTAGAGCAGGTCAACAATTAGGACAGGGGTTCTCAGGTAAGAAGACACAACTTGGTGTTAAGATGAGTACTGCTGTGAAATCAGTTGGTTGTTCTAATCTCAAAGCATTGATTGAAGATGATAAATTAGTCATCAATGATTATGATACTATTGCGGAACTAACTACGTTCATTCAGAAGGGTAATAGTTTCCAAGCAGAGGATGGTTGTCACGATGATCTTGCTATGTGCCTAGTGATATTTGGGTGGATGGCTATGCAAGAGTACTTTAAAGAGATGCATGACAATGATGTGAGAGCACGGATATATGAAGACCAAAGAGATTCTATAGAACAAGACATGGCTCCGTTCGGGTTTATGTCTGATGGACAGGAGGAAGATGTTATCGTAGATGCCCAAGGTGAACGATGGGAGATTGCGGAATATGGAGATGTACAGCACATGCTGGACTTCAGGTGAGTATTCAAAAATATAAATAATCTTAGTTAACCGACCACGGGATATTCTAGGAGTTTATAAACATGGCAGCAAATCAATTATCGCCAGGTGTAGTAGTTCAGGAGAGAGACCTGACGACTATTACCAGCTTATCAACAGCAAACTTGGGTGTATTGGCTGCACCGTTTGAACTTGGACCTGTCGAAGAAGTGGTAACAGTAACTTCTGAGAGAGATCTTGTAGAGAAGTTTGGTAAACCAAATGATGCCAACTATGAGTATTGGTATACTGCATCGCAGTTCCTATCTTATGGTGGTATATTAAAAGCTATTCGAGTCAATTCTACAGCACTAAAGAATGGTGTTGATAGTGGTACTGCTCCATTAATAAAGAACCTAGATGGTTATGAAGCAAGTTATGAAGACTCAAACAACAACTGGAAGTGGGCGGCTAGAACTCCAGGTCATAAAGGTAACTCAATTGGTATATTTGTAACAGACTCTGGTGCTGATCAGATTGCTGTTCTTCCTGCTCCTGGTTCAGGTAACGAGCATGAGTTCGTTGCTGATGCTGCATTATCTGCAACTTCAGGTGCTGGTGGTAAAGTATATAAGTACAGTATCCTATTAACAGTTGGTTCTGTTGTTGGTACATTTACTCCTGGTGCTACTACTACAATTAATATTGGTGGTTCACAAGAGTCAGTTACTGTTCTTGCTTGGGATTCAAATAATAAGAAATTGGAAGTAGGACTTCCTGGTGGTGGTGTTACTGGTATCATCGCTGATGGTCAGACAATTACCGCAGGAACAAATACTGCTGTTATTGGAACAGGTGGTATTGAGCGTCAACTATACATAGCACTCAATAAGGACAGCATTGATTTTGCTGCTTCTGATGTTGTTGCTGACACAAACTCTACTAACGTAACTGTTACTTCAGTTCGTGTTGAGTATAACGAGCGTGAGTATCTTCCTGGTGTTAAGTGGATTAACGTTGCTGCACGTCCTGGAACTTCACAATCAGTTGCTGGTCAAGGTGGATTCCGTGACGAACTACACGTTGTTGTAGTTGATGTTGATGGTGGACTAACAGGAACTGCTGGTGCTGTTCTTGAGCGTTTCGTTGGAATGTCTAAAGCATCTGATGCTAAGACTTCTGTTGGTGAAACTAACTACTACAAGACAGTAATTAAACAGCGTTCAGAATATATCTACTGGGGCAACCATGAGACTGGATTGTTCTCTGCAACAGGAACTGCTTCAGATGGTAACTGGGGATTAACTGGTGCTGCACGTCAGTTCAACCTACTACGTTCATCTGGTGGTACTACTGATTTCCCAGGTGGTGCTTTCACAATCGGTTCTAAGAACAACGCAACATTCTACTATCGCATTGCAGATGGTGTTAACTATTCCATCTCTAGTGGTGAGTATGCTGTATCAAGTACAGACGTTGAGACTTCATATCAATTAATTGCTGACCCAGAGTCACAAACAATTGATTACATTCTTACTGGTCCTTCTGGTGTTGATGATGGAACTGCTAAGGCTAAAGTAACTGCTCTAACAAGTATTGTTGAAGAGCGTCGTGACTGCCTACTATTTGTTTCTCCTCGTAGAGCAAATGTTGTTGGTGTAAGTGCCTCTGCTACACAGACAGAGAACATAGAAGCATTCTTTAAACTTCTTCCAAGTTCTTCTTACGTCGTATTTGATGCTGGATATAAGTACATCTATGACAAGTACAACGATCTTTATCGTTACGTTCCTTGTAATGGTGACGTTGCTGGACTATGTTTACAGACAACAGAGACTGCAGAACCTTGGTTCTCACCTGCTGGTTTCCAACGTGGTGTTCTAAGAAATGCAATCAAACTTGCATACACACCTAATAAGACACAGAGAGATACACTTTATGCTAACAGAATTAACCCAATAGTTTCCTTCCCAGGACAGGGTGTAGTTCTATATGGTGATAAGACTGCTCTATCATACGCTTCCGCATTTGACAGAATTAACGTTCGTCGTTTGTTCTTGACAATTGAGCGTGTTGTAAGTGGTGCTGCTAAGGCACAACTCTTTGAGCAAAACGATGAGTCACAAAGAGCATTGTTCTTGAACATCATCGAACCATATCTACGTGACGTACAAGGTCGTCGTGGTGTAACTGATTTCTTAGTTAAGTGTGATGGTGACAACAACCCACCAGAAGCTATAGATCGTGGAGAGTTCTACGCAGAAGTCTTCGTGAAACCTACACGTACGATTAACTACATTACTCTAACCTTCGTTGCTACACGTACTGGTGTTGCATTCTCCGAAGTTGCTCAGTAAGTAACAATCAAATAGATTTTAAATAGCGGAGTAATCTCCGCTATTTTTATGTCTAAAAATATTCATTATACTAAATATAAAGGACAGGATTTAATAACCACCAAGGAATTTTACTATCATGGCAAGCAGAGGATCACTTGACAGTTTTAAGGCGGCTGTTACATCGGATTTCGCAAGACCTAATCTATTCCAAGTTGACTTGGCATTCCCGACAGGGATAATAACGGGTTCAGCAGAACTAGCAAAGCTAGGAGCTTTTACAATTCGTGCAGCAAACCTACCAGCATCACAAATCGGTGTTATTGAAGTACCATTTAGAGGACGTGTTTTAAAGATTGCTGGAGACAGAACCTTTGAACCTTGGACAATCACTATTCAGAATGATAGTAAGTTCTTACTAAGAACAGCATTTGAAACATGGGCAGCAGCAATACAAGCATATAACGAGAACTATACTTCGACTACTGAGTCAGGTAATGCTCTTAATGATACAGATGACGCAGTTGGATACTTCGCTGACATGGAAGTACACCAGTTATCACGTGATATCAAGACTGATGACAATCCAAATATTCTTAAATCTTATAAGTTCTACAACGTATTCCCAAGTTCTATTGCCGCAATAGATCTAGACTTCGGTAACAACGATGCCGTTGAAGAGTTTACAGTTGAACTCCAGACTCAGTACTGGACTCCAATTGTTAAGAACACCTAGTTTGGAAACTACCTAAATAAGGTAGGAACAATAAGTTTTTAGTAATGTCGCAGCTCTTTGGATTTAGTTTAGAGAGAGCAAAGAAGGTTCCGAAGGGGCCTTCTTTTGTTCAAAAGGATAATCTAGATGGTTCACAACCTATAGCAGGTGGTGGATACTTTGGATATTCTATTGATCTTGATGGTACTGTTCGTAATGATTATGAGCTCATTACCCGATATAGGGAAATGGTTTTACAACCAGAATGTGATAGTGCAGTCGATGATGTAGTAAATGAAACAATATGTGGGAACTTTGATGATGTTCCTGTTAGTGTAGAATTATCAAATTTAAAAGTATCTGAAAAAATTAAGAAGTTAATACGTGAAGAGTTCGGTGAAATTCTTCGTCTTCTTGATTTTGAAAACAGGTCATACGAGATCTTCCGTCGATGGTATGTTGATGGGAGACTTTTTTATCATAAGGTTATAGATCCTAAAAACCCTAAAGGTGGATTGATAGACCTTAGATATATTGACCCTCGTAAGATTCGTAAAGTAACTGAGTATGAGGAGAAGAAACCTGAGATGATGAGGGGTGAAGATCTCAATACTCAACTCACACAGAAGTCAGCAAATTATTTTCTATACAATCCAAAAGGATTGAAGAATAGTACCAACCAAGGTATGAAGATTGCTCCTGATTCTGTGACATATTGCCACTCTGGTATTCAAGACCTTAACAAGAACATGGTCTTGTCTCACTTACACAAAGCAATTAAGGCAGTCAATCAGTTAAGAATGATTGAAGACTCTCTTGTTATCTACAGATTATCAAGAGCACCAGAAAGAAGAATTTTCTATATTGATGTAGGTAACCTTCCAAAGAATAAAGCGGAACAATACTTACGTGAAGTAATGGGTCGTTACAGAAACAAACTTGTATACGATGCAAACACTGGTGAGATAAAGGATGACAAGAAGTTCATGTCCATGTTGGAAGACTTCTGGTTACCTAGAAGAGAAGGTGGAAGAGGAACTGAGATTACTACATTACCTGGTGGTCAGAACCTTGGAGAACTAGAAGATGTTAAGTACTTCCAGAAGAAACTATACAAATCACTGAACGTTCCTAACTCAAGATTAGAGACAGAGACTACATTTAACATTGGTCGTGCTGCTGAAATCACAAGAGATGAGGTTAAGTTCCAGAAGTTTGTCGCAAGATTGCGTAAGAGATTCTCTGAATTGTTCACAGATCTCTTAAAGACCCAGTTAATCTTAAAGGGTATTCTTACTCTTGAAGATTGGGAGGATATGAAGGAGCATGTTCAGTTTGATTATATCGCTGACAACTACTTCACTGAACTCAAAGAGATTGAAATCCGTAACGAAAGGATGAATGAAGTTGCCAACATGGATCCTTATGTGGGTAAGTACTTCTCTGCTGAGTATATCCGTAGGCAAGTTCTTAAGCATACTGATTCTGAGATCATTGAGATTGATAAGCAGATTAAGCAAGAGATAGCAGACGGAACTATTATGGACCCAATGGCAATGCAAGCATTGGAGATGGGAATAGGGGAAGATCCTATGACAGATGGAACTGGATTACCTGCTGAAGGTGGAGGAAATGGAGCTTCGGCTCCCGACCCAAAGTCTAGTATTTCTTCGGGTGACTCGAAGAGAGCTGAATTTTAATAAATAAAACTAAAGTGGGAATTATTATGCCTAGTGAAATAGCAAATACAATCGTCAATCATATCTTTAGTGATGAGAAAGCTAAGGCTATTGATGCGACTAATGATGCTTTGAATGCATCCACTTATGATGCAATTCAAGCAAAGAAGATTGACTTTGCAAAAGAGTGGGGGTTTAATCCAGATGAAACTGGACAAGCTGACGCTGATGAAATTGCGGATAAAGTCTTTGATGGTCAAGAACCACCAGAGCTTGCACCTACTGCTGGTGAAATAGCAAAAGCAGAACAGGAAGAAGTTCCTGACCCATTACCACCAAATACTGCGGTGGTTGATTCTATCGAACCTATAGAGGAACCCGAAAATGAGACTAATAGCTGAAGAAATAACCGAAGTTAACTTTCTATCCGAAGAAAAGAATGGAAAGAAGTCACACTTTATAGAAGGTGTCTTTCTCCAGGCTGAGATAGCAAATAAGAATGGTCGCAAGTATCCATTTAAAACACTTGAGCGTGAAGTTGCTAAATATGATGAGGGACATATCCGTAAGGGTCGTGCTCTCGGTGAGTTAGGACATCCAGATGGACCTTCCATCAATCTGGATAAAGTATCTCACAAAATAGAATCTCTTAGAGCAGAAGGTAATAACTTTATTGGACGTGCAAAGATTCTTGATACCCCTATGGGTAACATTGCCAAGTCATTACTCGATGAGGGTGTGAGTCTTGGTGTTTCTAGTCGTGGTATGGGTTCTCTTAAACAACAAGAGGGCGTGAATATAGTGCAAGATGACTTTATGCTTGCAACTGCTGCTGATATAGTAGCAGATCCATCAGCACCCGATGCTTTTGTTGATGGAATTATGGAAGGAAAAGAATGGGTTTGGGATAATGGCATACTTAAAGAGTCTGCTGTTGCTCAATTAAAGCAAGAAATTGATGAAGCAACTCTAATAAACATACAAGAACGGAAGGTTTCCGCATTTAGTAAGTTTCTAAAGAGTTTGTGATTTATAAATAAATAAAGACAACGCAAGATCTAATCGGAGTTTAAACAAATGTCTGAGACCTCTACTAAAGAGCTAGATAATATGGAGCAAGTGAGCGAAGACGCAGCTACTGGTTCTACAGCAATCAAGAAAGGTGCAACCGCAGGAGAAAAAATCGATACTTCTGGGGCAAAACATACCAATATCGGTGGGTCTGATAGTAAGTCAGAAGAAGGTGCTAAGGGGACTAAAAACCTTGGAGCGTCTGCTGCTGGTTCTACTTCAGTTGAAGGAGATAAGTCAATTAAGACTAAATCTTCTGACGCAGGTACTGGCAACGTAAGTGCTGGATTGTCTGGTAAGATCTTTGACGACGTGGAGGCTAAAGATGGCGAAGAAACCATCCAAGAAGAAACCCCTGAAACCAAGTACGACTTTACTGAAGATGTTAACGCTCTTGTCGCTGGTGAAGAACTAAGCGAAGAGTTCCAAGAAAAAGCGAAGACACTCTTTGAAGCCGTCGTAACTCAAAAGGTTAACGAGGAAGTTAAAGCGTTACAAGAAGCGTTTGAATCTACGCTGACTGAAGAAGTCGAAAAGGTTAAAACAGAATTGGCCGAGAAGGTTGATGACTACATCTCTTATGCTGCAAAGCAATGGTTAGAGGAAAACTCACTTGCTGTGGAGCATGGCATTAAAACAGAGATGGCAGAATCATTCTTCAGTGGGCTCAAAAAGTTATTCGTGGAACAGAACTTTACTGTACCCGAAGAAAAATTCAACCTGCTTGACGGCATGGCTGAAGAGCTAAATGATATGGAGAAAAAGCTCAACGAACAGATCGACTCTAATGTCTCATTGAATAAGAGGATTGGAGATTTTGTTAAAATGGAAATTGTGCACGAATGTGCTGGTGGACTTGCTGAAACCCAAAAGGAGAAGCTTGTATCATTGGCTGAGGGTGTTGAGTTTGAAACTGAAGCAGACTTCCGCAAGAAAGTCGAGACTATCAAGGAATCATACTTCACTAGGAAGGCTGAGGTTGTTAATGAAACAACTGAACCCACCGAAGAAGGATCTGCTCCTTTGGTAGAAGAAACCACTAGTGGCACAATGTCGAAGTACGTTGATGCACTGTCTAGATGGTCAAAATAATTAATTAAACTACTACAAATTTTGGAAAATAACTAATGTCTAACATTAAAAACCTCCAGGAGAAGTGGGCACCCGTATTGAATCACGACGCTCTACCAGAGATCGAAGATTCTTATAAAAAAGGCGTAGTCGCACAACTTCTAGAGAACCAGGAAAAAGCACAGATCGAAGAGGGCAATGTCCTTAACGAGACCCTACAAACTGTAGGTACTGGTGGATATGGTGCAAGTTCAACTGCAACAGGTCCTGTTGCTGGTTTCGACCCTGTTCTAATCAGTCTTATTCGTCGTTCAATGCCTAAGCTAATTGCTTATGACATTGCTGGTGTTCAACCAATGACAGGTCCAACAGGACTTATCTTTGCGATGAGAACCAACTACGGTACAGAAAGAGATGCTACGGATGCAGCATACAGAGAAGCATTCTTCAATGAGCCTAACGCTGGTTTCTCAGGTGGCCCAGGTAATCGTCTTGCTGACTATGATCCTAGTGCTTCTGATGCAACTAACGATGCTCAAGGTAACAACCCAGGCGTTCTTAACGACTCTTCACCAGGAACTTACGAGTTAACAGGTGATGCTCAAGGAATGGCAACAACGACTGCTGAAGCATTGGATGATTCCTCTGCAGCAACAGCGTTCAGAGAAATGGGATTCAGCATAGAGAAAGTTACGGTGACTGCGAAGTCTCGTGCTTTGAAAGCTGAGTACAGTATCGAGCTTGCTCAAGACTTGAAAGCAATTCATGGTCTTGATGCCGAGCAAGAGTTGTCAAACATTCTCTCAACAGAGATCCTTGCTGAAATCAACAGAGAAGTTGTTCGTACAATCTACGTTAACGCAGTAGAAGGTGCTCAGAACAATACTGCTGATGCTGGTATATTTGACCTTGACGTTGACTCCAACGGTAGATGGTCAGTTGAGAAGTTCAAAGGACTACTCTTCCAGATAGAAAGAGATGCTAACGCTATCGGTCAGCAAACTCGTCGTGGGAAGGGTAACATCTTAGTTTGCTCTGCTGACGTTGCTTCTGCTCTAGGAATGGCTGGTGTACTTGATTACACTCCTGCTCTTAATGGCAACAACGCTCTTACTGGTGTTGATGACACTGCAAGCACACTTGTTGGTACTCTTAACGGACGCATCAAGGTTTATGTTGACCCTTATTCTGCTAACGTAAGTGATAAGCACTTCTATGTTGCTGGATACAAAGGAACATCTCCTTATGACGCTGGATTATTCTATTGCCCATATGTACCTCTACAGCAGGTCAGAGCAATAAATCCTAACACCTTCCAACCAAAAATTGGATTTAAGACTCGTTACGGCATGGTTTCAAACCCATTCTCACAGGGACTTACCCAAGGTAATGGAGCACTTACTGCTAATACTAACAAGTATTACAGACGTGTACAGGTTGCAAACCTAATGTGATTCTTCGGATACATATTTCAAGAGAGACCCCAGAGGGGTCTCTTTTTTTGTCTAAATATATTGTCATAGTTCCAATTGTTATGCAGTTCCAAGAAAAAGAAATACAGCGTATGATTCACGCTTGCCAATACTATAGGAGTATGATAGGATCACAAAATAAGAAACTCTATTCTCAATACGACTCCTTGATTCATAAGCTACATAATTATGAACAGGAAATGGAATGTCCAGATTGTTGGCATCCTGATTCGGTATGTAACATACACTAACTATGACACTTAATGATTTTGAACCTCTAGACTTTAAGAAGGAGGGTATTGAACTTGACTATAAACTTGCTGGTGTA
>Ga0098041_1000918_pt1 | contig 11464 bp, 18 predicted proteins | sample 8_EtaG_FD_77066 | JGI IMG/M metagenome (GOLD analysis project Ga0098041, IMG submission 77066) | Marine viral communities from the Subarctic Pacific Ocean - 8_ETSP_OMZ_AT15162 metaG | ecosystem: Environmental > Aquatic > Marine > Oceanic | place: Pacific Ocean | collected 2015-01-08
TTAGTAAAAAATTCTTGTAAGTTAGGTTGGTCCCAAGAGTTTTTCTGCCAAAGAATATTTAATTTGTTTGGATCTATTGGAACTTTACCAGGAATAGATGTACATATCTGTACTTGATCTAACAACTCTTTTGAAACATGTTTTTCAAGCATTTCATGTTGTATCTCAGTGGCCCCACGAGGTTGCATTAATTTTTTTTATTCATAAATAAATTTATAGTTAATCTTCCGTTTTCTATTGAATCACCATGGTGCCCATAACCTTTGTGATTATATTGTCCATCGTACATAATAAATCTGTTTTTAACAAATTTTATATCATTAATCAAGTTTTCATCCTCATCGTATAAATAAGTACCAGAATTTAAATTAGTTTCAGATAAATATATTAAAGCAGCAAAATGATCAGGATCCTTGTGTATCCAATCATTTAAATCATCTTCTTTTAATCTCAAATGCATAAACGATACAACTTCCCAATACCCTTTATCTAATAATTTTTTTTGTTGTAATAAAGATATGATGTATTCATGAAAAATAGGATTGGTTGTTCCTAAAGATATACTTCTCAAACCCGGCCAATTAGCTTTACTATTTTGTAATTTTTCTTGTTCTTTTGGATAATAAAGTTTTATTTTTTTTATTTCTGGTAAAATAAAATTTAAATTGGGAAAAAAATTTTCTTCTTGTATTAGTTTCATTCTATATTTATTGTTAAAGATAATTTATTTTCATTTTTACTTAACACTTGGTGTGACGTATTTTTAGGAATAATACAAGTATTTTCAGGTGTAAGAGTGAAATATTTATCATCTAGTCTCCATTCAGAAGATCCATAAATTTGTTTGATTATAACATCATATTTGTGTTCGTGATACGGAAAACTTGGAAGCTTACCAGGCTTAGAAAAATACATATTACAATTTAATCTTAACCCAGTTTCATCAGTAAGTTTTTTATTTAAATTTCTAAGCTCATCGTTTAAGTCAAATGTATTAGATATTATTGTCGTAAAACCTAAATCATAAAAATGTTTCCAATTGTCATAGTTTAAGTAACTATCAAGTTGAAAAAAAACACTAGATACTGAAGAACCATCTTCAGCTATTATTTCAACAGAAGGTTGACCTCCTAAATATCTAAAAGGCCATCTGTGTTTTATTTTTAAAAAATTTAAAACATCTTCTTCTTTTAAGTTAATCTTATGATTTTTTACTATGTTTTTTAATTTAATTAAATCTATCATCTACTTACCAATTATATTTAGTTGGCACTAAGAAGTTGTATTATTTTTTAGTAAGCGCACCCATAGAAACTCTAGTAACCTTAATTTCTAGATCTTGCCTAAAATCATCAGCAGTAGTATCACTATTGGGATCAGCAACATCAGCATCAAAATCAATTTTACTAGCATATACTTTACCTGTTCTTTTATTTTTAATAATTTCTTTTGCAGTTGCTGGTATTTTAGGTAAATCACTCATTGTGTACGTCCCTGTCTATTATATTTTTTGTTGTGCTGCAACTTCTTTTTTTTATTTAGATTTTTTGTATGTCTTCTAGGTCTTTTCTTAGGTTTATCCCTAGGTACAAAATGTGTAAATTTTTGTTTAGCCATTTTCCTGTGATCGGTCTATAAGAGCGTAAGATATTAAACCTTGTATCTCATCTGCAGTACCAGCTGTCATCTTTATTACATCACCTGCTTCAAGCACTAATGTATGGTTTATTATATCCTTAGTAGCAGCTCCAGTTATGGCTTCATTAAAAATCCTAAAAGTTGCACTAGCTGAAGTATCAGTTACTTGTACATTTAAATTAACTGCACTTCCAGAACCATTATTAATTTGTATTTGTTTTACAATAACAGTAGCATCACTTGGTGCTGAAAACACGTTTATCGTGCCTGTAGAGTTTAAATTTATTCCTTGATTCTTGTATCTAATTGTCATGATATAAACCAGGTAAATGTATCTTGTTCATTTTTTAATTCTTGTTGATAAGAAGTGTTTAACTTATCTTGCATCGTTCGTAAAGACTGATTTATCTGTCTTTGATTTTCCGTAGTATATTCAGGACTAGGTTCAGGAATTACTATATCTACTCTAGCCATTTAATATCCTGAGTGTAACCCACCTATTCCAGATGTTTGTCTAGCTTGTCTAGGTGCAGGTGCTGAAGGTGCAGGTTCAGGAGTAGGGCCTCCTCCTCTGTAAATATCTTGAGCACTTGGTTGCATATTTAAAGTTTTAATAGGAACTGTTTGTATATCGCCTTGAGTATCATTGTTTGTATTTGTTCTGATAGCATTTTTTTGTGCTCTCTTATTAGTTAAGTAATCCGATATACTTAATGATCTACCTGAAAGAGCAGAAGCTATTGCTAAAGGTGCAAACGTATTTGTACCTAAACCTAACAGATCTATTATACCTTTTGATTGAGCATAATTTAAACCTATTTTTTTTCCTGCGTATTCAAGTGCTTTATTTTTAGCAATATTCTTAGCAATATCTTTTAAACTTGATACAGAAGGTATTGTTGATTGTTGGTCTTCAATTAAAGGAGCTATACCTTGCGGTTCTAAAGTATTAGACGGCTTGTAATTTGCAAAATTATCTTGTCCTTGTATACCTGCTAATTGTGCTTGTATTGCTGCTTCTATTGGATCCATTATCCCCTCATTCCATCTGGTTGTACATCTGCTCTAAAAGTTCCAAATCTCCAATTTTCATCAGTAGTTGTGTTTGCAATTTTTAAACTAGCAAATCTAGCTCTTGCTCTTGTATCAACTTTTTGTGTTGATGACGTAACTGTAAATGGTCCTAACGGAGATGATACTTCAGTGTCGCTTGGAAAGTCTCTCAATAAAATAGTTATTGTAGCATTTCCTTGAAGTGTTTTAAAATCAGGAACAAATCTTCTCATACTCATAAATACTTGAGCATTGCCTTCTATGTTTAAACTAAAATCTCCAGATTCAATAAAAGCTGGTATAGCAGTTTTATTACCAGCAGTGTCTACTTCATTAACACCTTTTTCATGTTCAAAATATTTTGTAGATCCATTAATATTTGTAACACCTTGAACTGTAGGAAAAGTAGGTAATCCTGTAGAGTTAAACTCTGTAGCATATGGATTCTCATATAAATTTGCATCTACCCAAGTAGTTCTTGATAAAGATCCTGTTGTCCATGTTCGATCTTGGTAATTATAACAAACATATCTATCGTTGAAATCTGAAGAAGCTTTAGGATAATACCAACATATTTCTTCATACAAATGATTTAAGCCAACATACACTGCTTCACCAGCAAAGTAATTAACTCCTAAATTACTTCCATTTTTAGTTGTGAATACAAAATCTTCTACGGCACAAGGTAGTGATTTAACAGTACCATCGTAAACAAAAAAACCACCTGACTCTCCCATCCAATAAACTATACCATTAACGTATTTCATAGCGTGTTGCCCAATACATCCACAATTTGAACCAACTTGTCTTACAGAAAAAGTAAACGGAGGTCCTACAAATTGCATAACATAAGCAGCATTATCTGTTAAAATAAAAGTATAATCTTTACCTTTGACTGCACCAACTATTTTAGTTCCTGAGTCAAGTCTAAAAGTTCCTGCTGTGTTTACTGATGTAGGTGTATAATCATTAATATTTTCTTGATCAGAAAATCTAATAAACATTTTATCTTGTGTTGATTCATCACCTATAGTTGTTTCTGTACCCATCATTATTAAGTGTCTGTCTCTATCAGAAACTAATGACATTACAGATCTTGTAGGAGCATTTGTTACTAAGGCTGCCCTTGTGTTTAGTGCATTTGCATTTGAATTAATAGGATTCCATGAAAAAGATTTACCATTTTTTATAGTTGCAATAAGAACCTCTCCAAAATTATCTAATGACCATGAAGCAGGATCAGTTGTTAAAGTTTGTGATAAAGACTCTATGCCCCAACCTGTAAAAACTTCAACTCCTGCACCAGTTGAATGTGCCGATTGAGTCCCTGCTGCATTTCTAGTTATTCCTGTTAAATCGTTTGTTGAAATTCCTGTATATGAAATAAATTCTGCACCAACTTTAATTGTTCCTGTTGCTGGAAATCCTGTCGTAGATGATAAAGTTACAGATGTTCCAGATCCTCCGGTACCTGCACTGTCATTTAACAGAGCACCATTTAATGTACTGAATACTTGTTGTCCACCGCCCCAAAGTCCTGTACCCCAACCAAATCCAAATGTTGAACCTAAGGCTCCAGGTTTAATGTATGGATTAACCGTTGCTGATCCAGATCCGTTGACCGTTGTCCCTGCTGCGCTAGCCATTGTGATTGTAAATTCATCACTGCTTGGGACAGTTACTACTTGAAAAGTATTTGTTGTAAAATTTGCTGCAGTATATCCAGCTCCAGACGGAGGTGTTACAGAGGTAAACGTAAACAAGTCTCCAGGTTCTAATCCGTGAGCAGGTTTGTTTACAGTAACCGTAGCTGATGTATTAACAGTGTCAAAGGTACAACCTGTAAGAGCTGTGCCTAGAGGAGTAATATCAAAAAAAGCTCCTTCATAATAAATCACTAATAGTTTATTTGTTCCTATAGCAGCATATTTTCTACCGTCTAAATCAGCCCAAATAAATTGTTCTCTTGCAGCACCTATTAAAGTGCCTTCTAAAATTTGTTCCCAACCTCCAATTTTTTCTGGTAATCCGTATCTAAATCTAACAAAATCCCCATCAGTCCATTTACCTTCAGCGCCTGTTTGGGTAAGTTGTTTATTGAAACCTGGGGCTATTTGTACTTTTTGTAATGGCATAGCGTATTATACCATGACAATATTAAGAAATCTATTATTGTTCTTTTTCATTGGGATCTTTAAATTGATCCAAATCTAGGTTTCCATGCTTTCTAGCATCACCGTATTTTTCAAGCATAGTATGAAATATAGAAGTAAGAACGTTAGCAAATTTGTATACAGAGTAATTATCCATCTTAAAATGACCCCTAATAACAATAAAAAATATTTCTTTCCAAGAAAATTTAATTTCTAGATGGTTTTTTTTCATTACAAATTTCATATTATGATAATAACCAAGAAGTTAATATGTATTTTTCACCATTTATAGGTGGGTTTCCTCTATGTATATATGGATAACTAGCTGGCCAAATAACAAATCTTCCTTTCTTAGGTTTAATTCTTATCTTTTGTTTTAAGAATTCCGTCTCGCCTGCTTCAAATTCATCATTTAAATATAAAGTATACACTAATGCTCTTTTACATTGTGGTGCTCTGTAAGTCCTTTCAACATGCCAAACATGATAACCTTGTCCTGGAAGTGTTTTTTGTATTTTTTGGTTTCCATGATGAAGCTCAGGTATTTCACAAAATTGATTAAAACCTGTTTCATCTTCATAATCTTGCAAACAATCATTTAATCTAGCTAAGACTTCTTCATTTGCGTCTAACCAAGAGGTACCTCTGTAACACATTAAGGCACTATCGTCTTTTTTAATTTTTGGAGCACCTTCCATTTGTAGTCTATTCATTACAACATTTTTGTCGACATTTAATTCATATAATTTAATTAATTCATCACATACTTTTAAATCAATGTAGTTATCAAATAATCCTATACTATCATTTATATTTTTTTCTTTTACCATTCTACCTCAGCGTTATCTCTTTGTGTGCGTTTGTCATGTTTATAATCTTCATACTTACCATTTTTATCTACGTAATGCAAAAAAGATTGAATGTGATAGTCACCTTTGAAATTTTCTCTGTAGTGTTCTACCTCGCATCCTAAATAAATTGCACCATCTCCAGGTTCAAGTTCGATTGGGTTTCCATCCATGTAAATAGGCCATTTAGTTCCATCACTATCCCACATTAGAGTAATTGAAATTTCACATGAAGGTCTATCTTTATGTTTTTTCAATTCAGCATTAAAGGTGTAAATTCTTGAAAAAGTATAAGTTGGGTGTAACTCTAAACCAGTTTCTTTTTCTATAATATGTTTTTTATTCATTAACAAAGAATCTGTAAATGCATCTGAATTAAAAAAACTATCAGCGTTATTATTTTGAACATCGTCAAATTGTTCCATATTTCTTTTATGGCATAATTTAAAATAGTGCGTACCTAATTTAACTTCATCAGGTGTTAAAAAATTTTTAAGTATTTTATATTTATAATCTCTTATAGTGCCCATGATACAATAGAATATCTAACTCCTTCTGTTACCTCTGAAACTGAATGTGGAAATAAAAAGTTACTTGGCCAAACAACTAATTTTGCTGGAGCAGGATCTATAGTTTTAATTATGTCACCTTTTAGATTATGAAAATTCAAATCTCCTCCTTTGTAATCATTATTTAATAAAAGAATAAAAGATAAAGTTCTTGGATTGTTTGTAAAATGATCACTATGTATTTTATACTTAGCACCTTTTTCATATTTTAATATGTCTATATCTAATATTTGTGATGTCATCGCATCAGGACTTACTTGTTTTCTATACCTTTTTCCCATTTCATTAAAACAAGTAGCAAGTAAATTGCACCAATGAATTTTTGTTAAAGAACAATCATCCCAATCCATTAAAGATGTGGTTTTTACTTTTCTTATATTTTTATCTATAACACCCACACCAACAGTTCCTTCTTTAAATGATGGTTTTCTTTCTTCAACCCATTTTATAATTGAGGAAACACTTTCGATTGGAATTGCATCTTCATAGATTTTTATATAATCCTCTATTTGCATAAAGGCATTTATAGTCAAGTATTAGTGAAAATCAATTAAATTACAAAATCACCTGGAAAAAATTGAGGACAACCAGGTAAGTCATAAATGTATTCAATGTAAAAAACTCCTGCATCCCAAGATGTTTTTTGACTTGCATCAATACCTTCTAAAAAAGCAACAAGTGATGTTGCGTCAGAATTACTATCGTAACCATCTCCGCACTCAGCTTTGACAGATACTATTAATGTATCAATACACTCTTGTAATGCAGCTGATGCTTCTGAGGCATCAGTTATTGCTGGACGTTTTTCATGAGTAGTATCTGCAAGAGATAATTCATTAATTACTATTTCATTATTAACTAAAGAAGATTCAGATCTACCTAAAGCTATCTTTTTAAAATCAGAATCATTTACTTCTTTTGATACCGCTCCAGGATTTGCTGATACTATATTATCTTTTTTAGCATCTGTTGATGCTATACGAAATTTTAGATTATCTTTAAAAATTATATGTTTCATATTAAGACCTGTTATCAAATACTATTATTTTACCCGATCCACCACCTTGACCAGGTGCAACCATGTTAGGAGCACCAGGGCCCCCATCTCCACCAACTCCAAAGTTACCAGCATAAAGAAAATTACCTTGAGGAGCACCATGTGAAATAAGTGCAGTTCCTGAACTAAGGTTACCATTACTTCCAGGATTACCTTGCCATCTTCCGCCACCGTTTCCTGCGTTTATGTTGAATAAGTTTGTTATAAATGTTGCGTTACCCGGATTTCCAGATTGTGGTGCTGGAGTAGGGTTTCCTCCACTACCTGCTTGATAAGGTTGTGAAAAAGGAGCTGTCATATTACCTGTAATAATTGCAGAAACACCAGAACCTCCAGGTTTACCTGGTTGAGGTGTTGCTGAAGGACCGCCTGCGCCTCCTCCAGAGTTTGCGTATGCATACATCTTTGTACCAGTACCTGCATTATAAGTTCCAGTTTGGCCACCAGCTGCATAAAGGTTTGGATAAAATCCACCACCAGCAGATCCTTCTGCTGCTGCAGTAATTCTTCCTTGAGCATCTACTGTAATTGTTGCTAAATCATATGAACCTGCAGTTACAGCTGTGTCTGCTAATTTTCCTGCAGTAACAGCATCGTCTGCAATAGCAGCAGTGCCTACTGCACCATCTGCAATACCAGCAGCAACCACGGCATCATCAGCGATAGCTGCGGCCACAACGGCATCATCAGCAATTTTAGCACTGGTTATTGCATCATCAGCAATTTGTGCGGTTGCAATTGTGCCAGAAATATTTGCAGCGGCAACAGTTCCACCTAAAGAGTCTAAAGAAATTTCGTTTAAGTTTGTTCCATCAGAATATGCTGCGTAAATTTTTGCTTGGTCTAAAGTAAATCCACTACCCGATGCAGTTTTAATTGTAAGGTTAGTTGGATTAGTTAAACCTGTTGCATCAAAAATATAAAATTTTTCTATTGAATCTGGAATTGTACAAATTGTACTAGCAGCAATTGTAGCTGTAGCAAATTTAATAACCATGTTTCTTGCATTTGATAATGCACCGTCTGACATTACAAGAGCAAGAGTACCACCACTTGATAACGTTACTTGTTCGAAACCAGCAATAGCTTGTTGAATTACATTTAAGTTTGTGTTTGTTTTATCACCCCATGTACCAGCGTTTTCACCGGTCACCATTAATTCTAATTTTAGATCACTTGAGTAACTTGATGTCATAAATTTTATCTCCTAAATAATATGTATTTTACATGAATCATGCTGCTAGGTCAACCTCAGTCCAAGTATTATTTACACCAGGGTCAATCTCTGCCCATGCTGTAACATTAGGGCTACCTACAGATATGGTCATTTGTATGCCTGTAACATCTATATTTGCAGTACCATTGGCTACCACAGAACCTATAGAGCTTGTTAATTGTAACCCTCCTACACCTATAATTTGACCTGGTATTTCAGCATGTTGTCCAAGAGACATTGTAGCTTGAATACCTGTTGGAGATTCTACAGTTGTTTGTACCAAATTAAAAGTTCCAAGGGTCATAGTCGCCTGGATACCTGTAACATCTACTGGAGTTTTAAGACCTCCAACAGTAACACCTATGGACATTGTAGATTCAACACCAGTAACACTTACATTAGCATCTGCACTAAATGAGGATGCTGTTGTTAAAGCATCAAGTTGATCTTCCGAAGCTAATACAAATATATCTTGGTCAATCTGAATTGAGAAAGATGGGTTTGAAAAAGTAGTAGTTAATTCTCCCGCACTAGTAACTGAAACATTTACATCAGTAAATGCACCTGTTGCTGGGAAATTAATTGTAGAGGTAAGTTGTTGACCAACTGCTTGTGCAGAGAATGCTCCACCCCATGCCAAGTTACCCCAAGTTCTTCTACCCCAACCTATTCCAGTAAGAGTAGATTCATCAACTGTAACAGAACCTATACCCCAATTTAATTGTCGTCCTGTTACATCAACTTCTTGTCCAATAGGAGTAGATACAGTTCCAACTGCCATTGATTCAAGAGATCCTGTAACAATTTGAATATGCGAGGTACCTCCTAAAGCACCCGCGTTTGTTGCAGTTAAACTTGAGCCTGTTACATCTACACTTGCATCACCAGTTACTGATTGTAAAGTTCCAATTGAAAAAGATAATTGAACACCTGTTATGTTTGGTGCAGATCCAGAAAGATCTCCCCATTCATTTTCTCCCCAAGTGTCACCACCCCAACCTACTTGTATAATACCTTGAGCGGTTACAGCGCCAATGCTGTAGGTTGCACTTATTCCAGAAATAGATAACGAGACATCACCTTGTGCTGCCCAACTACCTGATCCCCAACTAAGTCCACCCCACGCATTTGACATTCATTTTTATCCTTATGCTATTCTTAAGATAGCAGCAGAAGTAGTAAATGCAGGGAACTGAATTGTAAATGTTCCAGATGTTGCAGTTTTATCACTTCCAAAATCTAATACAGCAACTGCATCAGTAGTATTTGAACCACCATCTGTAGTTGTATTGTAAATTAAAGCACCTCTTGCAGTAAGAGTTACGTTTTGAAAACTAAGATCAGCAAAATCAGTAATAGCTACTGAAGATGAAACTTTTACACCTTGGTTTACCAAAGCTTTTCCACCCGCTGTGTAGTTAGATGAAGTTACTTCCGTGTTTGCTCCACCACCTGGATTTGTAGAATAGTTTTCTGTTGATTTTCCTAAAGTTGCAGAACTTGTGTACATCGCTAATTTGTAAGTATCTGATGATGTATCAAAGTCATGCTTTCCTTGAAGTAATTCTTTTTTAAAAGAATTACAAATTGCATTTGTTGTTATTGCCATAATTATTCTCCTTATTAATTTGTGTTTGGAGGTGGTGAAGGTATTTGTACTCTTGGTACACCGTCATCATACTCCGCTCGTCTTCTTCTACCCATTTGTTGTAGGGCAAAATTCTGTACTTCCTCATTGTACTTCTTTTCATATAGATTGTACATATCCATAGGGCCTTTTAAAAATCTAAAAGCCTCTGCTAATACACCATGCAACAACATAGACTCCTGATATTTAGCTAAAAAAGTTTGATTACTTGATGTAAATTCTGGAGGATCCATAATATAATTTATCTGTACTTGCAGAGCACTTGAGGGCATTGGTGCAACTAGAATATTAAAATCATCCCAGTTTGCATAATACTTTGGAGTACCTGTTGCTCCTGTCCCATTAAATTCTGATATAAAACTTGTATCTCTTTTTTCCATAAAAGTCCTATTACCAGAACCATCAATTACCTGTATAGATCTTAGTATTAAAGAATCTGAAGGTATAGATACATATCTGTTATTTGCTGTAAAATTAGAAGTAGCGTATTTTCTTAGATCATCATAATCAACTTTACCTGCAATATCTAATTCAACACTTCTAATAAAATCTTGAATAATTGCATCCGTTAAAACATTATTACTTACTTCAGTGTAGTTTCTTACCTGTGTTAAAAATGCTGAATGTGTAATAGCCATTATGTAATACTTACCGTTACCTCTCCTAGAAGAAGATCTGCTTGTCTGCTTCTATTTTGTAAAGATGGGTCTTGTGGAATCATTTTATGTAAAATTGTAGTTACTCCATTTCTAATTACTTCTACATATTGTGTTTGAAAAGCAAATTGACCTGGTAATGTTAAATTAGCTACTCCAACCATTGCACCTCCAGAACTAGATATTGTAGCATCTTTACCACCAGGAAAAGCTGGTGATGGAGTATTGTTTACAAATTCTTGGGTAGGTTGTTGAAACCTCATTGGTCTTGTATTTTGTAATGCAATTGCATCAGCAGTAAAATGTCTACGTCTTATTTGTGGATGCTTAGGTTCAAATTCAGAATAATGAACTAAGGAACCATTCCATTCTTTTACCATTTCTTGATATGGAAATGCCATACCAGATCTATCTGATATTGCTTGTGATCGTTTACCTGTTGCCCATTTAGCCATAATTATATTCCATTAGGGTAAAAAGATTGAGGTGTAATATATGTTGAAGCTCTTTGACCATCTTCATCTAAAGCTCTTTTAAGTTGATCTTCATAAATTAATTTATTTTGTTGTACAAGTGTTGGTGCGTTTTTCATCGCTAAATAGTAAGCAAGTCCTGCAACCATGCAA
>Ga0098041_1000919_pt1 | contig 11460 bp, 18 predicted proteins | sample 8_EtaG_FD_77066 | JGI IMG/M metagenome (GOLD analysis project Ga0098041, IMG submission 77066) | Marine viral communities from the Subarctic Pacific Ocean - 8_ETSP_OMZ_AT15162 metaG | ecosystem: Environmental > Aquatic > Marine > Oceanic | place: Pacific Ocean | collected 2015-01-08
ACCAACTACTTCATTAATATAATCTTCATAAATTGCTTGATCAACTTCTATATTATCATATAATTTATGTATGAAGCCTGAATCATCATTATATAATAATTTAAGTTGTGATATATAATTTTTCAATAGTATAACATAATACTCATTAATAATTTTCATTATTACATCATTATGAACGAATTGTTCTATATAACTCAAATTATGATTATATACTTTATTTATGAACGCATCGTAAGTTACATTAGGTTGATAGTAATGCATGACAGGATCAAACACTTCATGAAACGCATTAGATAATAAGAATTCAAATGCATATTCAGATATAGATACTTTACGCTTACTGATAGACGAAATAATTTTATTAGATTTACGCATGATATATTCACTTTCTATGATAATATATTATTAATTATAGATTTGTTATAGCCGTATGACATGTAACAATACATACATACTCTATGACCAGTTTCACTGCACTCAGCTACTGTGTGATGAGGCATGTCTTCGTGATGATAACAATTATCACATTGACCTGCTTCACTCTCTAAGATTTCATAAGTTGCTAACTGATCGTCACATTTTCCATGAAGGCACATGATGTACTCACTTTCATATTAATTAAGTTAAAGTTAAAGGAAGTTATTATTATATAAAAGAAATATAATAAGGATAGTAAAAAAATATGATAATATTTTTAAGTGGATAAAGAAAGGAAGAAGAAAGTAAGTATGGAAGTTAGGATGAGGGTGATATACCGCCAGTTCTCGGCGATAAACTCCACGTAAACTGCTACGAGAGCGTCGGATGCGCAGAGACATGACGGTTCTACAAGAACTAACGGCGCCCGAAGGCGCCCTTAGCACTCCTTTAACAAACAAATACACTATACATGCCGGTAGCACATGACGGTTAACCTTTAAAAAAATCCCCGTTAGGGGATTTTTAAGATGTTTATATAGAAATGGTTGGTTCTATATTAGTGGTAGGAGTTGTATTATTGGTAGGAAGATTTTGTGGTTGAATAATATTTGGTTGAGAAATATTATTTGATGAATTAAGAATAATAGTTTGTGGAGGAGGAGAGAAATTATTATTATTAATTGGTTGAGATTGTAATAATTGATTTATATTATTATGATGTTTAATATAAAATTGATTATTAGAATTTGTAATTATATAATTAAAAGAAATATTTTTATTATGTAGTTGATTATAAATAGAAGGTTGAGAAAAATATTTAGTTAATTGTATAAATTGTGAAATATTATAAATAGGATTTAGCATATCAGCTCCTGATTGTTAAGTTAAAGTTAAAGGATAAATATAATTAATATATATATAAAGTGATATTTTAATATGATTATATATATTTATATAAAGATATTAATTATATTTATGGTATTAAAAAAATATGTTAATATTTTTTAAGATATAGAGAGAGATATTAAAGAATAAATAAAGAGTGTTATATAGAGTTAAAGAAGATATATAAAGAAAGATATTAAAGAATAGAAGAAGAATGTTGTATAGAGTTTAAGAAGATATATAGAGAGAGATATTAGAAAGTAGGGGGTTAGAAGATATATAGTATATATAAAAACCCATATATAATTTAAATTGATTCACACTCTAAGGAACTCTTAGATATATATAGGGATGTATTTGGCGCCCCTCTTATAGGAGACGTTTAAATTTAAATGTCCCCTTAAAGTTATAAATATGAGGATATAGAAAGATGAGTAGTAAAAAAGACTTATTGAAACTTCTTGAAGAAAAACAGAAGCGTGAAAACCTCATAGAATATAAAAATAATTTTTCAAAGTTTGCTAATGATAATTTAAAAATCATTACTAAAGATGCTAAGAGGGGGTTCGTCAATTTTCATTTCAACGACTGTCAAAATTTAATAACAGAAATTTTAGATAAACAGTTAGAAGAAACTGGTAAGGTTAGAGCGATTATATTAAAAGCTCGACAACAAGGTATTAGTACCTACTGTGCAGGAAGAGTATTCTGGAAAACATACTTCACTCCACATGCACGTTCAGTTGTTATGGCTCATGACAGTGCAACATCAGACGCACTTTTTAATATGAGTAGAAACCTTATTAGAAATATGGAAAAGATTTATAAACCAAAAGAATTAAAATCAAATGCTAAAGAGATTGTTATATCATCTCCACATTTTAAAAAAGATGAGGTTGGTGAAAAACCCGTAGCATCATACAGATTATATACAGCAGGTTCTCCTGAAGCTGGTAGAGGTACAACCCCAACGATTGCACATTTATCTGAGGTTGCATTCTGGCAGCATGATGAAAAGATATTAGCTGGTTTGTTCCAGGGTATATCCGAAGCTGAGGGTACTGAAGTTATACTTGAGTCAACAGCTAACGGTGCAACAGGAGAATTTTATAGATTATGGAGAGGAGCCTTAGAAGGTGAAAATGAATATACCCCAATATTTTTACCTTGGTTTGTAACAGATGAATATTACAGGGATCCTCCAGAAACATTCGAACGTTCCTCAGAAGAGGAGCTACTAGTAGAACAGTACGATCTAAATGATGGTCAACTCTACTGGCGTCGGTTAAAGATCGCTGAAGGTGGGGAACTTAAGTTCCGCCAGGAATACCCGGCATCTCCCGATGAAGCTTTTATTACGGCTGGCTCTTCAGTATTTGCATTGGACAAGTTAAATGAACTTGAACCTATAGCGCCTGAAAAAAGAATGCGCTTTGACTTTAATGCAAATATGTGGGAAGATTCCACTGAAGGTAATTTCTATATATGGGAATATCCGGATTGGGATAGTAATTATGTGGTAGCTGCTGATGTATCCTTAGGGGTAGGTCAAGATTATTCAGCAGCTGTCGTTATGAATACAGATAGGAAAGTAATTGGTTTGTTTAGAGACAACCATATTGATCCGAGTAAGTTTGGTGATTTATTATTTTATTTAGGAAGATACTATAATAATGCATTGTTGACTGTTGAAAGTAATTCTATGGGGATAGCTACATTATCACGGCTTACTCAAATGAATTATATAAATTTATATAAACAAACTAAAATCGCTGCTATATCTAAAGAGGAAGGTTTAGTTCCAGGTTTTAGAACAACACAATCAACAAAGCCTCATATTATAGGTAACCTTAAAAATGCTGTTGAGACTGATGATATATGGATAGGATCTCATATTATTATCCAAGAATTAAAAGATTATATATCAACAGAATCAGGAAAGACTGAAGCTGCGCCTGGGTGTCATGATGATACTGTTATGTCAATGGCAATTGCTTTAGAAACTCTACGAACACATTATGATAAGCTAACAAGAGATAAAGTACCGTGGGCTCAGAGAGCTGGTCAGTTTACGCAAGACCAGACTGAGTGGCTTTAAAAGAATCCCGTTGTCCTCACTGCTACGGCGGAAGCAGGGGATATATCCGCCATTTAATGGAGCTAATATGAATATTGAAAAATTAAGAGAAGAGTTAAAAGTTGATGAAGGTTGTGTTAATGAAATATATAAAGATCACCTGGGGTATCCTACTTTTGGGATTGGTCATTTGGTTATTGACTCCGATCCTGAGTATGGTTTAGAGGTTGGTACTGAGATTGGTGAAGAAAGAGTTAATGATGTTTTTGAAAAAGATATAGGTATAGTTATTGCTGATTGTGAAAATGAGTATGTATTCTTTAATGATCTCCCAGAGGAAGCTCAGCGCATTGTTGCGAATATGATGTTTAATATGGGTAAACCTCGAATGCAGAAATTTCTTAAGTTTAAAGTTGCTCTTGCAGAACATAACTGGGAGAAAGCTGCAATAGAAATGGAAGATAGTTTATGGCATAAACAAGTAACTAATCGAGCTAATAGACTTATTGAAAGAATGAAGAATGTCGCATAAGAAGATAAGACGTGCTGCTATACGTTATCAGAATAGCCAAGCCCGTAGAGGAAACTATATACCGTCAATTGAGGAAGCTATTCAAGAGGTTTTAAAAACTCAAAATGACAACAAAGCAACTACAGCCTGAATCTAAGTATAATGAATATGATGAGGATGGAGATGGGATAGTTTCAGATTCCGAGCTAGCACATGTAAAAGAAATAAAGGAAACAGAAACTGCTTTGAGAAAACATTTAGCACAATTACGTATGGCACGTTATACATTAATAGCAATGGGTGGTTTTACTGTTGCAATGTTTTTTATTCCATTAGACAGAGTTGAAGCACTATCTGATCTATCTAATTTGTTTTATATTTCAGGTGCAGGTATTGTTGGTGCGTATATGGGATTTAACAAAATTAAAAAATAAGAGGACGATATGATAATGTTTTTTGTTTTTGTTGCTACAATGGTTGGCGCAAATAATGCAGAGTTTATTGATACTGCTAAAAAAGAAATGAAGAATGGACATGAGTGGGTTTATGTTGGGAAGAAAGAACCTGATGGGAAAGTACCGGCAGTAACTATAAAACCAAAAATTGGTAATGAATATATTCTATTTAAATTAGAAAAGGATTTTTAAAATGAGAGACAAGTTATTAAAAGCATGGCAACTTTATGCCGAAGGAAATAAACAAAAGCATTTAGCAAATATAGAAGTATATCTAAATCAATCTGTAGGTATTGGTGAACATAGTGATATTTTAGAGGCTTTAGAACAAGAAGGTGAAAAGGTATCTTATTGGGATGACCAATTACATGTGATAAGTAAATTATGAAATGTTATACACACATAAAAATAATAAGCTGCTTATAGAAGGTTCTACAGGAAAAGTTTATAAAGATAACGAATTATCATTTAAAGGTAACAGTTACGTTGCTATAAAGTTATTTATTAAGAACTCAGATAATAATGAGAACGTATTAAAAATGTTTGAAGCTCAATTAACAATGCGTGAGCAATGCAAATTTGATGCTCAAACAAAAACTGAACGAATGAACCCAGGAGCGGATCATGAACGAGAGATACATTCAGCAACCAAAGGAAGTAAAAGTAAAACCCGTAAAAGAAAATAAGAAGGAAGAAAAAAGAGAACTTCCTAAAGCGGGTAGTTATACCGTTGCTGATTTAGAACAATCAAAAAAGATATATTCAAATACTGGGGGTAAATACTAATGGCATCTTCAGGTTATAAGGAAGTAGTTACTGATGAACAATTAATTAATTTAATTGACACAGGTGTACATAATTCTTCAGGTGATTGGTTAAACGCAACTGATCTAGCTAGAGAAAGATTAAAAGCTACTTATGAATATGCAGGATTAGCAAATTATCATTTAGCACCACAAGGTGTTAGTACAATTGTTGATACAAGTACAACAGAAGTGATTGAAGCTTATACTGCAGTTATATCTGATTTGTTTTTGTCTAATAATAAGTTAGCTCGTTTTGTTCCTTATGATGAAAGTCCTGGTTCTTTTAATGCAGCAAAAGATGCTTCATCTCTTGTTAATTATTGTTTGTTTAAAAAGAATAGTGGGTGGGAACTTTTACAGCAGTGGATTAAATCTTCTTTGTTATGGAAGAATGCAATTTGTCGTTGGTATTATATTGAAGATACTCAACATGTTTTTGAAGAATATGAAAAGATTTCTCAATCTGCTTTAGATGAAATATTAGCTGATGATAATACAGAAATTGTTGGAAGTTTAGAATTTGAAAATCAATATACTAATGCAGATCCTTTATCTGGTGCAGATCCTGATGTTGAGTTAATGTATGTGAATGTAAGAATAAAAAAGAAATTAGATAAGTCAAGAGTTAAAATAGAGTTAGTTCCACCAGAAAGTTTTCGTATTTCAAAGGAAGCTACTTGTATTACTGATGCATCTTTTGTTGGTATACAAACTGAAATGACTCGTTCTGAGATAAGACAATATTATCCGGAAGCTGCTGATGGCATTGATAACTGGGATGAACTTAAAGGTAGTGAGTCTTGGTTTGGTGCATCATCATACTCAGAAGATGTTGCTGCACGTAAACTTGTAACAGGTCAAGAGTATCATGACGGTGCATTATTACATGAAGATAATCCATTAGAAGCAAACAGATCAATAACAGTTACAGAATCCTGGTTACATGTTGACAGAGACGGTGATGGTATAGCTGAGTTAAAACATTTTATTACTGTTGGTAAAAATATATTATCAGAAGAAGATGTTGAATCAATACCTTTAGCAAGTATTGTTCCTATTGATATTCCACATGAATTCTTTGGATTATCTATGGCAGACTTCACTAGAAGTAGTACATTAGCAAGTACAGCAATATTAAGAGGATTTGTTGAGAATACATACTTAACAAACTATGCTCCTAAGTTAGCTGATCCAAATATTGTAGACTTCAGTGCATTACAGAATATGAAGCCTAAGCAAATCATTCCTACAAATGGTAATCCAACACAAGCTGTTGCACCATTAACTCCTGATACTATTTCTTCAGGTACAGTACCGTTGCTAGAACATTTACAATTAATAAAAGAACAAGCAACAGGAATGTCTAAAGCTGCACAAGGTTTAAATGATACATTATATATCTCAGGTAACTCAGAACAAAAGTTACAAGCAGTACAATCAGCTGCTCAAAAGAGAATACAGCATATTGCAAGACGATTTGCTGAAACCGGATTTAAGAGATTAATTATAGGTATCTATGAAACTATGCACAAGAATATGAAAGGTAAAATTAATTATAACCTTGATGGTGTATATGGTACTATAGATATGTCAACACTTCCATCGAAGATGGATGTGGAAATTTTGTTGGACATTGGAGAGAATTCAAATTCAAATACTATTAGTAAGCTATCTAAGATAGGTGCAGAAATATTACCTGCATTAAATCAGCAAGGTGCAGGTATGGTTATACGTCCTGACGCTCCAGCTGTCTTAGCAACTAAATTAATAGAATCAATGAATCTTGATAGTAACGATTTCCTAGAAGATTATACAACAGATGAGTTTAAGCAGAAAGCTGTTAAAGCATTACAAGAACAGTCTCAAGCTGCTCAAGTTAAGAAACAAGTAGAGCAAAAGAAGCTACAAGCTGATGCCGCTTTAGCGGAGGCAAACGTAGCGTTCACAGGTGCTCAGACAAAGAATACATTTGATGATAATGCAAAACAATTAGCTATATCAATTGATAGGCATTTTCAAGAATGGGCAGACCTTACTATTAAGGCGACTAAGGAAGGAACGGAGTTACCTCCTCATCCTAACTATGGTGAAATAATACAAATGGCCAGAGGGTTGTTGCAAGTGTCAAGACCTCAAGGCTAATCTTGCTTTTAAAAGGAGAAGCTATTATGGTTAATATAGACCAACTTATGCCTTATACGATAGGCTTTGATCGTATGTTTAATATGTTAAATAGAGACTTTGTTCCATCAACATACCCACCTTATAATATTAGAAAGGTAGGTGACTATAACTTTTATATTGATATGGCATTAGCCGGATTTAATAAAGATGATATTGACGTTAAGATTGCTGATGGAGAACTTTCTGTTAAATCTAAAGTTAAGAATAATGATAAAGAAGATACTTTATATAAAGGAATAGCACAACGTAGTTTTAATAAACTATTTACATTAGCTGATGACGTTGAAGTTAAAGATGCTGAGTTAACTAATGGAATGCTTACAATTAGTCTGGAAAAAATTGTTCCAGATGAAAAGAAACCTAGAGTAATTAAAATTAATTAGGGAGATATAATATGGCTGTAGGAACAGTAACAATGTCCATAGCAGGAGTAGGTGGTGCTCAATCAGGTACTATTACAACTGCTGCAGGATCAGCTGCAGGTGTGGTTATGGTTTGTAATGATACAGACTCACCTATCACATATAATGTAGCAACAGCAGGTACTGATGTACAGACTGGTTTAAAGTTAGATGCAAAAGCATTTACTAGAATAACAGGTCTTAATAATGGTGCACAAACTTTAACTAGTGTTAAAACTGCACATGGTACTGCCGCACAGAATGGTGAAATTATTTATATAACATTAGCGAGTGCGTAATGTCAAAAGATGAGGATAAACCTTATCGTGAAATGATTAAGGAAAAATACAAGCAGGTAGCTGAGAAGCGGCTAGGTAATACAAAATCCTACGGCAATCATAAAATTCATCCAGACGAATTAGCGCGACGTGCCCATGTTCAAGGGCACTTCGCAGCAAAAGAAAGAGATGAGTTTTTTGATGAAGTATATGGAGAAGTCTTAGTAGATTTATTTTGTGAATGGTTAAAGACAGATTCACATGAAACTAAGTCAAGAGAATTCCTATATGCCACAGCTATGTCTTTAGGAAGTGTAAAAGAAAAAATGATACATTTTGAAACTTATGGAAAAAATGTTCCACATTTAAAAGAGGACAACGAGAATGAGACAAATTAATAACGAACAGTTAGTAGATAATATTAGTGAGATGATTAATACATTAGAATATGATTCTAGTAGAAGCCCAGGAAAAGCTAAGATTAATTCACAGACATTAATAAATTTACATAACTTAAAAGAAATATATACAAAGAATTCAAAAAAGCCTACACCTAAAAAGGAGGTAAGCAACGATGGATAATACCGCAGCAATACCAGACTCTACCCCTAGGGATGACTCTGTAGCTACCGGTGGTCAAACGGAAGAGAAACTGCTGGCTGACATTATTAGTAATTCACAATTTGTGAAGAACGAAGAATCTCTACCCACAGAGCAAGTTCCTAAGTTAGACCCGGAAGAATCAGATACACAAGACCCAGAATCTGAAGAAGCCGAAAGTGAAGAAGTTGAAGAAGAGACTAATGAAGAAGAAGTAGAAGCTACCGAGGAGGATGCCGCTGAAGAAGCCGCTACCCAACCTGAAGTTTTTACAACTGACGATTTAGATCTAGATGCTAAAGTATCTGTTAAGATAGACGGTAAAGATACTGAAGTTTCTTTTAATGACCTTATCAAAGGTTATTCTACTGAACAATCTCTTTCTAAAAAGGGTCGAGAACTAGGTGATCAGAGGAAAAATCTAGAGGAAGAATATAATAAAAGAATAGAAGAAGTACGTCAATTGGGTAGTGCTTCAGCTGCTGTATTATATTCGGAAGAGCAAGCCCTCTCAAAAAAGTACCATGATCTTGAAGCTCAAATTGATGAAGCTAGAAAAGAAAATGATACTTATAAAATGGGTGAGTTGAAAGATGAACGAGAACAAGCTCAACAAGCATACTGGAAAGCAAGAAATCAAAGAGAGTCTGTTGTAAAGAATATTCAAGCGAATAATCAAAAGCAGATGAAAGAAAATTGGGATAAACAAATTAAACATTTTAATGATAGTATTAATGGGTTGATTCCTGATTATAATGAGAGTACTGCAACATCTATAAGAGAATTCGCTATTAGTGAAGGGATGAAACCCGAAGTTATAGATATGATTACTGATCCAGCAATTGTTAAGTTTGTCGATGATTTTAGAAGACTTAAGCAAGGTGTTACTAAAGGAACTGCCAAAAGAAAAGCAGTACCTGCTAAAAGAATACCAACACGAAAAGCTAAATCAGTTAATGAAAAGAAAAATCAAAAAGCTGCTGATTTAAGAACTCGTGCTTTACGTTCTAATTCATCTAAATCTGATCAAGATGCTTTTCTAAAAACTCTAGCCGAAAGATCCCTAAGTAAAGTATAATAACTTATGGAACCTTTGGAGGGTTTAAAAAATGACGACTACAATCGGTGTGCGTCACGTAGAAGGACCAGGTGGTCCAGCTCGTGGTACTAGCACAAACGAGACCGTCTCTCAAAGAGAAGATCTCGCTAATTTTATTTCCATGATTACAAGAGATGAGACACCATTTCTTGCAGATATTGGAAGTAGTAAAGCAACTGCGATTTATCATGAATGGCAGACAGATGAACTAGATACTCCAGGCGATTCAAGAATTGCTGAAGGTCAAGATTTTGCCGTGCCAACTGCAGGTGCTCAATCTTTAACACCAGCAGTCGGTGCAAAGTTTGGTTTATCAGGACCAACTAGATCTAGACTTGGAAACTATACACAGATTAATGGTAAGACTATTGCTGTGTCTGGTACAAGAAGAGCTGTTGATCAAGCAGGTGTTGCAGACGAATATGCATACCAGCTTAAGAAGCGTGGAACTGAAATGAGACGTGACCTTGAATTTGATATGGTTCATGCTCATAATGTTTCTGCTGCTATTGGCGCTCAAGCTAACGCAGCTAGATCAGCTGGTGGAGTTTCATCTTTTGTTAATGGTACAGCAACTTGTAATTATGTAGGTCAATGGGAAGCTCCTTCTCAAGCTACTACTGGTGCTGGTACTGATAATAATGGTACTGCAATTCCAAGAGCTAGTGTGAATGCTTCATCTTCAGCTGCTCCTACTAGAGGAGCTTTAGCATTAACTGATATTGATGCAGTTATGCAGAAGATTTATGAAGAAGGTGGAAAGGCTACTAAGATCATGGTATCACCAAAGATAAGAAGGGACTTCTCCGACTTAATGGTAAGTGATACTGGTGTTAGACGTAATATGGATGCTAACGGTGCGCTAAGACAATCTGTTGATGTTTATATGTCTGACTTCGGAGATATTATGGTTATCCCTAATTATATTATGGGATTAACTAATAGCCATGCTGCTATACTTGGTGATGGTCATGCATCAACTAAGTTTACTAGTAGTGGTATTCCGAATATGGCAGACTTTGCTGCATATATTTATGATCCAATGTGGTTTAATATTGCTACGCTAAGACCTCTACAAGAAGTAGATGTTGGACAGAAAGGTGACTCAACTGTTGGTATGATGGTAGAAGAGTGTACTCTTGAAGTCAGAAATCCAAAAGGTTGTGGAGCAATCTACGGTCTTAACTAAAGATCTTAAGGGAAGGTTAAAATTAATCTTCCCTTTTTTTACAGGGAGAATGTAATGCCAATTAAAATAGTACCAAAAAATAAAAAGAAATCAAAATCAGCTAAACTAGCCGGAAAAAGTTTTAGTGATACATATAAAGAAAGATTCCCAGGGGGATTCAGTAGTACTCCTTCACTTACTGAAGCTATATTAGCCGGTGGTAAAATGGCCTGGAGAAAAGGTAAACATGCTTTAGGTTATAATAAAGGTGGTAACGTTGGAAAAGGTATGGGTGGTCCAGGTGACAAACCTTATATTGTAAATCCTGATGGAACTATCACATGGTTAAAACCAAAAGGTAAAGCTGCAGGTGGAAAGATTTCTAAATACTATGCCGGCGGTGGAAACGTTATTACAGGGAGAGACTAATGCCAAAAAAGAAAAGTGGTGGAATGGATATAGGTAAAGCACCAGATTACTTAGAAATTAAATCACCAAAGAAATTAAAAAAGTCTGCAAGACAAAAATCAGCTGATTTAGCAGAAAAAAGTTTTAGTGATACATATAAAGAAAGAT
>Ga0098041_1000920_pt1 | contig 11459 bp, 4 predicted proteins | sample 8_EtaG_FD_77066 | JGI IMG/M metagenome (GOLD analysis project Ga0098041, IMG submission 77066) | Marine viral communities from the Subarctic Pacific Ocean - 8_ETSP_OMZ_AT15162 metaG | ecosystem: Environmental > Aquatic > Marine > Oceanic | place: Pacific Ocean | collected 2015-01-08
GCTCTAGTAATGCTTTTGCAAGCAAGTTATTTATAACTTGTCCAATTAAAAATGATGATGAACAAAGGTCAAAAGTATATATATGTGATATGGATTTTCTGTATCCTAGTGAAGGATTACAAGTGCCAAAAGAGCAGAGTTCAGGTAATAATAATACAAATAGTTTTAATAATGGGACCTCTTGGGATGTTCTTATAGCAGGTATTATAAAAGATTATGATGATACTAATGCAGCTTCAACTTTAGAAGGAGATAATGAAAAAAGACCTTGTATACATATAGATACAGATGAGATTGATTATGATAGTACTGATGATTTAAGTTTATTTAATACAAATTCTAGATATAGAGATTTAACAAATTCTTTAGCAGGTTTATGCATATCTATAAAAGATGCGACAACAGGAATGGTTCAGACTAGATATATAGTAGGCTCTTTTAAATTAGGCAATAGTACAGGAGATGATATGATAGTTAAAGTGCATTATCCTTTTGCTCATACTCCTGCTAATGATGACCAATTCTGGATATGGTCTCACGCAAATGCAGCTACTGCTCCAGTTAGGCTACATAAAACAAAAACATTACCACATGGATTAGGTGATGCTATTCTTGCAGACCCATTAATAGGAGATGCAATATATAAGAATAATGGAACTGTAAGTATTACAAGCGGAGGAGTTGTCACTACAGGGACTCATCATAATCTAACAACAAATGATAAAATTGAAATAACAGATACTTCAAGTTATAATAATGTATTTACTGTAACGGTTACAGGTCCTGATACTTTAGCTACTATAGGTAGTAGTAGTGGTACAGAAACAGGTAATTGGAGATTATTAACAGGCAAGAATGAAACTGCAAGTTCTAATCCATTAACTATGCAATTAACAAGTCCTGTATTATATACAACTTTTGGTGGTTTAGATATGAGAAAAACGAAATCATATGTGACTACAGATGATGATATTCAAGGAAGTGCTGTAGCAGCTGAATTAGCTGTTCATTCTACAGGTCATCTTCTTAATACAGGAGATATGATTACTATTAATGGTAATACAGCTGCACACGATGGTACTTATATAATTAAAGATGGTAGTAATGCTGATGATTTTGATGTTACTAACGGAAGTACTGCTAATGATACTACTGATGCTCAACCTATGTATACTAATCAGTGGGAAGCTGTAATATCAGATACTACTTCTAATGCTAATATGGGAGAAATAAGAGCAGGGTTTACTAATTGGGATAAGGGTAATATCGTTGGTAATGTATTAAGATATGATAGTACTGCTGATGCAGATAGGTATATAGCATATGGAGATTCTTCGATTAAAATAGAATCTGTATCTTTACCAGACCAATCAGGAGATTACTTCCTTAAAAACAATACATATTATTATAAAGTATCTTTTATATATGATGGCTATCAAGAAGGGCCTTTAAGTAATTCTCATTGGGTTTGGAATAATTCATTTACAAGAGCTAAGTTATCTTTGACAATTAATGTTACAAATGTAAGTAGAAGGTTAACAGCAGTATGTGTTTATAGAAAAGATTCTGTAAACAGCCTATATAGCTTGGTAGAAGAAATTCCTACTGATAGTGGTTGGAATAAATCAGCAGAGTCATATTCTTATAATATATCTGATTCAGGCACTTTAGGAGCTACATATGAAGCTAGAAGTGGTATATCAGAAGTGCTAGATACTATAAAAATTAAGTACGGAATATCATCAGAGCTTGATGGCTATCTGTTTGTTGGTGATTGCTCTCATGATAAGATAGAGAATGCAAGTAATTTAATATTCAGGTCTAAACCTGGCAAGTATAGTGTCTTTGATTATGCTAATGATTTTGCAACTTTAAAAGGAAAGCCTACTGCTTTTGCTAATTTTAATGGAAGATTATATACATTTGACAAATCAAACATATATCGTATAAATCCAGAGAGTTTAGTAATAGAAGATATATATGAAGGTATAGGTTGTTTTGGAAAAGATAGTTTGGTTGTAACTGAAGAAGGTATGTATTTCGCAGATATAACAGGAGCATACTTTCATGATGGACAAAGACCTATTAAGATTTCTGAATCAATACAAAAAGGTGGAGCTATAGAGGAATCCTTTGGAGGTACAGACAATATAAGAGATTTAAGTTGGGATACAATTGCTAAGAATAATCCAAAAGCTAAGCCTTATGTATTTTATGATGCCAATATAAATTGCGTATTATTTAATGTTGAAATATTAGATAATGATTCTACATATAACACTCCTCTTTTAAGACAATATATATGGGCTTATAATATGTCTAGACAAGTATGGAATCTTTGGGAATTAGCAGAAGATAGTGAGATAGGTAAACCTTTTACTGGTGATAATGGAGAGGTGTTAATACCTATTAATAACGCTATATATGAGAATAGAGGCGGAGCTACTAAGAGAGATTATACTTGGGTTAGTAAAAAGCTAACAATGGATGAAGACTCTATTATGAAAGTATTTAATAAGATAAAGCTAAATGGTTTGTCTGAAGATTTAAATCTAGGAGGTAGTTATTTAGAGAGTAGTGATAGATTGCTTGTCGTTACTAGTACTGGTTCTTTAAGTTCAAGCGATGTAACTTATTCTAAAACAGCAACTGAAAGTTCTGATTACAAACTATCTGGTAGCAATAAGAAAGGTAGATGGGTTCAACTTAAGTTAGAAAATATAAAAGACGATATAGATTCAATTGGAATAATATTCAGAAGAAAGAGTACTAAGTAATGGCTAATTTATCAAAACTATCAGAAACAGCTAATACCAAATATGCTGAGGTAGTAAATGATGCAGATTCATCTGCTACTGGAATTAATCCTGAGCATTTAAAAACACTTATTCATAATATATTTACAAAGGTAGATGAATCTTTAGATAAAACAAATGAGCATATTGGTAAAGTTATTTCTATGCAGTCAGAGATTAATACAGAAAAATCCAAAACTGGAATAACAAATACGCAGAGAGATGCGATTATTGCTAATACAGCAAAGGAAGGTATAACTACTTCTCAAAAGAATGCTATTTCTGTTAATACTGCTAAAGAAGGAATTACAACTGCGCAAAAGAATGCTATAAGCGCTAATACAGCAAAAACAGGCATTACTACCTCTCAAGCTAATGCTATTGTCGCTAATACAGCTAAAACAGGAATAACTACTACACAAGCTAATGCAATAACAGCAAATACAGCTAAGACTGGTATTACAACTAGTCAAGCTAATGCTATTACAGCTAACACTGCAAAAGTAGGTATTACATCTGAACAAATTAAAGCTATATCAGTTAATACTGCTAAAGTAGGAATAACTACAGAGCAAGCTAGAGCTATAACTATTAATTCTAGAAAGACAGGACTCCAAGTTGGGTCTCAAGTTAAAGGTTTTGAAATCGTAGATTCTATTTTTTTATTAATACCAGGTAGGAATTTAGGAGAATTTTCTTTAAGAATACAAATGATGGTAGAAAATAGAGAATTAGGAAAATCTCAAGCACAATATATAGATTTACCATTACAACCAGGAAAAGGAAAATAAGTGGCAAAGATAACCACTAAAATATCATCATTCACTGATGTTCAAAAATCATTACAAGAGATAGAAAAACAGATTAATATTTTAAATGATGCTGTAAATTCATCTACTGATAGTAGTATTGATGATTCAAAAGGAAAAACAGGCGATATTAAAACTGTTAGAACTCCAAATAAGTCTTATGAGTTTAAAGTAAAAAGTAAAGAGGGTTGGGTTAGTCCAGTTATATCTAGACCTGATTACGATAGTGGGTGGGTGTCTGTATTAGATGGACAAACTACAGGTATACATAACTTAGGTTCTATTCCTTTGCATCAACAGATATGGTGGAGTGACGATAATGGAACAACTGTTCATAAGCCTTTTAGTTCAAATACTAATAGTTTTAGTCTAGAGTTAACTTCAAGTACTTGGCAAATAACTGGTAGTACTTACTATGGTTCTGTTTGCCTTAATGGTTTAGGAGCAGGAGGAAGTGGTAGTACTTTGTCCAATGTAGACTATTCAGGGTGGAAATTAAAGGTACTACTATGGAAATAGCTTGTTTTAATAGTATAGTATATGTAAATTATAATGATGAAATCTAAGGAGATATATAAATAATGGGATTCTTTCTTTCAGCACTTGCTTCTGCATCACCTTCTCTTTTAGGAGGACTACTTGGTTCTGGTACTCCTAAACCAGATGAGATAGATGAAAACGAATTAAAAGCAAGGCAGCTTAAAACTCAAGGATTAGTTGATGAAAATCTAGGGTTAGCTAGACAACTACAAAACCCACAATCAGCTATTAATATGCAAATGAGGAATATGTTATCTCAAAATGCAATGAATCAAGGAGCTCAAGTAGGTAATCAGATGGCAAAATTAGGAGCTCAGACAGGTATGTCCGCAGGACAAATAGCAATGCAACAAAGAATGGGCATGCATCAAGCAACTGGTGGTGTTAATCAGAATTGGATGGACGCTTTACAAAAAAGATTTACTCAAGGAACTGGTATAATGGGTAAAATGACAGGATTCCAGCAAGGATTAGATGAGAATATGGGCAATGCATATTTGTCTAATCTTAATATGAGAAATCAATTTGCTCAAGACCAACGACAAGGCACTCTTGGAGGTCTTTTAGGAGGATTCCAATTAGGTCAGAAAATGGACTTCTCAGAAGCTGATAGCTTTGGGGATTATATGACACAATTATTTCAAGGAGGATAGTAATGGCTTTAAATTTTCAGCAATTTCAAAATAGAGGAGGAGGTGCTCAAGGTAATATAGGAAGTGTACTTTCAGCTGTCGCTGCTGGAATGCCTAGTAAGAGTGAGAATCTAGCTTTAGAGGTTGAAGATAGTATTCAGAATTCTATGAAGGGACTTGAAGAACTTTGGGTTGGTGGTTTTTCAGGCATGAAAGGTATGAATGATTTTATGGATAGCTCTCATTTTCCTAGTTCTATAGAGTCTTGGAATCATTTAACTAGTGGCTGGGGAAAAAGAGAGAAGTTAGCAGCAAATAGAGCAGGTATAAATCTGTTATCATATACTAAGACTTTTAATGAAAGTAAAGCTCAATATTTAAGTGGTATAGAAAATAATATTATAAATCATCAAAGTATGAATAAATTATCTCCTTCTGCAATGAGAAATGAATTTGAAGGAATGCCTAATGTTGCGGCTTTTATAAACAAAAACACTGCTAACCCTGAAATAAATGACTTAGTTACTCCTAACAAAAGTTGGGTGGACCAAATAGGAGGAGTTGCAAAAGCTATTGTGCCTTTTCCTGGTCTTTTTGGAATGGAACAAGATACTCTTTTGGAAGGAGCTGCTAAGCTTAGTGGTTATGGAGCGGCTTATAAGTATGGTCCTAAAGCATATAATTGGGCTACTGGTGGAAAAGGAATTGCTTCTGGTACTTCGGCTAAAGGTATAATAGAATCTGCTAAAAATCTATTTAAAGGTTCAACTCCAGTAACATCAGGTCCAGCTGGTCAGCAATTAAACTTATTCCCTGAAGGTGGAGCGCCTACTAGGAAAGGTATATTAAAATCTCTTACACAAAAACTTGGAAAGACTCGTGCTTTACGATTGCTAGCAAAATTACCTAAAAATCCTTATGTTCTTGCTGCAGCTCTTTTAGGTATGGGTATATATAGTTTGTCTAAAAATAAAGATTCCTATCAAGCTGAACAAGATAGAAGATTACAAGAGGTAATTGGTGGTGGTTCACCAGATTATACAGGAGGAAATCCACAAGAAGTATTTGCTAAATCTATGGCGGAATATAAAAGCAAGCATGGTTTAAAATAAGGACTTTAAATGGCTCAAGCACAACAACAAGTTGAGCAACCTCAGGAGTTTACTCCTAAGTTTAATAGACAACAGACAAGAAAGTATATAAACTTATATGGTAAAGCTCCTAATAGATTCAATCCAGAATTCTTAAATTCAGTAAGACAACATGCTCAATATCATAATGTCCCTTTCTATGAAGGGGATTTTTCTATATTAGAATCAATAAAACAAGCAGGTGCTGGGTTTATAGAAGGTTTTACTACTCTAAATATAGCGGAGCATCCTGATAATGAATGGGAGGCTGTATTTAGAAGTGTAGGTCATCTTGCTGGTTTTGCCCCTGGCATACTATCAGCTCCATTAACAAGGCTAGGTATGATAGCTGGTGCTAAACCTTTAATAGCAGCAGGTACTGCTCTTCGTGGAGTTAAAGGTGCCCCTTTATATGCTGCTTCAAAGCTTACTAAAAAAGCTAGTCCAATGGCTAAAACTATAAGAGATTCAGCTCAACTTAAAAAGGCTGCAGAAAATAGTACTGTATTTAAATATCTAAGAAGTCCTGAAGCATCTGATATAATATCTGGAGCATTTACTTTAGGTACAGCTAGTGCTATATCATCTTGGCAACAAGGGACAGATGCTATGCTAGATAGCTTCTTTAGCGGAGCTATTGCAGGTGGTATATTTAAAACTATTGGTAATAGAATAGTAATGAAAGACCCTAAAGCTGAGAAATACGCAAGAGGCTTAGCAGGCTCATTGTTTATGGGACTACCAGCAACTGCAAGAGGAGCTACTACTCCAGAGCAAATATACGAATACTTAATGGGAGCTTATTTTGGTGGTTCAGAAAGGTCTTGGAAGCAAACAGAAAGTGGAAAATGGCTTAATAAAGGTATTAAAAGAGAGGGTGTAGACCCTGAGTTTAAAAAAGACTTTGACCCTATGAGATTAGAAGGATTTGCAGAGGCTAATCCCCAAGTAAAAGAATTGACATATAGAGCCTTTGAAAACTATCAAAATGAAAGAATTAATCAATACGGTGCCGTAGCCTACGAGATACTTAAACAGACAGGTCAATTAGATAGAATACCTGGGAGAACTACTTCTGAGAAACAAGTTGACAAATTTGAAATAGAGAATGTTCGAACAAAAGAAAAGAAAACTTTGGATATAAATAAAGCTTATGAAGAAACATTATCCGATTGGCTTTCTAGAAATCCAGGAAAAACTGAAGAAGATTTCTTAAGTACGACAGCACAAGAATATGCTTGGTATACAGCTGGTGCTAAATCAGCAGATAAAAAATTAGAAGCTTATTTTAATAAACTTATATCTAAAATTAAAAAACTATCTAATGAAGGTTTATCATGGAATGAAATTATAAGCAAAGATAATGGTAAAATTGGAAGAGAACTTCATCAAACAAATAGAAAAATACAAGCAGCAGAAAAAACAGGAAGAATAACTGATTTTGGGAAATCTCAAAAAGATAAGCTTTTTAATTTTATTAATAAAGTAAAAGCTAAAACTCCTGAGATAATTGAAAACAAAGAAAGTGTTATAAATCGTTTAGGTAAGAAAGTTCTTGAAGAAGAAGTAGATAAAGAAATAGTTCTAAAAGAAGAAGTTGAGTCTGCATTAAAAGAATCTGTAAAAGGAAAAGGGTTATATATTATTTCTCCAGGGACAAATGAAACACAGGAACATATAACTAAGGAAGCTTCTAAACGAGGTATTACAAGTATTAGAGTTACACATCCTCAAGAACCTCCAGCTGGTAAAAAACGACCACAAGTCTTTGACATGATGATAAATCAAAAAGATGTAGTAGAAGGAGATAAATTAGTTAAAAAAGCTATCGAGGATATAATATCTATTGAAACTAGCACTATTGGCTCTACTACTTTAGACCCAGCTAAATTTAATGATTATGTAAGAGATTCTATTAATAGGGATGCTAGAAGCGTTAAAAATTCTGATTCTGTAATTGCTTTTGATGGTATTTCTTCTTCAGGTTCCACAACACAACTCTCTAGAATACCAGTTCAAGTTGGAATTAATTTAAAGAAACCTACTTATGTCTTTGACAAAAAATTCTTAAGATGGTTTAAATTTAGTCCTGAGTCTAATCTATTTGAACCTCTTGAAACTGGAGAAACACCTCTTTTAAAATCTCAACCTGCATTTTTTGGTGGAAAATCTTTAGACAAAGTTGAAAGAACAGCTTTAAAAGAATTATTTGAATTAAAATCAAAACAGGCAGGGCTTGGGCCTGTAGCAAAAAAACAAGTTATTGAAAATGAATCAGATGATAAGAAGACAGATTCCCTTGATGATGTTTTATTTAAATCAAGGGGTACTGAAAGCAATAGTATATCTACTTTAGTTCAAACCAAATTAAAAGAGCATGCTAGTGAAATAAAAGATGTTAATGATAAAGCTTTAAATTTAAAAGGCAAAGAATTAAATGATAAACTTATTGAGGTTGAAGATGTAGCAACTAATCTAGCTTCAAAATATATCACTAAAACTAAAGCAACTAATTCAAAAGAGTTTATAGGAGCTATAGAAAATGAATTAGATTTAAAACTTCCTGAGGCATTTAAATTAGGATTAAGAAAATACTTAAAAAGACAAGACCAAATAGAACCTAGAAGGTTTATAAGGGTTAATGAGACTAGCGTAGAGATAATACCAACAGAAGCTTCTTATACATTTGGCAATAAAACAAGAAATCAAAACGAGCCTCCTACTTTTTTAGAGGAATATTATAAAACTATAAAACCTACAAAAGACCCTATTGTTCTTGAATTAGATGCTTTAACTCACAATGAGCAGGATTATAATTTGTCTAATTTTGTATATGTAGCCTCTAAAGTTGAAGCAAATAAATTAAGAAGACTTAATACTGCTTACGAAATGGAAGATATTACTGTTGAAAAAGAAGTTTTAAAGAATCAATTAATTAAAAACGCTGTAAGTCAAATGAATAAAAAGGGTTATCATTTATATGGAGGAGTTAATGATAAAGATAAGCTTCAATTTGTTAAGTATCACCCTAATTATAAAAAGGTAGACCTTATAAAGAAAGGCTTTAATGATAAAACAATTCCTAAAAGCATTTACAAACATGCTGAGCTAGAATATGGATTAACTAGAGCTCAACATAATGATATGATGCGTTCTATAATAGCTTATGGAGAAGCTCTAAATGAGGTTCCTATAGAAACAATGGCTAAAAATCAATCTAAATTTATAAACAATGCTGTTAATCAAAATAAAAGAGCTCAAATATGGATGACAAATGGATTGTCAGGGGATAATGTATTCATTAGAAGCAATGAACATGGTGAAAAATTATACCTATCTAAAGCTGGAAATTATAAAGGAACTATAATAGATGCTGAGGGTAATTCAAAAGACTTATTAAATTCTTTAAATATAAAACTACCACAAGGTACAGATGGTGCTATAATCGCCACAAAAGCTACCGTAAACGCCATGAATAAAGATGGGGGTATGCCAGAGACTGGTAGTAATAAATCGTTCCTTATTCAAAGGAGTCCTGATGGAACTATTTTGGGTAAATATATGATTGTTACTATCCCTGATAAATATTCTAAGATGATGGAAGCTTATAATGGTATTCCTGATTATCAATTTAAGTCTAGTTTAAAATCTCTTGCATCAACAGATAAAAATAATAATATTTTTATAAGACCAAATATAACTAAAGACCAGTTTTTAGATTATATATCTGGTAATGATAAATCAGCATCATCTAAGCAAAAGCAGATTGTTTTTGAGAATCTAGAAAAAGAAGGTTATGACGGTGCGAAAATAGATAGCTTGATAAAAAATAATGCTGATATTAATAAATTTCTTGCTTTACATGAACAATCTCATGTTGCTAATAAGGATGCCAAAAATTATTGGAAAGAAGGTAGAAATCTATTAACTAAAGATAAAATAGAAATGGAGACTAGGGCTACTTTAGATGCTTTAAAGGGGATGGAGAGGGGTGATGGTTTAAACTTCCTTATGTACAAGAGTGGTATTAAGCAGACAGGTAATAAAAGAATGGGAGATTATACTGTTGAAAACGGAAAACTAAAACTTATAGGTAATCCAGATGTCTTTGAAATAGAGCCTTCTTCTTTTAAGTATTCACAATCTGTGTTAAATAATAATGAAATGCTTGGTTTAAATGCAATAGGTAATAAAGCTGTTGGTGTAACTCTTATTAAACAGCTTATGACTAGTCAGCATCCTAATATGTTTTCAGAGGTTAATGCAAAAGTTATTTCTAATATGTATGATACTATAATTCAAAGAGCTTATGATGGAGATTCAGTTGTTAATAATAAAGTAATGGATTATATTAATAAGCCAAGTGAAAAAACAAGAGCTGAGATACTAGAAAACTTCCAAGATATAGGTTTGCCTGAAATATTTAAGATATTAAAAAGCAAAGGTAAAGAAAATCAACAATTAGCGCAAGATTTAATGCAAGAAATAGTAAAAGTTCACAAAGAGAGTATTAATTCTTTGCGTGAATCTGGAGAGTTATCTGGTCCAGAAGCTCAAGACCAACTTACAGAAGCTTTAGAATTTACTTCAGCTGCAGACAAAGCATTAAAGCTTATATCATCGATAGAAGGAGCATATCCTTTATATCTTGACAAATCAGTAAGACCTTATGTTGGCAAAGCATTAAGAAGATTTGTAGGTCAAAGAGTTCTAACTCCTAAAGTTAAGAATGCTGGTGTATTTAGAATGAGACCTTATGATAAGTTTATGCAAATAGAATTTCCAGAATTTAATAATGATGCTTTGGCTATGAAGAAATATGGAGTTAAATCAGATGAAATATTTAGATTAGGTGATGTTGCAAGAAATATGTTAATTCAAACAGATATAGTTAAAGGCAAAACTGAAGTTAAATTAGGAGATTTATGGGACAAAACAAAGACTAGTCAGGGACCTAGAACTAGCGAATTCTATAAAAAGAATAAAGAAAAATTAGAAGATATATTTGAAGCATTAAGCGTTAGGGTTCCTCAAGATTCTCCTTCTGGAGCTCAAATATTAAAGTTTGTAGGTTTTACAGGCGTTAAAAACCATGAAGTATTACTACATAGTAGAGCTATGGAAGCTCAAGGTGGTGCTGACCTTGATGGTGATGAAGCTTTCTTTTATTTTGGTGGAAGAACTGAAGATGGAAGAGGTGCTGGCATGAAGAACTCTTGGAAGAATGCTATACATGCTCAAAAAGAAGAGTTTTATACTAAAGCAGAATTTGAAGGTAAATCTCCTGAATTAAGCGCAAGCTCTGGAATATCTATAATGAGAGGCAGTAAATATGGTAATCCATTTATAGTTCCAGAAGTATACGATAAAAATCCTTCTTACTATAAAAAGCAAGGATTTATAAGAGTTAATAGCAGAGAAGATGCAATTGAAAGTTATGATTCATGGCTAAGGGGGACAGATTATAAAGATTATTTACCTAAAAAAAGGGATAATATAATGGGCGACCTTCAATCAGGTAAATTAGTAGGCAAGACTTTGAAATATTTTAAA
>Ga0098041_1000922_pt1 | contig 11440 bp, 6 predicted proteins | sample 8_EtaG_FD_77066 | JGI IMG/M metagenome (GOLD analysis project Ga0098041, IMG submission 77066) | Marine viral communities from the Subarctic Pacific Ocean - 8_ETSP_OMZ_AT15162 metaG | ecosystem: Environmental > Aquatic > Marine > Oceanic | place: Pacific Ocean | collected 2015-01-08
AAAATAATGAATAACTTGAATTGTCAGCCACTTCTGGGCTATTCAGATACTAGGCGAATTGTAATACGCAGCTTACACGCCAGTTATAAGCTGGAAGTGCAGAGTCAATTTATATTCGCAGACTACCACTATGCGATACTTTTATTATACCACTAGATATAGTATGTCAAGTTTATTCTTGTATTAAACCTTGTACCCTACGACCTCTTTTAGCAGGTCCAGTTATAGGTGAAAAAGTACTTGCTTCTTCTGACTCTAATCTTCTAATTTTTTCTCTCTCTTCAGCAGATGCAAAGACTTGTGCTTCAACAAATTCTTCAATATCAAAACCTTCTCTTTCAGATAATCCTGATGCTGTCAATTGTCCTTCTGCAACTTCTTCTTCTGCTCCTCTAAATCTTCTTGTTAATGCAGCTAATCTTGGAACTTCTGTTTCTGCTGCTGCAAATAATTGTCTTGCTTGTGATTGTGTTAGTCCTGCTTTTTCTAGTGCTTGTACTTCTTCTGGACTTAAATCAAAACCTCTAGACGCAGCTTCACCACCTATTTGTGCTTGTGTTATTCTTCCTTCTAATATTGCTTCACCAACAGTAGGGTCAATAATAGAAGCAAATATTTGATTATCAGATAAATCCATACCGAAATTTGTACTGTAGTAATCTTTTACTGCTGGTAAATTTTCAACAATACCTGACCTTGCTGCTTCAATTCTTGCTCTAAATTCATTAGGTGCTATACCTTTTTCTATAAGTTCTGAAAAAGTGTCATCAAAGTATTCAGCATTTAATCCATAATCTACTACTGTTAACCCATAAGATTCTTTTACAGCAGCATAGTCTTGTTCGCTTAACCTAACAGTTCCATCATCTCTAACATTTTTTGGGAAAGCTACTTTATATTCTGGGCTTTTTCTAACTTCAGCTATAGCTATATCAGAGTTTTGTGTTTCAGAAAATGAATCAGCATATATCTGTATTAAAGATTCTGGTAACCATGGTAACAAAGCTCTAGCTTCTCTTAAAAATTCATCCATTATACTATTCTCCTAACACTTCCACCACCAAATTGTCCAACTAAATTAGACAAAACTTCATTCTTAATTTTTTCTGAACCACCATCTTTAAGTCCTGAATTGTAAAGCATTGTTGTAGCTTTAGCTACATCATTACTTTTAACAACATCTTGAAATAGACTAGATGTTTCATCAACTGTTCCACCCCAAGTATTAGTTGTAAAACCTCGCCATGGTGCAGCTATTTCTTCATAAGTTAATTCATCATTGTAACCTGGATATAAACCTTTTTTCATATTTAACAAAGTATCTTTAATATTTATCTCTGCATCTGGGTCGTTTCTTACCATACTTGCCCATTTATTTATTTGCATATCAGTAATATTTGCACCAAAAACAGGTCCTAAATATTCTTTCACAAGCCTTTTAACTTGTGATTCACCTGCTCTAGTGGTGTCATAATCTACTTCACCTGATGTAATAAATTCATCTAATTTTTCATCTATTTCTGTATCTAATGTAGGGTCTGAAAGTATTGTTATTTGGTCTGAAGTAAATGCTTCTGACCATATTCCTGTAGTATATCTTTGTGCAACCCAGTTAATTAACTCATCAGATGGATTTGCTATACCAGATTGCTCCATAAGATTTTCTATAGCTAATCTATCATCATCTATTTTTCTTTGTGCATCTGCTGGTAATTCACCTGCAAAATCTGTTGTAGCAGATTGTGCTAATAATAACCAGTTTTTTTGCTCTTGTGTATGTGTTCGCCACCAATTAGTAGATTGCCATTCTGCATCTGTAACTGTTCTGCCCTCTAATGTAGCTTCTGCTAATAACAAAACCATTTCATTATTATTTAACCAAGGTCTTATCTCTGCTTCTTTTGCTAGTGTATCTACAAAAGAAACCCAAGGACTTTGACTAGGGTCATATATGTTTGGGTCTGCTAACTCTAATGAATCACCAAATCTGATAGAACTTGCCCATTGTTCAGCAGTAGGTGTTTTAATACTTTTCTCTACCTCTGGAAATTCAATAGGTCCAAATAAATTTTCTAAATCTTGTAAACTAGAATCGTAATATATTGGAGTTCCTGTTCCAGGAATAAAATATACAATGTAATAATTGCCATCTACATTCCAAAACTCTGCTCCTGTAGGAATAGGCATATCTCTTTTGCTTATACTACTAAGGCTTGTAGAACCAGCACCAAAGTTCGTATTTACTTCATCACCATTACTGGGTGGTTGTCCATCAGGACCATATAAATTTAAAGTAGATAAATCTACATCTGGATTTACTAATGTATCACCAGCACTTTGCTTATCTTCATACTCTTGTGCAATAGTTTTACCAGATGCTTGTACTTGTGTATCTATAATTTCTTGTGTAATAACACCAGCACTACCTACATCTTTCCAGTAACTACCATTAAAAGGTCCACCTGCTCTTTGAGCTGTGTAATAGTCAAATTCTGTTTGTGAGTTTACAAATACTCTACTCTTTTCTTCATCTTCAAGTATTCTTCTGTCAAACCCTGGTTCTGCTATAAATACATAATCAGCCATTACTGAATCCTTGCACTCGCATTAGATAAATTTTTATAAAGTTCTGCATATATATCATGTAAATTTTGTTTCTCTTTACTATCATACTCTACTTTTACTGGTTTATCTTTAGTATCTTCAGGAACTACATTAATAGGATTCCTTGCAAAAGTACCTATTTCATCTGCTGTTATAGGATATGATTTCTGTGCATTAGAAATATTACTCATTAAATTTGTCATAATACTATTTATATTATCTTTTTCTGGTGTAGATTGTACTGGTGTCATATAAGCATATCCTGAAGCTGTACTTTCTCCTTCAAATTCTTCATCTAGTTCTTGAATTTTCTCTATTGCAGGATTTATAAGGTATGAAGTAGGTTGTAATTTATCTATCCAAGTTAAACCAGAACTTATTCTTTCAAGATTAGGATTATATTCTTTTCTTTTTTCTGGTTGAACTGGAATATTATATCCTAACAATATTGATTCATATAAATCTAAACCATAGTTATATATAACTTTTGGTAATTCATCTATCTCTCCTGCTGCTAAGGCAGCAGCACCTACTACTAATACAGCAGTTTCCCACAAGTCTATAGCTTGACCTACACCAGGTATTGGAATTGCACCAGAGGACTGACCTGTTACTTTAATTATTTTATCTTTTACTTCTTTTTTTATTGCATTGTCTATATTTAAGTTATCTATGTACTCAACAGATTCATCAACAACAGAGGCAGGTGTTACATCATCTACTACATTTGTAGGTGTGTCTATAATTAATTCATCTATTTGATTAACTTTACTTTGATTGTTTACAAAATCTGTTTCTGTTGCATCTTGTACATTTATATTTTTTCCTATACCTAATTCATCATTAGGGTCTAGTAATACAACTTCATATTGTGCATTTGTAGGACCAGAAACAAAACCTTCTATTCCTGATTTTCTTAATGCACTAGATATTTCATCATCAGTTAAACCCATTCCTCTTAATCTTCTTATAAATCCTTGTGAATCAGAACCTAAATACTTTTGTCCATTTTCTACAGAAAATAACCCTTTACCATTAAAATCATTTTCCCAACTTAAACCTGTTTCTTGTTCAAATATTTTCCAATTAATTTTTTCTATTTCATTACCAAGATTGGCATTTCCAACAGTACTGATAGGACTTTTTAATCCTGTAACTTTTCCTCCTCCTGCTGAAATTAATAAATTATTACTATTGACTTGCACTTTGTAATAGTTACTTATTGCATTTGTTCCACCACTTCCACCCATAACTTTAATATCTCTAATACCTAATGGCTCTGTATAAAAACCTGGTATTTGTGAACCTTTACCAATTCTTGGATTGTATTGTATGCTACTAGCAGGTACTTTTGTTCCACTATGTTTTACATAAAATTCTAAATTACCTTCTGTTTTTATAGAGTTTACAAAATTATTTATAAGTTCATTTTGTTTAGCTAAATCATCTACTACATTTGTAGGTGTGTCTATACTTTCTAAAGTATTTGGTATTGTAATATCATTTTCTACTGTAGTTGGTAATGTTGTTTCAACTGGAAAGGTATCGTAATACTCTAATAAAACACCTTCCATACCTTTGCCTTCTTTTAATATTTTATTAAATTTATCTAATGCTTGTACATCTCCACCTTTACCTTTAGCATTAAAAGAATAATCTACAATAACTTCACCATCTGGAAAAACCCTTTGTACATTAACTATTGTGTCATCTAAAGTTTTATTTACATCAACTATTTCTGAACCAGATATACCTGTTTTTATTGGTATGTCATCTGGTAATTCTAAAACAAATTCATACTTCACTCCACCAACATCTTCTGCATAAAATATACTATTTTGAATGCCAGATGATTGTTTTATTAAAAACTCTTTAACTAATGCTATCCAATCTTTTTCAGCCATTGTTACCTTCATTAGGTGATGGTATGTTAGCTATACTAGATGAGTCATAATCAAACAAGTTTCCAAATTCTTTAGATTTAACTTGCATATAAGAATTAACATAAGCACCTATTGCATCAGTAACGCTTTCTAAGTCTCTATCTATTTTTTTACCTTTTGTAAAAGGTACTACATAGTCTTTATATGCGTTCCATTTGTTTAATGGGTCTCCATCAGTTCCAAAAGATTTAGGATTATCAGATAATCTTTTTATGTAATGTGCAACAAATTGTGAAGCAAATTTTTCGTTATTGTTTATTTTGTTAACAAATTCTTTTTGTGTATATTCTTTCCCTGACTCTTTAAAAAAAGTTGTCAATGTTTCATCAGGTTTATTTTCATCTCTGTTTTTATAAAAACCTTCTACATTGACTTGATACACACCATAATCTTTAGTGCCATTAGTATTTGTTCCAATAACATCATTATTTAATCCAGATTCAAAAGAAGCAGTCATAATTAATAATGGTATTAAAGCATCACTAACACCAAAATTTTGTAGATATTCTACTAAATCACTTATTCGTACAGAGACAGCCATTACCCACCTAATGATTTAAGTCTCATTATGGACTGACTAATATTTCCTACATTGTTTCTTGCTCTACCAACATCTTGTTGTCTAGCAAGCACACCTTCAAAATCTCCTGCTATTCTTTCTTGTAGTCTTGATACTGCATCTACTTCTTCTGGTATAGGCTCTATAATTTGTTCTGTTTCTACTGTTTCTATTGGTCTTTCAGACAAAGGTTCAACAGTTTTTTTTCTAGTTTCTATTGTTGTAACTTCAGGTCCTTCAACAGACATTCTTGCAACAGCTTCATCACTATAAAATTCTTTTTGTTCTAATTCTTTTAATACTAATTCGTAATAGTTTCTTTCTTTTTTTGTAGCTTTTTTTCCTATAGAATTAAATATTGCATCTACTGTTTGTAGTCTTGTAGCCTTATCACTTTCTCTATATTGTTTTGGTATATAAATCTCTTCACCAGGATTTAATAATTCTAAATCTATTGCTGTGTCATAACCAACACCTGTAGAAAAATTAGATGCTGTCATAGCTTTTATTAAAGCATTTCTTGTTTCCCTACCTGCTCTTCCATATTCCTGAGTATAATTTTCCATAGACAACCATTGTGTTCTAACTAATCTATCTTGTAATGTTCTTAACAATTTAGGAGTTTCAATTAATTTATCTAATACTATGTCCTCATCTCCTGGGTAGTACCAATTACCTTGTGGATTTAAACCTTGTAGATAAACATTAACATCTTGAAATTTTGGTGTACCATCTTCGTTTTTTTGTCCTGTATTTATTAATGAAGGATAACCAAAAGGAGAAGTAGATGTGTAATTTACTCCACCACCTAATACAATATCTTGACCTGCTTTGCCTTCCTCTTTAATTGCACCTGTTAGGTTTACTGGCTCTTCTTCTTGCCAACCATCATTTAGATATGTTTGTAATTTTGATTTTTCAATTTGTATATTAACTACACTTCCATCTTCTTTTATTTTATAAATTGTTATCATACTTTCCTCATTATGGCGTATATTGATATTCTACTGTGGATAAGAACTTTGTTCTATATATTCCTGCAAAGTCTGGGTATTCTTCCACAACTTTTGCTCCCCAGTTAAATAAGTAATCACGCATAGCTTGTGTTGCTTGTTCTCTTCCTAAATATTCTATAGCTTCATTTTCTGGTTTTAATACTTCTACACCTCTTGGTGTAACTTTTTTCTTTTCATTTTGTATTTTTTCTATCATATACATAAAACCAACATTTTTATCATCACCATATAAAAACTTTTGCAATCCTTTTCCTGATTCAGTAGTAAGTATAAGCTCATCATTAGCTGCTTTCTTTAATTCTTCAAATACAACATATCTACTTACTGGTTCTGTTTTAGGTAAATCTCTTGCATCTGTACCAAGTGGTACTACTTCTAATAGATTTGCTTTTATTAATGATAGTTCAGCTTGTGCATCTTTTTCTGATATTCTGTTTTCTGCTCTAGCTTCTCTAATAGGTTTAGATTGATAGTTAAACATTATTCTAAAAAATGTTTCTTGTGCTCTTTCTATTTTTTCATCTAATGATAATGTTATTCTTTGTCCTTCATCTACTTGATTATAAAAAGAGTTAACATCTAATAAATCATACTCATAAACATTTGGTGCAAATAATGGAAATGTATATTCATACTCTTTTGCTTTTTCAGGATGTGCATTAAACCATTCAACTTCTTCTTCTGTTGATGGCAAAGATACTCCTAATGTTGTTGTGTTTCCTTGCACTAAATATACAGCAGTATATACAGCATCCATATCTTCTGGTGTGCCACCAATTAATGATGCAATTGTTTGATACGCTAAATACTCTTCTCCTGGTTCTACTTGATTAATAACTTGTCTAAACAATGCAGTTATAACTGTGTTGGTAAAGTAATCATCATCATATTTACCAAACTCGTAATCAGCAGGCATTAAGGCTTCTAATACTTCTATTAAATTTTCTTTATCTAAAAAATCTGCTTGTTTTTCAAGTCTATCACTAAGTTGTAATTTATATGCAGCTTCTGCTCTAGGAGATGATGGAGCTATACCCTTGGCCATACTTTCAAATACATTTATTCTTGAAGCTAAATCTATAACATCTTTTTCAAATAAAACCCTACCTTCATCTGTTCTAGGGTCATAAGGCAAATATCCTTCAAACCATGCTTTAGTCATAATTTTAGAAGAGTTAGCAACATCATTAGCCCAAGCCATATCATTTAATCCACCTTTTGTATGTGTATTGTATGCTTGTTGCATATACACAGGAAACTGTCCAATAGTTGCACCTTCTAATCCAGGGTCACCTAATCCATAAGGAAATATTGTATCTTCAATTTTTTGTGTCCATTGTGAGTCTGGCATAAATCGTTTCATAAATTTGTAAGAATATTTTGCAATTGGACCTAAACCTGGTATTGGTGATTGAGTAAACAAGTTAGCACCTTGTACAGGTGATGACAGTCTTAATTGAACATCTTCTTCAAAACCTGTCAAATCTCTATCTTCTATTCCATATACATACTCTGTTAAGTCAGTAGGAGCAGTAACATAAAACTTTTCTCCTGATACAGGGTCTGTGTAAAAGAAACCATTGTTAGTTCCTCTGTCTGTTGCTAATTGTATTTTCCTAAGTCCTGTTGGATTTTTGGTTAACAATCTTGGATAATTTAATATAATTTCTTTCCAAGGTTCTAAAAAAGGAAATACTAATCGTAATGCTTCAGCAACATATCCTTTTTGGTTTAAGTTATATAACAATCTATTGTGCATTTCTAATGAATACATTTTTGCAGAATCATTAATTTCATCTATAGATAATCTCATATTTTCTGGTATTTTTTTAATTGCTTTTTCTATAGAACCATGTTTTTTTATAGCTGCATTTTTACCAGCAATATACAGTTGAGCAACTTCTTCAGGAACTTTTGATTGTTTTATCAAATCATCAAAATGTTTTACAGATTTTAAATCTCCAAATGGTAATTGTGATGCAACATTTTGCCAATAGTATTGAGTGAATGTTGGTATTCTTTGTAGTTCTGCATCAGGCAACTCTCCAAGGGTGTACCATAAATACTGAGAAACTTTATTAGATTGTTGTTTTAATTTACTTTTTGTTTGTGGATTAGTTATCCAATCAGGTGCTGATAAAACATCTGGTGCTATATCGTACTTGTCAGATAAAAATTTCTTTATTAAATTTTGATTTGCTGGTGTCCATCTAGCAAAATCATTAAATGTTATAACTTTACCTTGATAATTTAATTGTCTATTTGCTATTAAACTAAGTAACTCTTCATCACCTTTTGTTAAATCCATAACCCATTGAACATAATCATCTACATATTTTTCTGCATCATCAAGTTTTACATAAGGATTCATTGGGTTGCCATCAAAATCATATCTTGTATCATTTAATTGATTTCTAATTTTTGCAAGTGAACCATTCCAAAAACTTTGTTTTGTTTTTACTAAATCAGAACCATCTAATAACTCTTTAGCTATTGATTGAGCTAAATCGCTTTCCATTGGCCATCTTAAATTAAGTTGCCATGATGAAACATAATTTTCTTTTTTAGTTCCACCCTTAATAACTCTTTTCCAATTGTTTTGTGCAAATTCTTTTTGTGCTTGTTTACCAAATACATTTGTAGGTCTATCAGCAACTATACCTCTTACTATTTCATCATAAGCTCTTTTACTAGGCATAATACCTTTTCTAAAATCTTGACTTAATATATCATTGTAATAATTAGAAAAAGCCCAAGTAGAAATAGGATTTTCTATCCAGTTATCTAATCCATCTAATCCCATTCTAAATTGACCTTCACCAAATAATCTAAGTGGCCATGCAATTCTTGTAATTAATTGAGCTCCTGTCCAAATTTTTTGAGCTGGCCACAATGCTTCATCAATAAAATTTCTTGCTGTCTCAGGTATAAAACTTACTAACATATCTGCTTTTGGTACTACATTTTCTAATAATTTTTCTACAGGTAATTTTATTCTTGATGTTTCAGGCAAATCATCTACAAATTGTTTTGACAAAGTTACTAATTTAGTTTTACCAACATCAATGTTTGTGTATTTTTCAACTGTTGATAGTGCTCTTCTTATATCTAATGGTTTTCCTAATGACCATAATTCATCAAAGTGTTGTCCAATATCAAATGGAGTAGGCATATCTATTGGCTTGCCATCTGGTCCAGGAATACTTCTCATACCTTTAAAAACTTTTTCTATTGGTTGTAAACCACCACCTTCTGTTTTTCCTAAACTTGCCCAATAAGAACGAACATCATACTTATTAGTTCCTGATATTTTTATTTTCCCTTGTAACTCATCAAAATAGTCATCTATTTTAGATATTGTTTTACTAGAAAAACCTTCTGACTTCATTAATATTTTTACTTGTTCTGGTAATTTTTCAAATAATATTCTTGACATTTCTGGTCTATTACCTATTACAGATTTTTCTGCAAACTCTATAGATAATTGATTAGCAATATTTTTTGGTATTTTAAATTCTACTAACCATTGGTTAAATACTTTTACAGAATCTGTTGCATTATCATAAGCAGCACCTGAGTCAGGTGTCCATTCACCAAACTTAGAGTAGGGAGCTTTATCTCCTTTTCTTGCTGTCATTAAAGCATCTACTAAATTTTTGTTGTAACCTAAACTATTTTTTGACCTTATAAGTGCAGGTATTCCAAGTCCTTGATTTTGTATTACAAAACCTTGCATAAGATTTTTTACTTCATCTATATTTTTAGTTTTAACTAAGTTAAGTGCTAACTCTGGGTCTTTAACTGCATCAAATATTTTTTTAAAATCATTTGATTCTGCAAACGCTGTTAGAAATCCTTCTGATTTAGGACTATTTAAAAAGTTATCAACAATACTAGGTATCTTTTCAAACTCTCCTGCTCTGTATGCTTTTTGTATTTTACCTTGTGTACTGTTAGCAAACTTTATACCTTTTGATATTTTAGAACCAACTAAAAATGGGTCAGTTACCAAAACTTTATAAAAATCTAAAGTTCCTGAAACTCCATTAAATAACAAAGTGTTTTGTTCTATTCCTGCAAGTTCTGCAACATACCTACCAGCAGTTATGTTTTGACCTCTATATTTATAGGCTTCTTGTTCTTCTAATGCTTCAGCAACTATTCTTCCTTGTGGAAAATATCCTTCACCAAAACTTTTCCAAACTGCACCAGGGTCTTGACCCTCTCTTATTTTTTGTGCTGCTATACCTGCAGTAGATGCTCCTGCATTTTTGTAGTTGTCTGCAAATGTTTTACCAATAATTTTTTTTAAACCTGTAGGACCTTTACCTGTTAAAGCAGATAATGTTAAACCAAAGCCAGCAATTTGACCTATTCGTTCTGCTTTGTTTGCTTCATCTCTAGCAACAGCAACATCATACATAGTCACATCTGGGTCACCTGCTAATCCTCTAGCAGATAAATCTTCTGCTTTTTGTCTTTTTATTTGACCTAATTCTAAAAAAGGTTCTTCTATGGTTTCTTCTGCTGTTTTTACAAACGCTCTTACAGGTTTACCCACAGTTGCATTTGCTCCTGCACCACCAATTAATGCTAATGCTCTAAATAATCCTTTAAGTGTTCCATATACAGGTTCACTTTGATATGTTGATTTATTCCAAAATTTCATACCTTCAGGTAATTTAAATTGTTCGCCTATTGCATTAGATACTTTTCCAAAAGTAGAATTAAACATAGCTGAATTTACTACATCATTACCCATAGTATTTGGAAATGATGGTTGTGATTTAGGTACAGCTTTGTACTGCAGTTTTAAAAGTTCTTCAAATTGTTTATTATCAAGTCCTTTTAAAACAGCAGATGAAACTAAACCAGATTGAGCTGTAGGATATAGTTTAGCTAACTCTTTAGTTCTTTCTACTTGGTCTTGTGTAAATTGGTTTTTCTTTTTGTTATAAGATAATTCTAATGCTCTACTTTTTTCTGTTATTTGGTTGTACTCTTCACCAAATGTGTATGGTCCAATAGGTTGATTTACCATAATTAAAAACTAAATGTCTGGCGTAACGCTGCAACATCACTATTGTCTGCTAAATCTGCTAATACAGCAAAATCTAAATCTCCTATTTCTTGTGAATTTAAACTAGGTAAAAAAGCACCTGCCGTTAATTCTTCATTGGGTCTATCTGATTCTTTTAATATATCTAATACATTATTCATTGGCATAGCTGGTACTACTGGTTGTCCACTTTCATTCATAGCAACTGATACTTCTTCAGCCATAGGTTCTACATTTCTTGTTTGGTCTGTAGTATTTG
>Ga0098041_1000924_pt1 | contig 11422 bp, 11 predicted proteins | sample 8_EtaG_FD_77066 | JGI IMG/M metagenome (GOLD analysis project Ga0098041, IMG submission 77066) | Marine viral communities from the Subarctic Pacific Ocean - 8_ETSP_OMZ_AT15162 metaG | ecosystem: Environmental > Aquatic > Marine > Oceanic | place: Pacific Ocean | collected 2015-01-08
TATCCAAAGTCTGCTGCTAATTGTTGAAAGGTAGATTCCCCTGGTATCCAAAAATCTCTTATGGGAACAAAACCATATGCAGGGTGAGCTCTTACCACAAGTCCTGCTGTTATATCTAAATTTCCTAACGGTATTCTATACCGTGTATCAAAAGAAGCATATTTTAAATTTACTCTTTGGTTGTCTTTATATTGGATTTTGGTGACGCAGCTATTTCCCAAGTATCTAAGCCAGAAATTTTGCTCAGTAAACTTATCACCACGATTACGTATAAATGAATAATTAAATAGATACTCCCAACCAACGCTGTTACCAATAGTAACATTGTCTGCAACAGCTTTTTCAGTCCCATAATACCATGTTTTAACTTTGTATTCATAATCAAATCTCGCTATTTTTCTTAGCCCTATAGTTAAATTATAGTCATAGGGATTAACTTGTGTAATATCTTCATAGCCTTTATCTATAGCTATATAATCTTGATCTTCAACAAATGATGTACCCATTGTCATGGACGTATAAAATGTTGAGTATTTAAAAAAGTCTTTTATCTGTGCACTTCCTATAGTGCTAATAAGTATAAATATAAGTAATAAATTTTTCATTTTCTAATATATATTGTATTTTGTATTTAAATAAGTCTCAATTGACTCTCTATTTTCATGTGATAGTGCTTCATTATAAAATAACACTTCATAAATATCTCCTCCCCAATTAAATCCCATCGGGCCAAAAGTATTATGTATATTTTCTGCTAAACAAAAACCATTCATATTACCAGTGTTAAAAACCATACCTTCATTTGCAGTTGCGGTTCCTCTAGCATCTTGATCTATAGCTCCATTTTTATAAGAAATGCAATTTCCTGCATTTACACCGTCTATAATAGACGTTCCTGTAGCAAAAACAACACTATATAATGCTACAGTAGTGCCAAAATCACTATCATTATAAAATGTATTAGTATTGGCAGAGTTTTGATCAAACTGAAATCCTTGTAAATCATTTGCTCCATAACCAGTTTTTTGAATAGTCATAGAAGCTGCAATACTGCCTGTACCATTTACACTAATCATTTTCTCACTTCCAGATGCAGCTGCGTTTGTAGTTTTACCAACAAATATAACAGATACAGCATTTTGATATACTGTAGAAGTAGAAAAAGTGCTTCCAGTTACTGCTCCCCAATCTTGATTAGTATGTCTTTTACCAAATAAATGATCATTACTACCATCAAATCTAGCAAAAGTTTTACTATTTTGTCCTCCTGTTTTATATAAAGGTCTTTCACTATCACTAGTCGCTCTTAAGAATGTTCCTAACGCAGTTGTACCAGTAGCTTTATTTTTAACTCTACCAATAGCGTCTCCATCTGATGATACATTTGTTCCATAAGATGTTCTCTCTAAATACATTTGATCTGCATCAGTAAAATCCCAATGACCAATCAAATTAGTAGTATATAAAGTTGGTGCAGGAACAGCTGCTTCAGGCATTTTACCTGTTAATTTACCAATACTATTTCCTATACCTAAATGCATATTATCCAGTTACTGTTGGTCGTCCACTTTTCATATAAGCAATAACTTTACCACTAGTTAAATCTATAGCACTAAAAGTACCATAAATTGTTACACCTTTAGGTAATGTAAAATCTGTTGCAATAGCTCCCATAACATCTGCACCTGTTCGCTCATTTATGTTTAATGTTCCAGCAGAAACATCAAATACAGTATCTTCTAATGCTGTAATAGCATAAAAAGGTCCTGTATGTGTTTGTGCAGTAGCTATATAAACTGTTGAGGCAGGATCAACTCCTCCCTTTAATTGCTCTTTAATTTCGTATAAAAACGCTTGATCTGTTGTATTAATTTTCATATTATATTTTTTATTATTATCCTCCTGTATCTGGAGTTTCAAAAGATAAACTAGCTCCTTCTGTCGCATAATCGTGCGGAGAGTGTGTTGGGTAACTATGATGTTTTTTCTTTAAATATGCTTCTAATAAAGAAACACCTGTTTCATTTAAAGCACCTCTATAAAAGATAATTTCATAAATTGTACCATTAAAATGTTTTTCCTCTCCTCGCCATCCATCGTCTTCATCATTACCGTCTGGAGTACCATGACCACATCCTAATCTAACACTATTCCAAACATTACCAGGAATGTTCATATACATTATAGGATCTAAACCATTTATATTATCAAAACCAGGTAAAGTACCTCCAATAGCTACATTTTGAGGTCTAGAGCCAGCTACACCGTAAATTTCTGTTCCATTAACTGTGTCACAAATATTTCCAAATTTAGATATATATAACTCAGCACTTCCTGGTCCATCTTTAGCCCATACTCTATGTATTACAATATTTCGTTGCGTAGTACTAAGAGTTACATCAACACTTGCACCATTAGCATCAGTCTGACTATTAGGAAGCATATGATTATAAGAAGAAGTTACAGACCAGCTACCATCTGCAGTGCCATATTCAAGATGAGCTTTTGGTATCCACCCACTTCCACCAGCTGCTCCCCAAAAATGATAACCAATATCATATCTTAATAAATTAAAACTTCCGCTTCCAGAAGAATAAGTCCCCTGAAGACTTAATACAGCCTGATCACCACTTGTAGATTGGTCTGGATCAGTAGCAGCTAATGGTGTAAATACAATCGCACATGTAAAATCTCTCATATTAAGATTATGTCCAAGTATATTTCTTTTTGAAATATTAGTTCCTCCACCAGTTATGCTCAATGTATTACCTGTATATCCAGCTGGAATACAAGATTGATACTGAGTGAAAGGATCTCCTGTTACTACAGATCCACCAGACAAAATTTGTTGTCTTCCAGATGTTGCATACATAAAAGGATAATAATGATCTCCTGCGTCATCATTCCAAGGAGAACCTATACCCCAATTTGGTGCGGTTCGTCTTTTAAAATTTGCTCCTCCTCCACTTTTACACCACCTTTGATTATCATTCCAATAAACAGTGCCACTGCCCCCCATATCTATCCACTCCATTACTGGTCTCATCTCTTCATCAAGATTAACATAGTCAGTTGAACTGAAAAATCCAATAGGCATAGTTACATATTCTGTTAAACAGACTCCAATAAGTCCTGCTGGATTAGCACCTACCGTATAACCATTAGGAACGCCGCCACCTTGATATGCACCTCCTAATAGTGCATTTGAATTAGATGGTGCCCTAGTAGCTTTATTATATATCCTAACTATACGGTCAGCTTTCTTATAAACTACTTGAGATCCACTAGGAGGACCAAAACATCCCAGAGTAGTGGTTCCAGATGGATCATATCCACAATTTCTCTCAATTGCGCTTGTCAAAGGATAGCACAAAAAATGTCTTTGACATGCCATAAACAGATTATTAACTGCAGAGGTAGAATTCCAAGCAGGCTCTCCTACATTATATGCCGCCTCTACATTTCTATAATTCTTTAATGTGCATGTATTTTCAGTAAAATCATACCACAAAGATAATTCTACAGGATTTATTAATCCTCCCGCTGCTCCATTATTACCTGCACTATCTGTCATAAGATCCTGATCCTCATCCCATGCAAGACTAGGATTTTTTGCATACGCTACTCCGCATATCTTTTCAGGAGAATAAACGTCTCCCATGTCCCAGGCACCACCAATGCCATATCTCTGGTTTGTATACATATTATAGTCCTACACCATTTTCACATTCAATAAAACCTAAAAACCATCCTGTAAATGATTTAAAAGATGCAAAATCACCATAAAGAGGAACACCAGATGGTACTGTATATACTCCTGTGTTAGGCATTAATTGAATTCCAGTGATAGTATTTGCAAGATCAATTCCACATGCCCCTGGCGTAGTTCCCATAACTGCGAATAATCTGCCTGTATATTGAGTTCCAGGAGCTAAGATTACAGTTCCACAGCGTCTACCTAACATATCAGTAGTGTCTCGTGTAATTTGCTCTAATAATGCTTCTTGATTTGTTTTTCCTATAGCCATATTTTTTATTTTTAAGTTAGATCCCCTTTATAACACTCCCTAAAACCAATTACTTTAGTTTGTGATACCATAGCCGTTGTTATATCAGTTGTTAATGCGCCCCCATAACTATATGCAGGTTGAAATTTAAACGCTGTCCAAGATGCCCATATTGGTATTCCTGCATCAAATGGAACAAATCCACTTCCAGGCCAATTTTTTATACTAGTGCCAGGACCTCCTTGAAGAGGATCTGTAATCGATGCATCAAATGCAACTGGTTGTAATGGCAGTAACATAATATATTGTTGCTTTACATAAAGCTGATTTGCACTTAACAATGTTATAGGACAAACTCCTTTAGGTAAAGCAAAGTTCTCTGCTATTTGATTTAGTAAAATACTCTCTTGAGTACTTAAATCATCAAATCTATCAAAAAACTTTTTACTCCAATTAGACATATTTTATTATAATAAAATTGGAAATAACCCGTTTAATTGTGTAGCATTAATTTCATCTGGTAATATATCTTCAGCAACACACCATAATTCAATCTCTTGAGAATCTGGTAAAATTTTATTAACTTCATCCATTTGCTTTTTTCGGACATCAATTACCTTTTTATTTTTCTTTTCTAATTCTTTTATAGCATCTTGATCTTGTCCAAGTGCTGCAACTTCTTGAGAAAGTTTCATAAAGTCCTCAGAAGGTTTAGAAAGTTCTTCAAGATCTTCTAATTCTGTTTTTAAAACTCGCTGATTTTTCATTACCACAAGTGCAAATTTTAATCCAGGTAATTCCTGAACTGCATATAATCCCTTTAATAGGGCAACTAACTCATGGTTAGTCATAGTCATTTTTTTTAGTTCCATTGTTATTTAATTAGTTATTATTAATTTTTAGCATAATAAGGTATCCAGTAATCTGTACCCCCTACTTTGCATAATATATGGCCTGTTAAAGCCCCAACTGAAGTATCAGTTGTTATACTTTTTGTTTGATCTGCTGCAGCTGTACCTCTAAAATCTATAAAAGGCTGATCTTGATCATCTTGTTGAACATATAATGCTGGTAATCCTGAAGCATTCTGACCTTGATGTAGATATAATGTTCCTTTCTGTGTTCCTGAAGCTGTTGTTCCATTAGAAATAGTTACAGAAGGCGCGTAACCTGAAGCTTGATGTGAACCTGTAACTTGTAATACTTCTTGATGCCCTCCTGTAGTAGATCCTACTTTTAAACTAACCGTACCTGGATTTGTAGATGGATCTCCTACTAATCCTGTTTGTATAATTACATCTCCTGGATCTGCACCTCCCGCTCCTGCATCACCTCCTTCTAAAGTTAAGTTACCTCCTGCACCACTTGATGTGGAGTTACCTCCTTGTACAGTTAAATTTCTACCTCCCGCAGCTTTATCAGCAATTTTAAGAGTTCTATCTCCTGCATTACTAAATGAAATATCAGCTGTAACAGCTGGTAAAGTTCCAACTCTTATATCTAAACTATTTGTTCCTGCTGTAAATGTTAAAGAACTATCCCCACTAACTAATGATGCAAATGCTGGAGCTGCTCCAGTAGCACCAAGTATTACTTGCCCATCTGTTGCAGCAGCTAATTGAGATATTGTAGAACTTGTACCTGCATAAAATATTCTATTTGCACTATATGATGCTAGTCCTGTACCTCCCCCAGTTGTTGGTAAAACTCCAGTTACATTTGCTGTTAAATCTACGAAAGTAGTTAAAGATGTACCAGTTCCTCCATTTGCTATGGGAGTAATATTATTCAATTGAGTAGCAGCGTCAATGCCTCCTAGTAAATCCGAACCTGATAAATTACCAGATATATCAGCATAGGTAATTGCTCCTAACCCAATAAGAACATCATTGGTTCCTCCACCACCTGTGACAGTTATTTTAGAATCTTTAGCTGCAATTCTACTGAGAGAAAATTCATTTTGATTTGTCTTATCTCCTATAAGACCTACATTTGTACTTCCTATTGCGTTAACAATATTAGGAAAAAGAGATTCAACTTTAAGTTTAGCATTTGAAGCTGTTGTATTATCTGCAGTAAGTAATACTGTAGAGGACTTAACTTGTGATTTGTTTATAGTACGTAATTCAGAAATTCTCATTTATTATTATAATTTAAATTACTTTGCTTCAGATTTTACAATTGTATTATTTTCTAACTGCAAAGTTAATGTGTTAATATTTCTTCCAACCTTTGCTTGGCCTGAAGTTAAACTCTTATTTGAACTTCCCAGCGTAAATATAGACTTATTTCTTAGATTTTCCAAAAGTTTAGCATCTAAAATTTTATCATTTATCGCGGGAGTAATTAATTGCCAATGGGCTCTACCTAGACTTGTACCAGGTTCTGTTTGTGTTACAGCTTTAGGATTAGCAGTTAAATAAAGTCTACTTTTATGCTCAACTACAGTAGGAAAAGGATAAGCTTTATATCCTATATAATAACCACTTTTATTTTTTACAGCTTTAAGTCCATCGTTCCAAATTTGTTGACCTTGAGCATTCCATACTTTAGTAGCTTTCAACATTTTCCAATTTCCTTGTTTTTCTTCAAGACAAGGTTCACAGTCTTCTAAAATTCTTCCCCATTTTTCTACAATTTTAGAAGCAAAATCATCATCTAAATCACATGGATAAGCTATTTTCTTCTCTCCTGTTTCAGGATCTTCATAATTTAACGCAAATTCTAATGCATCAACTCCTGCTGGTATTGAAGGTGCACCTGTTTGTACTGGCGAACTAGTTACAACCCGTCCATTATAATTAATTGAGTCTATACCTGATCCATCTGAATACCATCCTGTATAAGATTCTATCTCTTCTGCAGCTAGATTTGAATTTGCTGTCCACCATCCAGGAAAAATATTTTCCCATAAAAAAGAACTTACAGCTAAAAACATTAAATCTTTAGTACAAACATGTGTTCTTGTTCTTATATCAGACCATAATGTATCTCCTAGTCGAGAAATTTTACAATCTTTCCAAAAATTTACATTAATTATTGCTAAAGGTCCTTCAGCTACAAATGGACTTTTTGTAGTTTTAGCTTGTTTTTTAACTACAGCTGAAGCCATAGGTAATATATATCCTTCTGATAAATCTATTACCTTAGCTCTATAAAGACCTGAACTTAAATTTTCTAAATTAGGTGTATAAGCAGCTTTTTTTCCTCCCCAACACCATAAACAATTACCTAAACCTGCTGTTAACTCTACTTCTATTTTACCATTACCTGATCCTGAATCATTAGTAACAGTTGGTCTAATTTCAGGATATTGTAATGGAACTAGTGGATAAGAACTAGGCTCTATTATAATATCATGTATTCTTACATGGCTATGCCCATCTGCCTCAGATGGTATAACAGTTGCATCCAATAATCTTAATTGTCCTAATTTTGATGATCCTGAATGTGTATAAGTATTTGAAATTGTAACTCTATTTCCTCCAGTATTAAATTCATTTGCAGCAAAAGTTGGACAAGCCACAGTTTTTATTTCTCTGCTTAATTCTTTTTCTACTTCCTGTTTTACTTGTGCTTCGCTAAATAAAGTATCCAATACAGATGTAGTTCCCGTAGCAAAATCTTCTGTTAAAGCTTTTTCTACTAAATCTAATTTTAAAGTAGAAGATGCACAAGTATTTCCAGTAGTAGATAAAATTACTTTAACAGTATATGTTATATTATCTCGTAAAAGAATTGAAGGAGCAAAACTAATATATTGACTTTGATTACTACCACTTGATAGAACATCATTATAAAAAGTTTTATTAGATATAATAGGACCTTTACGAGAAGTAGAAATTGTCCAACTATTTCCTGCTCCAATTCCTGTTACATCAACATAATTACATCCTCCTACATGTCCAGACTCTCTAACCATTTTTGTAGGCACTGTTGCATACTGAGCTAGAGAAAAAAGGCCATTTTCAAAAGTATGAATATGGCAAGAACAATCAGAAGTACTGTTAGTTCCAGAATGAGAAAGTAAAGATGTATTGGTAGTTAACATTAGCAATTACATTTACAAGTTGATAATTTACATAATTCTAATGCTTTATCATATTTTCTTTTAGCTGCGATTAGTTCTATATTTTGCAATAATGCAGAACTAACTTGCGCTGTATGTAACAATAAAAATATTTTATACATATCATCTAAATCCTTATCACATTGTTCACATTGACAAGTTTTATCTAAATATGCATCCATTTTTTTAGCTAGACAACATACTATATCACACGGGGCAACTATTGCATGAGTTTCTCCCGCACTTTCCATAGCAAAAACGCCTAATAATTGTTCACCTGCGCCTAAGCCTAAAGTAACACTATCTATTTGGGCATATCCTCCACTATTTAAAGTTCCTTCATATATAGGAGTTTGAAAATCATTTTGATAAAGAAAAAAATCTGCATTTGCACTTCCATCTTGTATCACTAATTCTTGACACCCTTGTGTCATTGTAAAGACAGCCATAAAAAAAATAGTTTAAAAGTTAAAAAAAAATAAAGAAAAGGGGGTTTCCCCCCTTAACTTTATAAATATAAATGATTACCCATTTATACCATTGAATGTTTGCGTACTTGCTGTATTAAGAGTTAAACCAAACGTATCTCCTAAATCATCAGTTTGCGCAGTACAAGCTTCATCAAGCCAGATATTAACAATAATATCGCCTGGATCTCCATTCTTAAATGAAGTATCAAAAGCACCACCACCATTGTATCGATTATACATTTTTAATCTAATACAATCGTATGCAGTTGGTGAAAGTGAACCAGCAAAAGTTTCTGGTTGATTATTTAACCAAATTCTATTGTGGTATCCCCAGTGAGCTAAAGATTTTTTCTCTTCAGATTTCACCCAATTAGGATCACCAGAACCCCACTCCATTGGTACTGTAGTTGTAGCAGCATTAAAGTGGTCTTCAGAAACTAAACCGTCTGGATTAACAATAACGTCAAAATCCATACCCATTTGTTTTGCAGTAAACGTTAAATCATCATCAGTAGATGAAGCATTATATGCAACAGTTACTGGACATCTAGCATCTGCATTCATTGTAGATACTACAAGCGCACCTAAAGTATCAGCTGTAGTTACACCAGTGAATTCATAGTTAAATATTGCACCTGGCTTCCACGATGTAGCTGCCATTGCTTTATTAGTTGAATCAACAAATTCATTATAATCAACTCTACAAGAATTAACTACAACTTTGATTCTATTAACTATTGCAGCACCAAGAGCATTAGATGCTGAAGCGACGTTAACGTGAACTTCTTGCACTTTTGCAACAGCTGCATTACCTAAGATATAGTCAATCTCATATACATCTTTACCAAAAAGTATAGGTGTAGCATAAGGTCTTCCGTTAGTTGTGTTTTGCACGATTTGAAAACGATCTGGTCGAACCCATGATAAAGGTATATCAGCAGCAGTGTCACCAGCAGTATCATCTCCAAAAGTAGTTTCTACAAATGAAAACCCTGCATTAGAGCCGTCTAAATACTTTTTCTGAGTAACATCCCAACAACCAACTAGTCCTATATCTGAACCATCAGCATTTCCTAAGAAATCGTCTGCATCAAACATTCCTAGTCCAGCAGTAGCGCCTGCAGCGCCTTTGTGAACAAAATTATAAATTGCCATTTTTAAAAAATTTAAAATTAATATTATTCAGATTTAGCCGTCTCCACTGAATGTGTTTTATATCTTGGGTCAGTGAAACCTTCTAGTAGATAATCTACTGTCATGTTTACAATTTCCCAGTGAGTGTGTATCGGCAACTCACAACTTACATTTTCAAGCTGCGGGCTTCTGGCTTGGCCATAAACCATTTGTGCAGCTCTTCTAATGTATGTAATTTTTACCCAATTGTAGAAGAATTTATTATCACTAAATACTACTAAACAATCGTGGCGTGGACCTTCTAACGTACGATCAGAGGAGTCCGTATAAAATCCTCCTGCATTACTAGTTCCTCTTCCTTGCCCAAAATAAGAGGCAGAGGGATCTTGCATAGTTGCAGTACGTCCATGTAAAGATCCTAAAAAGTTAAAAGAATTCATTAACGTATATTTAGGACCTCCTTTTCCAACTCCATTAAATGGATCAGTTAATGCTTTTTGTAAATCATCATGTGATACATATGAAGCTGCTTCTATTTTATGATAACTTGCTCCTTGAACAGGATTAAATATACCCGTAGGTCCTGATTCCGTTGACATAGGAATAATTATATCATCTGAATAAGGAGTAATACTTCCTTCAAAACCTAATGCCGAATCTAAATCAAATTCATTATCAGGATCTGTAGTACTAGGCAAGTTAAAATCATCAAAGAAATTACCTATTCTAGCTCTATAAACATCAGGCCATAAAGAGTCCTCATCATCAATAACAGTTCCATGGGCTAATCCCCAATGAAAACCTGGATACATAGGTTGTCCTTGATAATTTACTGTTGAAACCGTTACAGATAACAAGTGTTCATAGTAATGTCCCATAGGCCATCCAAATGTATGAGCGCTAGGATTTTCTGCTAAATAATCTAAAGGTTGAAAATTATGACCAGCAGGTAAAAAAAGAGCATCAGCATAAATTGCGTTTCTTTTTGCTTTATTTAATTCTGCCTGACTTACTAAATTTTCTGCCCAACTATTGAGCCATGCTTGTCCTCCTGCTTCTAATGCATTTGCTATAGTATCCATAGTTATATCTCCTCCAGAAGCAATTCCTGCAAAAAATAAACATCCTAATTCTGCTAAGGTAGAGTCATTACCATCTATATCATTAGTCCATGGTCCCTGCTGATCAGTCATAATATTGTTTCCATTATTATAATCATATGCAGGATAATGAGTGGACTCGGTAACAAGGGTACGTACATCATCAATTCTTTTTTGATTTTGGTCATACCCTTTACCATATCGAGTACCCAAAGGATTTAATCTTTGCTTAACAAATGCAGATTGCGCTCTATTAAGCATTAAATCAATTTCCTCTGGCAGCAAATTGTCCAAATACATAGAATTGATTTTATCAACTCCCATACGTACGGCCAAATGCATTTCTCTTATATTCATATTTATTTCATAATCCTGGTATCTCTAGATGCTTCTTGTAATTTTGCTCGAAGGATTGTTAGAGTTCCAGAGTTCTTTTTATTTTTTAAATAAACTACTGCGTCTTCTAATGTTTCGCCGATCACTTCATCAATATAAATAACTTGGTTACCAATTCTTCTTACAACTCCCCATTCTGTCATTCTTTCAAGTTCTGCTTTTATTTCAAGATTTTTATCTGTTGTAATCTTGACAAATTTTGCAGGTAACTTTTCTTTAAGATCAAAAAGTTCATTTTCTTTTTGA
>Ga0098041_1000931_pt1 | contig 11382 bp, 13 predicted proteins | sample 8_EtaG_FD_77066 | JGI IMG/M metagenome (GOLD analysis project Ga0098041, IMG submission 77066) | Marine viral communities from the Subarctic Pacific Ocean - 8_ETSP_OMZ_AT15162 metaG | ecosystem: Environmental > Aquatic > Marine > Oceanic | place: Pacific Ocean | collected 2015-01-08
AATCAAAAGTAACTAAGCCATCTTGGCTGTATATAGAATCTGCATCTAAATCATTACCTGTGCTAGCTATTCCTCCAGCAGTCGAATAAGTATTAGTAGATGTTACTCCATCATTTAATTGAAATGGATTTAAATCTTGATTATCATCTGCTACCTTACTCATAAATGTCTTAATTCCATCTGGAGTTTCTCCGTACACAATAGGACTATAAACGCCTGTTCCAAATTTTCCAGTGCTTGTATAACTACGCTTTGCTGCCAAAAAACTTCCTTCAAAATGTTTATGCATATTGATAAATTTCATCCTAGGAGACGAATATACTTTAGAAGCTCCTCCTAAACATCTAAGCTGGCCTATTTCAGCAGCTGCACTATTCCATTGAACTATATCGCCTGGGTCATTACCATCACTACCAAAAGCCTCTCTACCACTTGTAATAGCCGTTGTATTGCTCCCTTTTAACCCTGCTTCTAGAGTAGTTGAGCTACCTATAAAATCATCATCTTTACTAGTAGAGCTTATAGTAGTGCTAATAGCGTGCTCATCAGCAGTTTCAGCAGTAAACATTTGATGTTTATTTATTTGATAAGCTGCTATATATGTTTTAGCACCCTCGTCTTCATTTTCTATACAACTTCCAGATACAATTAAAACTCTTTTAAAATCATTAGAATTAGCAGCACTAGAATTATCTGTGGGTACAACTATTGACTCCATATTTCTTATATTTAAAATAGATTGGTTTGTTTTGTTTTCAATAGTGTTCATAGTTACTATAGGGTCTATTTCATATATTACATTGTTTTGATGTTGTGCATTGGCATGTAATTGAGTATTTAACGAATTATAGTCTCCATCGCTATCAGCACCTCCATGATATTTTATACTAGTAACTCTAAACCCTAAGTTATGAGTTTCTTCTTTACTACCAGTGCCGCTAGATGTTCCGAAAGGTGCGGATGTAGACGCACCATAATAATAAGAAGTTTCTGAAGTTTCGTTTCCATTAGCGTCAGTTGTAACGGTTATTTTTTTAATCTTACTATTTTCTGCAGGGTAAAATCCTCTAACATCTTCATTGTCAGTACTAGCATAATCTCTACCTCTCTCTAATCCAAACATTCTATTAATATTAACATAATCTCCATCTCTTCTTGTAAAGTCAGAAGGCGTTACTGACATCTGGTCATCTTGACTATGTTGAGCATCAGCAAAAGCATGTGTATTCACGTCTGCTCCACCTATCATCATAGAACCCAGTTCTCTCTCTCCTCCACTTCCATACCAGTCAGTAGGATTAGTCGTAGATTTAACACTAATATCTTTTATGGTAAATATATTTAATTCTGATGAGTATTCTTTTGTAGAGCCACTAGCTTTACCTGACCACCATTTTTGAGTTCCAGCATAAGGCCAATAGTCTCTCCAATAGTGATAACCTTCAGATGGCTTTATTCTTCCTCCATCTTTAACAAAGGTACCGCTAACATTTCCTGCAAACAATACTCTATGTCCTTGGTTATGAGCAACAACTGCCCTTGTTGCTGATATGTTTCCAACACATTCAAATCTAGGTTCATAACGTGTTAGAGTGCCAGGCATGACTTGTATTTTCCTAGTGTTAGTTTGAATCCATCCTAAATTAGTTCCAAGTGAAATATCATTCTCATTTCCACTATCATTAAGCGCAGAAGAACAATTTATCCAACTAGCAGTCTTGTTAGAGCTTCCATTTTTACCACTTCTTACGTAGAAATCTCTCCCTTTTCCATGCCCAATAACGCCATTGTGCTTCCTCCACGAACTTGTAGTTAAAACACCTTCAGCACCTGCTAATTGTGGAACGTGCCCCGCAGTTCTATTGTGCCCTGTTCTTTCTCTGTTTCTATAAATAACCTTACCACTATAACGAGTTTGTCTTTTTACCTCATTTTTTAAACATTCCGCATAAGGAGGAGTTCTATCTTTTACATAAACAGCTCCTGTATACTGAGGGTCTAGCCATAATCTTTCTGTAGCTTCTGTATTCCCAGAAGATTCATAGTTAAACAAAAACATATCCCAGTCTTTGTATTCACTTTCATAGGTTCTTTTAGAGTACATTACCCATGTTAAATAGTTTCCATTTGGTTCGTAACTACCTTTAGGAAGATTGCTAGAGTTTGCCCAGTATTTAAACGAATCTCCCTTAGCATCTGCATCTCTTCTGCTCCAAGTATCACATATATCTGTTATATAAGAGTCTTTAGGAAATTTGCTCCAACTATCATCTCCCATATCCTTGTCCCATGGTGGAGGGTCAATTATTGCTCGGCCATTTTCTTTTAATTTATTAGGTATTTTGCTAAAATCAAGTAGTATAGTAGAATCTTCTAAGCTTAATTTAGGATTGTCTGGACCTGGAATTTCGTCGCTATTAGAATTTAAGTGCAAATCAAACCTATATAGACTAGTATTTTGGTCATTTTGAGCAAATACAACAGTACCGTACTTTTTATTTATCATTCGTTTATTTAAATTACCATCTTTAGCTGTAGTCATATAACTATGAGACCAGTTAATAGCAGATATTTCACCTGACATAACTTCACCAAATAAGTTATTTAAAGGTATTGTTTTACTATCCCCCCAAGCAACAGCAGTTCCACTTGCATCATCTGTTCCATCACTACCGTAAGCATCAGGTTGTCTCCACAAGTTTACCCATGTTAGATTCTGTTGACCTTTATTTAAGCCAACACCAAACGCTGGTCCACAACCTATACAATTAGCAACTGTACCATTACCTGTGCCAACATTCCCCATAAACATAAACTCTACAGCAGAGCAAGTCCCTGTTGTGCCAGTATAAGTTATTTTTGTAATCATATAAGCATCGCCTGGAGATATAGTAGTAGCTGCAGTAGTATATCGTTTTTTAGCTTCTAACATTTTACTTCCACTAAATCCTGAAGCGTGAGCATTTACAGTCCCAAGTACAAAAACAAGTCCTTCAAATGGTATTATATTTGTCACTAATTCAGCTCCTGCTTCAGTAGCTGCTTCATTATTTAAAGCAAGAGTTATATTATTTCTATAATTAGTTAAACTAGCTAATCCTGTAGCTCCTGTACCTGTATGTCTATAATCGAATAACTCAAGCTCTCTAGCAGCGTCATATGTGCTTGTATGAGCAGGCAAAGCAACATCACCTAAATTTAAACCATCTCTTAAAACACATTGGTATGCTGGATATTTATATTCGTTTGATGTATATAAAACATCATTGTCTGTAATTCCGCTAGTTAAACCAGCACCAAAAACTATATGAGTAGTATCTGTAACTGCTGTGCATGTTCCAAATATAGTTCCGTCGCTTTTATAAACAACTTTATTTAAAAAGATATCATCTGTTGCATTTTCAGTATCTACAGTTAAAGTGACAGAGCTTCCCGAAGCTCCCTTAGTTTCTGCGGCTAATACTCCAGTATTTTGCAATGCAATTTGTCCATTAGCATTGCCATATTCCATGTCTATAACTTGACTTTGATACCATCTTTTACCCATTTCATCTGCTGGTGGTAAATAAGGGATTATAAGGTCATCATAGTTAAATCCTGCTAATTCTTCGTTAGGAGCTGATAATTCTTGACTTTCTATAAATACATCGTTTAAATCTCTATCTAATTGTTTTCGGTCTACCTTGCCAACCCAACTTGGTGTAGACCCTCTAAGAGCACCATATCCTATTCTAGCTTCTTTATTGTAAGGAACTATAGAAGCTGAACCTGAATGAGTGATTCCTTCTTTTAGAAGTATAGGGGTATTTGTAGAGTCCTCAACGTTATCTATATCTTCTATCATATGCATGGTATTTAACCTTGAGTCAAAAGTTATTAAATTGCTTTTTTCTCCATCATATGTAATCCCCATATCAGTTGCTTGTATAGCAATCCCTTTACCATCAGTAATATTAACATCAAAAGGTTGTTGCCAGTACTCTAATGAGACAGCATCAGTAATATTTCCTGAAGGATTAGTTAGTCCTTCAGTTTTAGATGGTAGATTAAAAAACTCTATAAAACTATTTCCACCACCATCATCTCCTAAAACATTAGTAGTTATATAAAGACCAACAGGTATATCTAGATTAGACTCATCGCCAACATCAATTCTAACACCTACTCCTTTTTTTATAGGATGAGTACCGCTTATTTTCAATAGTGTATACCCTGTGTCGTACCCAGCTCCAGCGCCTTCTTCAAGCCTAGTATTTATCGCTGTTCCAGAACTTAATATAGTAAACTTATTCCAGTCAGCACTAGGGTTTGTATGAAAATATGACTCAAAACCAGTTACAACTTGTCCGTATTGATTAATCGTTTCATTAGCCTCTGTTAATTCAACAGATTGAGGTACTAAATTTACAGTAAAGTTGTCGTCTCCATTCTCAGCCTTGCATAAAGTAGACAAAGAATATGTTTGAGTATCTTCATCATCTGATAAATATATGGGACCTAGAAGGTCACTTTGAGTATTCCACTGTTCTACAAACTGGTCTCTTATTTGCTTTCTTGGGTCATCAGTGCCCCAAGTTGATATATAAAGGTTTAAAATAGGTACTGTGCCTATTTGAGTACTATCTCTCCATTTAGGAGCTATGTCGTTAAGATATACTCCAGAATCTGCATCTCTAGGGTCACTGTATACAACATAGTCATCGCTTATGGTAGGGTCGGTAACCCAAGCTTTAATTAAAATTATTATATTCCTTAAACCTTCTGCAGTTTTTAAGACAAAATAAGACTGAGAAGGCCATAAATCTCCATTCGCACTCGCTTTACCTGAACCGCTCCACATAGTAGAGCCTCCATCAGTTACATCATAAAAAACAGATTTAGCTTGATAGGTTATTACCATTTTACAATCACTATCAAATTCTTCAGTTGGCATAGTTATTATGCCTTCATCAGATATACTTGTTATTTTGTCGGACGATAATGTAAAAGTACCATTTCCAGCATCTCCAGTGTTACTTGTAACAACTATAGATACACTTGAATCAATAATATCGCCACCATTTGAATGCCATCCTTTATAAGTATCGCCACCACCAGACACAGTAAAAGTTCCTACATAGCCTGTAGTTTCTTTAGTTACAACAAATTGTGTAGTTCCTCTGTATTCTTCAGGTACAGTTAATTTAAAAATATTAGGTGTTGGGTTAGTAACTCCCTCTTCAGATACTATCTTATCTTTTGATATACCACCTATAGTACCACCTTCAGCTTCAGGGTCTATATTCTGAGAAAAAGCTGCTGCTTCATCAGGTATGTCTGAAGAAGATGAATTACTCATTAAACCTTCTGCAAATATTTTCAACTCTTTTAGTTGTTTAGGCATCTTTGTCCTTATTTTCTATCCTAGATATTCGAGCGCTCATAGACCTTAAGTCATTCTGAATTTTTCTAAGCTCCCATTTATTATCATTTAAACCTATAGCTTCTTTAACTATTTTTAATATCTGATTTTTTAATATTTTATTTACTATCATTCTTCTCTTTCCATTTCGATAAATCAAGCATTGGTAGTGGTTTCTCAATAATTTGGTCTTTTAGTTTATCATTTTGTATTTGTATCTTAGTACCACCTTTTACATATGGTTGTCCATTAGCCATTCCTATATCATAAGCAAAGAACGTAGTTTTCCAAAGACCCACCCTAACTACTCTTGCAGGTCTTGAGTTTAGAATCACAACATCGTCTGTGTTTAGGTCTTTCCCCCAAAATACTTTTATACTTTCTACCAGCGACTCCATAGTCGACTTTAGGAGTAGAAGTGCTACTCCAGTAAGTACAAAGTAAGCTAAGTATCCTAGGATACCTTCTGCTTGACTTTTTATTTGTTCTTCGTCCATTAACCATTCCCGTCTATTAGCTCTCCCCATAATGAGGTTTTACCATTTATTATTTGCACTATATGCACAGTAAACAGACCTCCTTTAAAAAAATCTATCACAGCAAATGCATGTGCCCAAGATATTGCTCTACCTTTTAACCATTTATTCTTTTCATGGCTCATATCTTTCAAGCATCCTAAGCTCCAAGCTGATTTAGGGCCATCTATATGCGTTACAGAAGCTTGTTGCAAACTATGATGGTGACCGTACATTACATTGCCACCTAACTGCAAGTGAGCTTTAGCATGATGAAGACCAGATTTGTGATGTCCATGGTAAAAATGGAGTTTGCCGACCTTTAACCATTCCTCTGGGGGTAACCCTGCAGGAAAGTATTTATAGCCTCTATCGTCCAATTTTACGGCTTTTTGGAACATATACTGTGGTAGATAAGGATGTTCTGCTACAAACATATCTAACCATTCATCATGATTCCCTGCTATCATATACTTCTCTTCGCAACCAACTTTATCTAAAGATTCGTCAATATCGTCAAGAAGGTCATTAACAGCTTTTACATCTTTGTCTATTTCGGGGATTATATACTCTAATGGCGGTTTCTTTTTTCTTTTCCATTGCCAATGAGATACGCTACCCCATTCACCTAAATCACCCAAATCTATATAGATATCGGGCTTTACTAACTCTATTGCCTGAGTGACTACGTTTATCGCAGCCTTATCATGCAAAGGAGCGTGCTTATCTGGAGTGACAAATGCACGCTTTACAACACCTTTATTACTCATATATACCTCTAACTAAACTCGTCAGGAGATAAATAACCCCAATCATCGGGGACTGTATAGCAATCCTTTACCTCTTCGAGCAATCTGTTTGTTTTGGTCTTATCGAATCTTAAGTATCTTTCAGAGCATTTCATACATTGCCATATTAAGATTCCTTTATAAGCTCCTAATATTTCTAATCCTACTAATTTCTTGCTTTGACAACAAGGACATTCATCTGGTTTAGTCTTAAAAGGCTTAGTTCCTAGTATTCCTATCTTAGAGACACTATCCTTGCCTTCTTCACATACTAAATCATTATAGATTGTGATAAGGGGAGACGTGGCTTTCACCTCACTGTTCTCCCCTTCGTAACCTATAAATCTTATATCTTGCTTTTTACTGTCGCCCATATCTTATCATCTAACTTATTTTTAGTTGAAGCAACTAAATGGTCACCTAAAGCTACAAACATTTGCTTTTTCATAGCTGGAGTAAAAACCATTTTTAACAACTTTGATAATACTATCTTCATGTACTCTCCTATTTACTTGTTAAATAGCCACCCAATAAGAGCACTAAATACTCCCATTACAATGCTACCCATTCCAAAAATTCTAGATACTGCTTTTTCATTCTTCCTAATTCTTCCGTTTTGCTCTTTAAGCATATCTTTAACCTCAACAATATCATCTCTCATACTCTTACTATAAGCATTTAGTTCTGAAAGCTTTGATAAAACTTGCTCTCTATGCTGATTTATTGTCTTTTTTTCCGACATTATCCTTCTCTTTTTGTTCTTCGGCTATCATTCCTTCAATAAGCTCGATTGCTCCTTGAAGCTTAATAAACAGTTCTTTTGCTGCCTCTTGCTGTTTTTTAAGATTTTCTAACTTTTCTTTCATATTAACTCCTATACGCTTGCTATAAATAATTCTATATCTACTGCATTTGAGCCAGAATCTACAATTATACTTGCTAAATCTTCAAAACTCGCAAATGCAGGAGTTGTATCTGCTTCTCCTAACATAAAATCGTCAGGTGAACCAAACACTAAACTATGTCCAGCTCCCACTACAAACTGAGCATTATCGCTAGCTCCAACCATTGCAATGTTTACTGGATTAGTATCATCAAGATTTGTTATTCTTATATATTTTACGTCATTAACATCGTATGCTTGTGCACTTGTGCTAACAGCAGCAGCAAATGTAGCAATAGTCGTATCAGCTCCAGATGGAACTGTAATAATTCTTTTAGAAACTTCATTAATATCTGCTATTGAAAGCTGAGTAGTAGCTCCTTGGTCCATACCGTTTAGATTAACTTTTTCTGTTAGTGTTACTGTTAATGTTGCTGACGTTACTGTGCTAGCCATTTATTCCCCTTAATTATTTTTGTATTAAGCAAATGATATTTCATGCTCTGTTCCTCCACCATCTTGAAAATACAATTTATTATCATTTTTAGTATATATTTTACCGTGGTCAGCTAATGCTGTTGGCGTAGTTGTTTCTTTTACTGTAACGCTAGTGCAATGAACACTTGCTCCACTATCTTGCGCCATATAAACATCTGTACAGCTAGCATTTCCTATAACTGCTTTATTAGCTCCAATTCCAGTAGCGTTGGTCCCTATTACTATTTCATTATTTGTGCCATCAGCTGACGGGTCTGCGTGCCACCCTATCATTATGTTGTCGCTTCCTGTTGTAGGATTTCCAGTACCATTTCCAGCTTCTGCTCCAACTAAAGTGTTTTTAACACCTGTGGTCCAATGCTCTCCCGCATATGCTCCAAGAGTAGTATTATAAGTAGATGTGTCTCCTCCAGAAGAAGCAAAAGATGCTCCTGAATTACGCCCTACATATACATTTTTATGGTCAGAAACATTTGCATAACCTGCTTGCCAACCTAAAGCAGTATTGTAATTACCTGTAGTTAATGCAGTTAAAGAACCCCTTCCCATAGCAGTATTGTGATATCCTTCTGTCAAGGCAACGCAAGCACCTGTTCCTACAGCAGTATTCTGATATCCAGTGGTTAGGACATTGAATACATTAAATCCAACTCCTGTATTATTACCAGCGGCAGAAGTCTTTGTTCCAGCAGCCGCAACACCATCCCCTATATAAGTACAATTATGATTACCTGAATGCATTCCTATACCAGCCTCTTTACCGTATACAGTATTACTATTCTCATTATAAGGAGTAGTAAGAGTTGTGTAGTGGCCAGCACTACCTGTGTATAGTCTAACAGTATCTGTTCCACTATCATATACAAGAGCCTCAGAAGTGCCTCCATCAAGGTATAATTTTTTATCAGAGGCTAGGGTTACATTTCCTACTGTAGTTAAATTTCCACTTGTGTCTAAAGTTAATTCAGTATTTGTAGTTAAAGATGCATTTTCAGAGCCTATTTTTAATTTATCTGAATCACTTCCATCATTACCTATAACCCATTTAACAACTCCATTTTCTAAAAAAGCTATAGTAGAGTCTTGATTTACGTTTTGAGTATCTAGTCCTAACAAAAACCCTGAAACTCCATCGGTATCTTGAAGAGTAAAGCTCCCGTTATTGTCTGTTATTTTTCCTCCACCTCCAAAATTAATATCATTTCCCGTAACAGTTAAGTCACCCCCTACTGTAACATTTCCAGATGTAGCTAAAGATGATAAAGTTCCTACTGATGTTATATTTGTTTGAGCAGCAGTTAAAATAGTGCCTGTGACATTTCCTGTTATATTACCTGTTATAGTCCCCTCCGCCTCTATAGTTCCTTTCACCAGTAAGGCTCCACTACTTAAAGTTAGTAAATCTATGTCACTTGCATGGCCTATATAAGAACCATCTATTCTTATATCATCTACAGAAAGAGAGTCCGTTGCTATTGACAGATTTATTGTTTCTTTTGTCCAAGTTGTCATATTTATCCTTAAAATTCCTGTGGTTTAATGAACCCTGTGCTAGCATAATTAGAGGATGCAAACTTTTTAGCTTCCTTAACACCTATACTATACTCCATATCAAAATATTGTGCATTTTGCAGTTCAAGATTCCTAGGGTCTTTATATCCATTAGCTATAACCTTACTAACTATAATTTCATGAAATTGGTCTGGTATTTGGGTCCATGTACCTGTAGTATTGTCTACACTTAAATCAACATCTCTTGATATAGTATAGATTCTTAAGTCCTTTGCCTGGCTTATAGAGCCCCAATCACTAGTATATCCATCTTTAGTGACCTTGTTTGTACCCTTCTCTACAATTCCAATCTTACCTAATTTATCTACATACCATGCTCTTTTTTTAGTAGCCATTATCCTGTCTCCGATGTATCATCATCTATTGAAGGCTTTCCAATTAATCTAGGTATAATAACATCATTTAGCCAAACATTCAATATCTTTATTATTTTAGTATCAATAGTATAGTATCTTTGATTAGCTACTGTACTAGTTGTATAACTATCTTTAACTAATTCTGTTTTAGCACAAAAATCATCTTTCGCCCTATTAAGTTTATCTATTATTTCAGTTTCACCCATATGAGGATGATGAACTTTTATAGCTTCAATCATCTTTTCAGTAGTCCAAGCCATTAATTACCGCCCCCTTTTATATATCTTGTGACTTCTTGCTGATAAGCAGTAGATAGTGATTGAGATTGATTTACTAACATTGATTGCATTTCAGAATCTTCATCTGCTTGAACTGCGTTACTTAAGTAGCTTTGAATGATATTCATACCTGCTCTAAAAATAACAGCCTGTTCTAGTTCTCTTGGCCATTGACTGATTTCAGTAAGTTCTGAAGTTGACCAGTCTGTTTCTGGATAGTCAAAAACATACACTTTTGCAGTATCACCTGTGCCTAAAGATGGAGATATTTCTATAAACTCTTCTACAGTAGACCATACAGGACTATAGTTAGTTGCATTATAGATACTTCCGCTATTACTATACTTAGTCTCAAAGTCTATTTGATTTACCTGCATACAATCTCTTTGTTGAGAACTGCCATTTTCTTTTCTAGTTACAGCTAGTATTTTTTTACCTCTAACATCTGAATTAGGGGAAGCATTAGATAAACTCAATCGCCTTCCTCCTCCATACTTTAGAAATATATCAACTGGAACTATATCAGCTATTTCCGCAATAGCGGCATTTATATAGTCATCAAATGCAACAACCTCAGTAACTACGTTGTCTCCTATAATGTCTTTAACCTTATCGATAATCTTAGTTGCCACTATTTACCCTTTTTTTTCGTATTCAACTTTCTTCTACTATCAATAGAAACTCCGTGAAAAGGATTCCCTATTGAAGATGAATATACAACTTTTTTTACTTTTTTCTTAGGCATATTTAACTCAAATACTCAAAATGGAAATTATATGTTAAATTGCCATCAGCATCAACATCTACTGCATTTCTAATTAAAGCTGAAACGTAAAGAGTAGTGGTATCATCCGCAGCCTTAACTAGTATAGGTAAAGTCCTGTCTGCATGAGACTCTGTAGCCTGCATAAGCATAAGCCCTGAACCTGTTCCGCTAGACACCATAGGCGACCAATCGCCTGGGGCAATCAAAAATTTGCCGATAATGCCCATGCTTAATAGTTCAGTATCTGTTGCAGTAGGAGCAGCATGTACAGCCCCCATAGAAACGTTTGCTGTATGTAGTATTATATCAGTCGAAGGAGCGGTGT
>Ga0098041_1000934_pt1 | contig 11371 bp, 23 predicted proteins | sample 8_EtaG_FD_77066 | JGI IMG/M metagenome (GOLD analysis project Ga0098041, IMG submission 77066) | Marine viral communities from the Subarctic Pacific Ocean - 8_ETSP_OMZ_AT15162 metaG | ecosystem: Environmental > Aquatic > Marine > Oceanic | place: Pacific Ocean | collected 2015-01-08
CTGAGTTGATATTTCCCAGTCTATTCCACTAAATGTTCCACTAAAAGTAACAGAATGGTCATATGCATCTAATGGTTGTGTACCATAAGAAGGTATAGATGATGATGCGACTAATAACTTATTATCACTTACATAAGTGTTCTGAACATCAGTAGAGAATACAGATATTCCTATACCAATTGCATTACTACCACTAGGTACTGCTTTTGATATACTTCTTCTAATATTGTAAACATCAGAAGTACTAAGTGCTCCTTGTCCACTTATAACAAAAGATTTTTCTGAAGAAACTGATGCTATTTCACAATTTTTAGGAAAACTGTCTCTACCGTTGAGTATTGCAGAATCACCTTTTCTGAAAAAATGATTGGTATCTAATACAATCTCCCAAGTTTGGTCAGATGCATCAACTAATGAGAAACTCTTTACATTATAGACAGGACATCCATTATAAAACCAATTATGAGATTTAAATCCAGTAGCACCGATACCTAATGTATTGATCTTAACTTTATCACCAGCACTATATCCATATGCAGAACTATCAAAGTCTATAGAGTTAATAACAGAATTTATTCTTATCTTAATAACTTTGGACTGATCTTGTGAAGAATATCCATATGCATACGTGTTTATGCCAACATCAGTACCATCAAGTATAGTTCCATTTAAATTTGTGCAACCATAGAACTGAGTTAATGATTTTGAGCTATAAGATACAATACCAACAGATAGATTTTTGTATTGTATTGATAGTTCACCACTTTTTGGGAATCCTACAGTAGAATCAACATCTAAAGTAGTTGTTCCTACACCAACATTACCTATTACTCTAGTTTTAGAGTGAACTGAAAACTTACCGTAGATTGCTCCATCGGTCATTCCACTTCTACTATAACCAGAATCTACTGCAAGTTTATAAAAAGTCTTAGCAACACCAGCAGTTCCTGTAGATACTTTCTCAACATAGGTGATCGGAGCATATGCTTTAGTGATAGTATCACTATAAGTATCTTGGAATAAGGTAGCAGTGCTTAATTCTGAGGGATCTCCAGAAACACTTTCAACTATAAAGTGATCTGCAACCTTATATTGAGCATTTGATGGTGTGAGAAGGTTATCTCTAGGTTTTATAACATCTACATCTTGATTATAAAGTGCTTTAAAGAGTATTTTAAATGACTTATCAGTACCTTTTGATGAATAAAAGTCACTTGCTTGCTTAATAAAGACATTTTGATTAACTTCAGGTGTTAAATCTCTCTCACCAATACCAGGAAGTATCTGTTGCTTCGTCTTAATTAAGAATTGCTTTAAGAATAATGCACTTAAATTCTGTATTTCAGTTCCTTTTGAATGTGCCTGTCTGTCAGAAGTATTAAAAACTAAATTTTCTGCATTTAATTCACTAACATATGAAGTAACTCCAGAAAATCCTCTATGACAATTCTCAAAAGTTGTTATTGTTTTGCTTTCGTATGTTATAATTTCATCGTCAATCTTAAGTAAACCCCATGAATCAGGGAATCCATTGGTTCCTTCAGGTGTTTCTAGTAAATCTATAACAATATTAGTATCAGTAATTGATACATCAACACCTAAACTAGCAGTATATACGCAATTTGTATTATTATCGAGTTGAATATACTTATCAATATTCTGAATCAAGTCAACAGGAGCACCATCAAACTCCTGAGCAACATAATATTGCTTTAAAAAATCATTTATTAAAGGATAATCTTCCTTGACGTAAGAAGGAAGTTGATTTTCAACTATATTACTAAACTGTATTCTTTTATCTGTGGTGGATATCATTTATTTTAGTATGATGGTGATGATGATGAAGAAGAAGTTGCTCCTGTAGAACCTGTGTTTATACTACTATTAGTAGTAGTCCCTGTAGTTTCTGTGGATGTTCTTGAAGTTCCTGTAGCTGTAGTAGTTACTGTTACAGCACCACCCTCTCTAACCAATGATCCATTATGATAACTAGAGGTTACAATGTAGTTCGATGCTGCTGGATCTAATCCTGATGATATTTCATCAACGATTGGTTCAAATGTGCTATTGCTTATGTCTAATTGTAGATATAAATCCTGTAATCCAATCACGTCATTGGATTTAGGACAAGCAGAGATCTCAAGAATTGCCTGACCATCTTTAAGTTTGCCCGATGTTATGTTGATCGGGTTCAATGTAACTATTCCCTTAGTATAATTTATAAACCCAACGTTACGCCTTATTATGGAAGGTGATGTTGAATTGAGAGATGGTATAGAAAATAGGAATAATGAACCAGTTTCTCTGTTTGAATCTGGAACATCCGACAAATATACGTCAAAATCAAGTCCTGCAACCCTAATTGGAGAAGATTTGATGTTATAACCACTCATACTCTTGATATAGAAGGCATTTCCAAACCCAACTGAGTACTCAGCAAAGGAATTTGTTACCAATCTAAGATCTCTTCTGATCTGAACTGTTGTAATATTGGATGTAATAGACTCTTGACTCTGATCGAGGATGTTTAAGAACTTACTATACTTAAATCTTGCTCCATATTTGTTCAAATCTGATGAATCTGCATATTTTGCTGCATTATTTGAGACAATTGTAGAAACTTCTTCTGCATTTCCTACCAAATTACTGTTATAATAGAGTTTTGAATCAACTTCAAGGTAAAGGTACTTCAAATCAAGAATTTCTGGGACAATTCCTGCTACTGAATACTTCTTAAGCTTCAATTTGATCTGCTCTTTGACCAAATTCGGTAAAAAATCACCAAATCTTGGTTTTATACTGATAAAGACCTTACCATACTGAGGTGGAACCAGTTCTTCGCCTCCAAAAACAGAAATTGACTCTGTTTCGGGATAAATTTTTGCTGGAATTAGTGATTCATAGTCACTTGCAGTCAATGCACGGTTCTGAGATGCATAGATTCTAGGTGCAAACTTCTTAATAGAGTCAACTCCTTCGATCTCTTCACCACCAGACCCACTTGACCCTGTTGTTAACAATGAAATACCATTAGTAACATTATGAACACCATCATTCTGTATATACGTTAACCTACCACTAAAGGTAAATTGATTAACACCATTCGCCATTTCGCCATTAGAGACGATATAACTTATGTCAATTTCTTCACCTTCTTGTAATTTTCTTCCAAAAACACCATCTCCGAAGAATATTTCATATCTTTCATCATTTACCTCTTGAATATAGAAGACTTTTGAGTCACTAGTGATGTCAAAGAGGTTATCTTGGTAAGAATATCTGAATTTTTGATTAGTAGTACCTGCTTTAACCTTAATTAGAGTAGTATCAACCCCTATATTAGGTAAAATAAACCTTTGATTTGGGTTCTGAGAGGTAAATGTGTAATTTTGCTTTAAAAGTGTTCCTTCATAGAGTATAATATCGTCAAAATTAGCAATTCCATCAATTACAGGTCGTGTTACTGGGTCGCAGATGGAAAAAACATAAGATTGGTTACCAAAAGACCCTGATGTTGCTGCTACTGGACCTGGTTGAAGAGTTATAGTTGATGGTCTAGGCGTAATATTTGATGCATTTACGAAAAAACTAACTGATGCCCTTGATGCAGTCCTTGATCTAGGTAAATATCCAATATTTCTTGCTAACGATACCACATTTTCCCGTAAAGTCGCACTATCAATGAATACTTCGTTCGTTACCATGTTGGCATTGTACGAAGTGATGTAAGTATTATATGCCAGAAGGTCTATAATAGTAGATAAGTTAGAACCTTCAAAATCATAATCGGTAAACTTAGAGTTTGCCCTCAAATAATCTTTAAGTGTTGTTTTAACCTGATCAAAATCAAGGTTAGAGAAATTTACTAGTGGCATTTTACCTAGTTGGTTGCAAAACGAATTGTAATTGTTGCTGCGGAACGTCTGCTCCTATGATTTCATATATTATGGTTACATCATATGAGTTTTCATCAAAATTAGGATCTGCTTGAACATCGATTAAATCGACTCTAGGTTCATAGTTCCTAATTGACTGTTCTATTTCATCAACAATAGTCGATGCAGAAATATTATCAAGATTTTCAAAAAGTGTCTTATATATTCTTGACCCAAAATCAGGATCAAACGGTTTTTCACCAGGAAGAGTAAATACTATATTCCTTACGGATCTTGCAATCGCATTTTCATTTTTAATTCCAATAATATCACCATTCAGTGGATTAGACTGAAAGGTCATACTAATATCCTTAAAACCTTGACTGACTCTTTCTAGAGGCATTATAAAATACTCTTACTATCTTATTATTTAGTCAAGATTTATAAAGTTCTTCGTCATAATCCAACCCATCTGCCTCATATAGGTCATTATTTACCTTATGATCAGTTTTTTTAGGTGTTATACCGTCATTTGCTATCTCACGGAGCATTTTTTGATGCTGATCATTACCCAAATTATCCAAAAAGTCGTTCATAAGTATACTAAGAGCTCATTCTATTTATTTGAGGAAAAGGTATGAGTCCTATATTACCTGTAAGAGCATGTGAAGGCACATCTTTAAGTATATCAAACCCAATTGTGATTCTATTCGTGTCAAATTGAGTATTTTTATCAGAAATTACCTTATGTTCTCTATATCCTGGTCCAATATACACATTTCCAACTTCATTTATCACTTCATACTCAGGATTTCTAAAAATTGTCTTTGTATTGTGCGGTCTAATTGAAATATAACCATGAATTGGCCATTGATGTCCGTGCCAATCTAATAAACCGTCTTTTTCGTGGTAATTTAACCAACTTTGCATCCATAAAGGTTCATTAGTACCATTATAATCATATACAATCGCATTTAATTCGCAGAACAGGTCATAGAATACCTTAGTCGCAGATGTAAATCCAAAAATATTATACTTTCCATACGACCAAGTATAACTATCACCAAAAATATCATGATGTTGAGTAGTATTAACTGCATTGTCAATAATGTTACTCAGTTCATCATGATGTTTAAGTACGACCTCTGATTTATAGATCTTTTGCATCTCTTTCTTTTGCCGTTTTCCAGAAGTAGTTCTCTTCACTACCTAACCCATCCCTATCATGTCCATTCTCAACCTGATAGTATACAGTTGATACTTTAAAATCAGGATTCAATGGTTCTTTAGGTGTTAGACTATTATCATAGATACGCATTCTATTATTTGGATACAATGCGAATTGACCATTATCTAATTCAATAAGGTTATGTGACTTATGTTCACTTGGATTCTCACTAGTAGAGTAATCAATAGCATCTACGTCTTGGTGATAGTTATCCAATGTACATATATACGTCCCTGTTTGGTTCCCGTAGTCCCTTGTATAGAGTTCAAAGTGCATTGACCCTATAAACTGCTTTTGGACTGCTACAACGCCATAATCCATGCAATTCCAGAACTGTAGGTTATGTAGAGTCATATCGGGATCTGGTATCTCTGGTTCACTTAGAAACGCAGATATAGGTAACTTATCATACATTGCCCCATATTCGGGTAGATAGGTTTCAAAGTAAAAAGCACGTCCAGGTATCGATTTACACGACACCCAAACGCCTTTTACAAATTCGCCATGACCACTAGTATGATCAGTTAAGTACTCCTTTCTAACCCATACCTCATAAGAAGGTAGATTACAAATAAGTGCTGCCATTTACTTACCTTGCCCCCTTAGTCTTTTAGGAGCACCATTACGAGAGGAAGCGGCATATTTGGTATGCTTTCCTTTTCCTTGACGAGTTTTTTTCGGTTTTGATTCTACTGTCTCAACGCCAGTATTAAAAGTTTTTGCCATTTAACAACCCTCCGAGTCGTGTGTGTCTTCATCAATTAAATCGAGTTTCGCCGCTAGAGATGCATCGGTTGCTCTGATACGATATCGAACCGAGTCACGCTCCGAGAGCTCTGTAAGTATATTTGAACAAAGATACCATAGTTCTTCTGATGTCTTTGAAGGCATATGGAAATCGACCCATTTAACGGATCGACCCATAGATAACTGTTCTTCTTTGTTCATAACATTATATGATACGAGATTTTTCGTGCCCTACCCTAATACGAGGATCGCACCAGATTTCAAAACCTGCATCCATTGCATCTAAGCAGAACGATACGTCTTCGCCGCACATATCTTGAACACTACCAGACTCAAAGACTTGCATCTTAGGAGCGAACCAAGGATACTTCATCTTATCATCTTCAAAGACTCCCTTCTCTATCATCAACCATCCGAATCCCGCATAGTCTACAGTAAATGGTTTCTTACGCTTACTGATTGACTCAATGGTTTCGTGATTCATAACTCCCCCATTCTTACGGAAGTCATCTTCATCTAACCAGTGTGCGACAGATGTAGTCTTCCCATCCTCTGTGCAATACCATCCTGAGACGATTTTCTTCTTCTTAGTGTCATCTACTGTACCATCTTCAGAGACAGCATCAGCAGGAATTGCCATATCACATAACTGCCAGAACTTGTTAGTATCAAAGACAATATCCGAGTCAATCCATAACTGATAATCATACTCTAACTTACCATCCCAAGGTATCTGATCTGGTCCACGTAATACATTTGCTCCGAGACACTTACATCTTGCGAAGTTTACCATAGAAGAGTAGTCCTGTGAGATCTGGATGGACATACCGTTCTGAACCATGTCAAAGCATAACTGCACAAAGTTCTTCAGATATATGTAAGATACTCCCCTACCTGGAAGACAAAACACAACGGTCTTCCCTTTCATTCTTTCTTTGATAGCTGCAATATCCCAGTCACCTGCTTTGGTTGTTGGTTTATTTGCTTTAACTGTAAATCCTTTTGCCATAATTCCTAGTAGCTACACATCAATTATACTAGGTATGTAGCACAATGTCAATAAGAATCTTCTTCCCACATGGGGGTTTTCTGTACAATCCTTCCTGGTCCACCTACACCACACTTCGGTCCTAACTTAATATATGATAAGTCTCTCTCTGTATATTCTGTTTTAAGTAGTCCCACCATCACTTGGAGTAGTTCCCACTTCTCTTCAAAATCTTCTTCTTCTAGATTACAATACAATACCTTATCCTTTGCATAGATGTGATAAGTGGTATTGTCCAAAATTTTATAAGGCGAATTTTTTTATATATGCAAATCCACATGGCGTTTTTATATACCACGGAATTTTTTTTATATCTCTATATCTCTCTCTCGATTTGTCACCTCTGTAGGTTAGGGTCTCTATCTTTTTTTATATACGCAACGCCCGACGCAACGATAACAACGTAACCGCATAATACTGTCGAAACACTGTTAATAACTCATCATAACATGCATTGAGGTTTGTGTCAATAACTGTGTAAACACTAAGTAACACAAACCCCTAACATATTATCACTGACTATCTGTTACTTATAGCACTGTATCTGCACCCTCTACAATATCATCGAGGACTGATAAGATTTCATTGCCATTGTTTGCATTTTCCAAGAGGAATTCCGCAAAGTTCACTGATACAAACTGTGTGTTACTGTTTGACATAATAAAGACTGTAATTAGGTTTACTTAAGTATCACTAACCTTTTAAAGACTTGAGTGAATTGGTCTCTACATTATAGGGACAATTTAGAGGTTCCCCATTGTTACCAACTGACAGGAATATTCAGATCTTCGATAACACTTTGTACTTCCTCATTGTCCTGTATATCTAACACTTTATCCCAGTCAATTTGATACGGGTTAAAGTCATCGAGTACGTCTAATTCCAGAGTTATTCTATACTTACTCTTCTGCCCGTAAATGTTAGAAACTGTCATGGGATTAGAGGGTGGGGGGTGTTACTTAGTATTCTACATTACCTGAACGTTTTTGTCAAGTAGTATAGGATATTTATAGTACATTTGTGTTATAAACTGCCATACGGACTTCTCCTACAAAATATTACCGAGGGATTGACAATTTGGGAGCGTTTGTGTTATAATGCTCGCTAAGATAACGACTCCAGAGTACATTTAATTCACACATATTCCACACATAATAACACCTTTTTAAACAAGTATGTGGAAAAGTATAAACAACGCAACCCTATTTAATTTGGTATTTATCAACAACTTTAGCATAGTTTTCCACAGATTATTAACACTTATTGTGGAAAACCTACTATTTAGAGTATATTTTTACCCCTCATTCTGTACCTCTCAAAGTGTGATTCAACTACATGGATTACGTCCTCTTCAATGTTACTATCTTCACGTATGTTATCAAAGTAACTGTATAGATCCTTTACCATATTATCCCTTAATTGTTGTATATTTCCTTGCATATTACCCCTCTGATATGTTATTATAGTATAGACGATTTACCTCGTTAATGTGTAAGTATTCAGGGTCATGTATAGGATCTTCAATATCATCATTACACACGAATTCCTCCATAAAGTATTCACAACTGATGTCACCTAATTGTTCACACGCTCTGAGTAAATCTCCTATTTGATTGTTACTTAAGTCAAGAATATCAATGCAATAACTAATATCCTTTTGGAGTGATTCTGTTTGTTGATTGTTCATTTTGAAACGGATAATTGATTGGGTTAAATTTACCAAAACTGAAATTATGATCCTTGATTATCTCATTATAGAAATCTTCATCCCATTCATATACTGTCATCTGGTAATCGTCTTCCATTGTTATTAGTAATTGTTTAAAGTACGATACGGTTTATAACACTTACGGTAATCATCTTGTGTTCGATTGTTGTTAATGAGTGATGACAATCCTTGAGTTTCGTTTCTATCTAATTCTGCTTGATGTGCAAAATAAGACTGTAATTCATTTGTGTTCATAATACAATTCGGGGTAAGTTGTGTAATGTTGTAATAACTTATCATCTCTAATTGCTGCCCATACGTTCACACTTACTATGAATATTATACCAGTAAATGTGAATACTGTCCACTGTAATTTACTCATAATTGTTGTGCATGTAACTGGGGAATTGTATGATATTCTGTTACTTTATATCCGTAATTCTCTACTCTATCTGTTACCTCACTATCCATAATCTCACTGCTAACTATTCTCTTTGTTTGAGTTTCTCCTCTAAATGTTAATATTCTTAGGAATTGGTCTACGATAGTATTATTATACGCATCCTTAATTGGATAGTAATCTAATACCATTGAACCACCTTTTGCTTGAATTTGCATAACTTAGAGAGCGAATGAGTTTGTAATAAAAATGGGATGGTATTAGCACCCCTTGAGTGTTATTTTAGTACCAGATTTCAGATCTGATAGTATCACTTTGAGTGTAGTATTCAGGGGAGTAGTAAACAGAAATACTATCAGATTGATGCACTTCGTTGTAATACTCTTTCTGTAATGCTGTGTACTCAGTGTTAGTTAGTGAACGCATGATGTAAAATGAAAGTAATAAGTTAATACGGAAAGTTTCTTACAATGTTATGCAGTAATGAGTGAATCTGCATCTAATAGTATCATCCCATCTCTGAAAAGTGTGGTTTGGTCGTTATAACTTACGAACCAATCCCAGTTCTTTTGAAATACTTTACAACCCCATTTTACCTCTTCTAATAGTGCATTAAGGCGACTCTTTGTGGTGTTTGTTGTATAACCACAGGAGTTAATCTTGACTGCTCTAGTTTCATGGCAAAAGGTTGCAATGTGATGACCATGTAGACGGATTTGACTGCAATTAGTATTCTCATTGTAAGTAACTTGAGTATTAGAACCTGCCCAGTTAGATTTGTTGCTAACTGCAAAGTTCATTTGTCTTTCAAGTTTTCTCATTTAGAAAATAATCAGTGCTTACACTATAGGGACACTTTCGTGGTTCCCCCCTATTATTATTTTTCAGTATCTTTCGTATTAAATATAACTAACCACGATATACTCAGAATAATTATAAACAATACACGAATACTTGACCAACTGGTATCTATCATCTGCACACAATCCCTTTAAAGAAATATACAACTTCTCGAACAAACTGCACAGAGTTAGTTATACTTTTTATGAATTTGACTACAGAGTTTATGTTAATTTATGCGTCAAAAAAATCGCTTTCGCTTCTCGTATAAGAGAGAATCTCCCTGACTATGTTATACTATTGGAAGACAATAAAAAGGGAGTAACTAATAGCTACACCCAAGTATTGTCTGATTGAGAGTATTACTTTGTTGACTTCATTCTGTCTACTAGACTATCAACACACTCTGCATAATCTGATTTTGGAGTATCATCGAGATCTGACAATTTCTTATCTATTCTATAACAAATGTCCTCCAATTTCTCAACCAATTCTTCATCATCATTTCCTTGAATGTATCCTTCCAAACTATAAAGAATGTCTTCTAAATCGTCTTTGGTAAAGTTCATAGTTCTTCTCCTAATTTGTTGAACTCTTTATCAAGAATAGGCACATATAATACACCACTCTCTGTTAGTTTATCTCTCATAGATTTAAACCATCTATTATTCATATTGTGCTGGTCTGGTGTTAAGTTAGTGAAGTAACTTTGTGACCATTGTTGATATGTTGCCATTAGGATTGCCCCTGAATGTTTTTAATTTGTTGAAGGATTTGGTATGCTTCGTATTCAGTTATGTCCTCTCTTATTTCATTTCCGTTCTCATCTTCAGTTGTAACTAGGTCACCTTCGATATACTCAACTGTCTCAGCAAGTATATCATAGAGTGCGGCAAATTGTGAATTAGTGAGGTGTAATGTTCTCATGTTAACCACTTTTCATCGGTTGTTTCTAACATTTTACCTACCTTATATTCGTATCCTTCGCAATACTCAACCTCTTCATAATGTTTGCAATGTTCAAAATCAGATGCAATTCTTCTTGCTTCAGTCTTATTTTCTGCACCAACTGTTACTGAATAATATACAACTTTCTTTGCCTCAAATGTGTAACTGTTTAATAGATCTGACATTAGAATTTACCTCCAGTGTTGTTAGTGTCAAGTACAGTTTCGTTAGTTACGTTATCAACTAACTCGTCAAATAAGTCTTCATCATAGTTATCAACTTCCTCTTTTAACTCCTCTTTAGTTAATGTAACCATGTATTCTGTAATTCCATCTTTTGCATATTGTAGCAAAGAATCCATGTCCATACTATCAACAACTAAGTCAACATACTGTTCAATTAGTTTATCTTGTTGGTCGTTATTTAATACTATCATTGTTAAGAACTCCATGATAATTGTGGGTTTTCAAGTAGAATATCTCTTACTCTTTCACGATCTAAACTATCATTGTAACCCCAAGTATAGTTCTCACCAAATGCTTTAACATATTCAGGGTTGTTATAACTTACTTTCAAC
>Ga0098041_1000936_pt1 | contig 11360 bp, 16 predicted proteins | sample 8_EtaG_FD_77066 | JGI IMG/M metagenome (GOLD analysis project Ga0098041, IMG submission 77066) | Marine viral communities from the Subarctic Pacific Ocean - 8_ETSP_OMZ_AT15162 metaG | ecosystem: Environmental > Aquatic > Marine > Oceanic | place: Pacific Ocean | collected 2015-01-08
AATATTTGTACTATATCTTCTTTAATTCTTTTATTCATTTTACTTCTTTTATTACTTCTGCGCAAAATATTATAGCTTTTTCTCTAGCTTCTTCAACATCTTTTGCTCTAATTATAAATTTTTCTCCTGCTTCAATACACAAAAACTTTTTCATATTCTTTTTATTTTATTATATTATCACTTTTTTAAATAGATTGTAGTGTACTTTTAGTTAAATTATTTTTAGAAATAAAACTTAAACCTTTGTGATTAAATTCTACTATTTTATTATTATTTATAAATTCTTTTAAGTTTTGTAAATCTTCTATTTTAAAACCTATATAAGTTGAATTTAAGATTTTAAACTTTTTAGTATTTAATATTTTGGATTTGTAATGTTTTGTATATAATTTTCTCATATTTATTTTACTTTATTATATTATCAATTTATTTTAAAAACTGTAATGTACTTTTATATTTTATTTTTTAAAGATTAAACAATTGAATAGTATATTTCATCTAAATTATAATATTCTTTTATATTATTTTCTAACTCTTTTTTATTATTAATATTAGTTAGATACATTTGGTCAATGTAATTATTATTGTGTTGATTATAAATATATATTGTCATTTTATTTACTTTATTATATTATCACAAAATTAATAAAACTGTGATGTACTTTTTAAATAGTATTATTATATATATATATTAATATATTATAATAATAAATGATCATTGATATAATTTATAGTAATTATAAAAGTATATAATTTGTTTATAGATAAAATTAATAGTGATAGTATAGATCACGACTTATATGTGTGAATTAAGTTTTTTTAAGTATAATTTCCCCATTTGATTGAATAAATCAATAAAATATATGATTTGATAAGGATTATTTATAATATATAATGAAATACGGAAAATATAAAATATATATATGTAGAAATTAGTAATAATAATACATAGTATAAATATATATATAATAAAAAGGTAAAAAGTACACTACATGGTATAGAATTGAAGGGGGGGCTGGGTATTTATATTGGACTTTATATAAAGTACTGGTTATCAAATAGTTATGTATAATACATTATCTCACTACATCTTACATATTTTTTATGATCAGAAATGCGACAAAAGGTTATAATATATATATAATAACAGGCTACTGTCACACTATAAAAAATTATATCTTAAATAGTTTGAATTCAGTGTAATAATAAGAAATATACAAATCAGATAAAGAAATGCCAAACGGAGACAAAAACAAAGGAGGAGTAAATCCTACAAAACCACCTCTTCTAAAGAGAGTAAGGCAAACCATTGCTTTTACTGCAAGTGATTATGATAAAAAGCATGACGTTGATGAAGACAATAAACTCTTATCAAAATACCGGGTTGGTGAAGGACAAAATGATGGGTTTGTTTTACAAGGTGCAAACTTCCGTGGTAGGAACATGAATTTTAATTACGAGCCAAAAGTATTTAAAGATGGTCATTATGATGAATATGCTAAGACAGGTGAAATTAGTGGGTGGTATGGTCAAGAAATGGAAAAGTATGGTAAAAGAAGGGCACTTGAATTAGAAGATGGGACGATTATAGAGGGGTTCGATGAAATAAACAATTACTTATCTGAGGCAAAAGGCAGCTATGGAGACATCAAATTCATGCATGAAGGGGATAGAAGATTCTCACCCAAACATAACGCACAAAAACAAGGAGCTCCAAATTACTTTAAAGATTCTCAGACTTCACAAGGTTATAAAGACGCAATGAATGAAATACGCCAGAGTGAAAATAGAGATTTAAAACATTACATGTATGACGAGGGGATAAAAGAAAAAGATAAAGCGCAACTTTATGGATCAGAGCACGGATTAGCTATATGGTTTAGGCAGCTAGATATGGATAGTTTAAGAGTAAATGATATAATAGATCAATTCAATGCAGGTGCTGAAGGGATACGAAGTGGGCAATTAGTTCCTCGCGAAAACCCTAAAGAAAAAGATAAAGGCATGTCAGGTACACCAACAAATAAGGGTGGTGTTTCTGCTAATACAAAAAAAATATAAAATATGGCACAAATTAGTACTTATACACTGGACTCTGTTATTTCTGGCAGTGATATATTATTAGGTTCAGATGCAGATGGCTCTAGTGTAACAAGGAATTATACAATAGATGCCATCAAAACATATATAAACAACACTGCATCGGGTAATACAAACTTTTACCTGAGTGGAATATCAAGTAATTCAACCACTGGCGTTATAACTTTCACTGTAACGGGTGGAACTAACAAAACTCTCACACTAGGCACAGCGGCTTTCTCTGCATCTACCGCTTTCGCAGCCTCTACTCACACACATGCACTATCGGACGTTGTTGGCTCAAACACAATTACAGCTACGCACTTAAACGTTTCAGGAAATGGCGACGACGGGCAGTATTTAATGTCCGATGGGGACGGTTCTTTCTCTTGGAGTACTGTATCGGCTGAAAATACTAATAATTATTTGTCTTCTATTAGCAAATCAGGCAATGTATTGACATTTAATCTAGCCGGAACAGGTGTAACTTCACCAACTTATACATTTGGCAGTGCTGCATTTGCCAGTCAAGCCGATATTATAGCAAATGTTAAGAGTAATTTGACAATTGCAGACTTAGATTTGAGTTCACTTGGTAATTTAGCAAATTTAAACACAGTTAGTGCCAACGAACTTGAGACAGATGCTGTTCATGAGCTAAAAATAAAGAATTCTAATGTTACAGAGCCTAAATTAAAGATTTCTAACGCAGCAACATCGGGGCATGTACTAACCTCTGACGGTTCAGATGGTTTTACTTGGGCAAGTAATACAGCGAGTAACTTTTATGTAGGATCTATCTCAAATTCTGGATCAGTAGTTACATTTAATTTAACTGGAGGCTACTCTGGTACACAACCTAGCTTTACATTCGGTGATGCTGCTTTTCTAGATGTAGGTACTGGAGCATCAAATGTATCGGCTGGTAATCATAATCACGAAATTTCCTCTCTTACAAATGCAGGGGCTTTAGCAACTAGGGATACAGTGACTGGTACGCACGTTGCAGCGGGTTCTATTAATTATACAAAATTAGGATCAGGTACAGCGGGATTAACCGCACCCTCAAACGGGCAAGTACTTACATATGATTCTACTGCTAGTAATTTTAAGTGGGCAACTAGTCCCACAGGGGTTACTACAATTGTAGGTCTTACCGATGTAGCAAACTCACTGGGCGCGGCCGGAACACTTATGAAAGTAAATTCCGGAGGAAATGCAATAGAATTTGCAACAGTTGGTACAATTGTTACACCTGCCTCTCTTACTACTAATAATTCAGCAGCGGCAGATAAAGTATTAGGACTTGATAATGCTGGAACAGGTTGGACGTGGACAAGTAGAGAAAGTACAGTAGCTGATAATGCAATTACTTTAGCTAAAATGGCAGGTATTGCCAGAGGGAAATTAATTATTGGAGATGCGTCTGGAGATCCAGCTTATTTAGCAGCAGGAGCAAATGGAAAATTATTAGTAGCTGATGCAAATGGAGATCCTTCTTGGACTACTGTTTCAGGTGACGCTACTATATCAGCAGGGGCTGTTACAATAGCGAATAATGCAGTTACTTATGCAAAACAAGGACCTGAATTTACAGAGGTTCAAGCAATAGGTAATCAATCAGCCGCTTCAACCGCAATAAACTGGGCTTTATATAATATATATACAATGACAGCCGCAGTTACAAATATAGTTTTTGATGTGTCGAATCACCAGCCGGGTATGGTTAAAACAATAATTATAACCGGTTCAGGTGGTTCTCTTGCACTTGCAGCATCCCCATTCACTGTTGGGAGTGCAGCAGCAACGGTCAAAAAAGTAGGTACAGGTTCTTATTCAGATGCATCAGGTGCACTTAACTTTATACAAGTTACATGCATAGCAACTGGATCTGGAACAGCAAATCAGTTTTATTACAGTATAGCTCAAGCAACATAATAGTATGTCACCTATAACAAATACATTTTTTCTAAATTCGGGACAAGGTGGTTCAGGCCCTACAGGAATTCCAACGGATAAAATATTTGTTGTACCGGTTATAGCAACTACAGCTATAGATAAAAGGCATGCAGGCTACGGAGATTGGGTTAAAAATGATAGTGGTACAAATAAAATTTATTGTTTTGCATTTTCACCAAATCCGGATACCCCGACTTATGCTGGGCAAAATGATCTTGGAGCTTATACTGCTTCAGAAACAACAATTTCTTCTAGCCCATCAATTACTTTTACACAACAAAATACTTATAATAGTATAAATAAAAGTTGGGTTGCAAACGAACCAGGCACTACAGGTATTTACAATATAACCATTGCTAATAGTAGCTATACAAATGCTGTTTTCCAAGTTATAAAAGGCTCACCCAGTGGTACTTTTTATACATCAACATTTACACTTAATTTATCAGGTGTTTATGTAGCGCAAGGAAATGATGGTAACTATCAATATAATTATGCACCTAATAATAACCCTGTATGGAAAATTGGACCATTTGAAACAGGCATTGAAGGACATATAGCTATTGCGCTTTCTAATCAAAGCTCAATTACATCTGGGAATTATACAACATTTTCAGGATTTAATGCATCAAATTTATCTGTTAGTATCACAGGAAAAACCCTTGGAACAGATTATACATATTTTGTAATGACAAATGGTAGTCCAATGTTTGGAAATGCTCCAGTATTAGTTGTAACAGGTGCTCCAAATGCCCTTGGTACAACACCGACACTTAATATAACTTATTCATAATGGCACAAACGACAATAATAGCTGGATGTGATGTAACAGACCCAGTAATTTTTACGCCCCCTGGAGACATTAGAATAGATACAATAACAAATACTAGCTCAATTTCTATAAATGTATCAGAAGGGGATGAAGTAAGTGGTGGTACAGAAATAAAAACAACTAGTGAAGGTCCTGAATATAATTCAAACCCTAATGTAGTAATTGATTACACATCATTATAACCTATAACCAATACGATCCCGGGTTAAAGGGGATCACCATTTTTAACCTTAAAACAACCAAAAATGACACTATTTTACCAGACTCAATCGTGGAGTAGTCAACCACAAGTATCAGATAAAACAAAAAAGTTTTGGAAACATTTATCTGAAAAACCAAATTGGCGAATTGTCCAATTACCCAATGGATTTTATCAAACCGAGTATAAAGACATTGACAGTGACGACAATTGGGTAGATGTTACTAGAAGAGAAACAATAGAAGGCGCGGAATCTGCTATTGATGCTTCTATAGAACATTATGAAAAGAAAATAGAATTCTTAAATGGCCCAAAAGTAGTCAAAACTTTTAAATAATTAATTTAAATCAATCAAATGCAATTTAATCAACCAAATAGTATTGTCAAAAATTTATATTTTGGCAATAACGCGCAAACTAAAGTAATGAAAGGCATTAATAAATTAAATAATGCCGTTAAATCAACCCTTGGTGCATCGGGTAAATGTGTTATCTATGAAGATACCGCAGGAAACCCAATAGTAACTAAGGATGGAGTAACTGTTGCAAATAGCGTAGTTCTTATGGACTCTACCGAAAATGTCGGTGCAACCCTCATAAAAGAGGCAGCTCAAAAAACAGTAAAAGAAGCAGGTGACGGCACCACCACATCTACCGTCCTTGCTCACTCCATTTTAACAAAGTATATAGATTCTAAATCAAGTAATCTTAGAAAGATAAAAGAAGGGATCTTATCTGCTACTGAAAAAGTAATAAAATTATTAGATAAAGAAGCAATCCCGGTAAATAATTCGATGCTTAACCATGTTGCTGAAATTTCCACTAATAATGATAAAGAACTAGGTGGCATTATAGCAGATGCATATAAAAAAGTAGGTAATACAGGTGTTGTGCTTATGGAGGAGTCTGACACTGAAAAAACGCACGTTGAGATCGTAGATGGAGTGCAATTTGAGTCAGCTCTTAAATCACCTCACCTTATAACAGATAAAGAAAAAAGTAAATCAGTATTAGAAGATGCTCTTGTACTTATAGTGGATTCAGAAGTAACAACTATAAGAAAAATACAGACTGTTTTAGAATATGCAATAAAAAATAAAAAAGCAATACTTATTATAGCAAATTTAGTGGAGCAACCATTATCGGCCCTTATAATGAATAAAGTAAAAGGAAATATAAAAGTAAATATTATTGATCCTCCGTCTTTTTCATTAACAAGAAAAGATATTTTAGAAGACCTAAGCCTGCTAACAGGGGCTAAATTAATAAGTGAGGAACTAGGTGATGATCTAGATCTTATAGATGTTGATTGTCTTGGTTATTGTAAAAAGGTTGTTACTGATAGTTATAATACTATAATAACTGTTGATGCTGATAAAAAAATAATAGACGAAAGAATAAAGTCTATAGACAAACAAATTAAAGCATTAAAAAATCCTTTTAAAATTAAAAAATTAGAAGAAAGAAAGGCAATGCTACTAGGTTCTGTAGGAATTATAAAAGTAGGTGCCAATTCTGAAATAGAATTAAAAGAAAAAAAGGACAGAGTAGAAGATGCTATTTATGCTGTAAAAGCGGCCTTAAAAGAAGGTATTGTTCCAGGTGGCGGAGCAGCACTACATAATATTTCTAGTAATATAAAAACTGAAAATAAAGGAGAAAATATTTTATTAGAAGCAATAAAAGAACCTTGCAAGGTAATTTTAGATAATGCGGGAATACCTTATGAAAATTATAAAGATATAAAAGGATATGGTATTAATGTAAATACAGGTGATAATTGTAATTTAATAAAAGAAGGTATAATTGATCCAGTACTTGTTACAAAAACAGCTTTAAAAAATGCTGTATCCGTAGCAACGACTATAATGTCTGCAGACTGTGTAATTTCAAATGTTAGAGAAGATGAGAGCAGTCAATAAATACATTATAATAAAACCCACGAAAAAAGAACCGCTTAAAAAAAATGGTTTATTGCTTACAGAAAAATTTCAAGAAGAAATTAGATATAAAGAAGCCACGGTAGAAGCTGTTGGTAATTATGTAGAGGGGGTAAAAAAAGGTGATCAAATCTATTATGATAAACACGCCGGCTACGGCATTGAATACGAAGATAGTTTACTTCAAGTAATCAAGGAACAAGATGTAGTCGTTGTATTATGAGATTAGAAGCAGATAATATTAGAGAAATTGGTTTATTTAAATATTATAGATTAGTAAGGAAGTGGGCTTGTAAAACCTATAATCTAACAGATGCAGATTTAGAATTATTAATTCATTTTGATTGTTTAGATAAATTTACAAGAAATGATTACATTAAAGGAACTTATATACATTCTTGGGATAAAAATAGATGGGAGAGGCTAAGAAGTAAAGGCTGGATAGATGTATTTGCACATAGGAATAGAACAACTATAAAATACACTGTTTTTAAAACATCTACAAAATGCAAGCATTTAATAACTAGAATATATAAGATTTTATTAGGTGAAGATGATATTCCTTTTTCTAATAGAAATATCTTTAATAAAAACAATAACTACACGAGTAAAGTTTTTAATAAGTCAATAAAAGACATGTATAACGATAACACAAGATAATTATGGGATACGGCGGACCAACATCAATTCCTATTACAAAAAAAGCAAGTGCAAATATACCAAGCAAAATGTGCCCTTCGTGCGCAAAGCCAATGTATAAAGATTGTAAAGATTGTAAAAGAGGATAGTACTAATAAAATAATATAAATCATGTTTAATATATCAGATCACATTACCTTGAAAGAGGCAACTAGATCAAATACTGCACAGAGATTAAATATAGAAAATTTCCCTGATCCGGAAATTGTTGAAAATATGAGAATAACAGCAACTCATATTTTTGAACCACTTAGAGAATTTATAGGTAAACCTATATTTATAAGTTCATTTTATCGTTCCCCAAAATTAAACAAAGCAATTGGGGGGAGTACAAAATCGCAACATTGCAAAGGTGAAGCGATTGATATTGATGATATTTACGGAGGGGCTACAAATGCTGATTTTTTTAATTACATTAAAGATAACCTCGAATTTGACCAATTAATTTGGGAATTTGGCGATGAGCCTTGGACCCCTGGCGGAAATCCTGCTTGGGTTCACGCAAGTTACTCTTTAGGATCAAATAGAATGCGCGTATTACAAGCATATAAAGATAAAGGAAAAACTAAATATAAAATAATTTAAATTATGGATACAATAGGAATTATAATAGCTAGTCTAATAATAGGGGCAGTTATAGCAATAATAGCTACTAAACTAGGTGCTTTTAAGGACAAAAATGATAATGCTATTCCTGATAAAATTGAAAAAAAATTCGACGAACTTAAAGATAAAGTAGAAGAATTACTTAAAAAGTAATAAAGCATGGCTCAAACAACTCTAAAAACCGGTCTTTATGGTGATGATTCAATTAATGAAGTAAAATTAGATTGTACAAATTCACCAACAGATAATTATTACCTTACTTTTGATAATGCTTCAGGTGGTTTTACCTGGGTTGCAGGAACTTCAGGAGATATTACAGGAGTAACAGCAGGGGATGGATTAACAGGGGGCGGAACTTCAGGAACAGTTTCTTTAGCAGTAGGCGTTGATGATTCTACTATTGAATTAAATTCAGATGCAGTAAGATTAAAAGATTTAGGAGTTGTAACAGCTAAAATAGCAAATGATGCTGTTACTAATGCAAAATTAGGTGTTGAATATACAGCAACAAGTGCTGTAAGTTCGGCTGCTACAATTGCAGTTGATACGGCTGTTGCAGATATTTTTACTTATACAGCAGGGCATTCAGCTACTTTAAATTTTACTAATGTTGTTATTGGGGCTATGAAAAGTCTAGTTATTACTGGGGGTGGCACTTCTAAAACGGTAACACTTGGAACGTCAAATGCTGCTTCTTGTACTTATAATAAAATTTCTGGCGATTATGATGATACAGGATCAACAAAAAATTTAATTCAAATCAAATGGGTAGCTGTTAATGAAGCATGGTACACAATAAATCAACCAGCATAAAAAAATAAAATATGAGAAAAGGGGTTGTAATAGATGGCGAAATAAAAATATTTCATATTGTTCCAAAAACTTGGAATAATATTTTAGGGTTTAATAATTTATCTAACGAAAAATTACAAGAACACGGCTGGTATGATATTTCTAATGCTGATGATTTTGATGACCGTTTTCATATTAGAGGTGAATTAAAATTTGATGAAACAGCAAAAAAATTTATTTATGAAAAAACTGACAAAAATATTGGGGATATTGATGATTTGAAATCTGAAAAAATAGCAATATTAAAAATAATGGCTTTTGACAGATTAAAAAATACAGATTGGTATTGTACAAGAAAAGCAGAACTGGGAACTGAAATACCAGATTCTATAATTGCAGATAGAAAAGAAATTAGAGATAAAGTTGTTGAAAGAGAAACTGAAATTAATGCTTTAACAACTCAAAAAGATGTTGTTTTATATAATGTTAGAATTTTTGATCAAAAAACCCCTCCAGAATTACAATAACATAATAAACAATTAATTATGTCAATTAGCAAAAAATTATTACAAAGTAGTGCTGCTGCTGCTGTTTGTAATTCAGAATCAATGGCACCTTTTGGAGAGGAAGCATCCTACAATAAAAATATAGCTATTTATCAATTTGACAATAGTTTAGATGATGGTGTTGGTTCGGTAGATGGGACAGGGAGTGGCGGATTTAGTTATTCAACCGATCGAAAATTTGGTTCTCATTCTCTTGCTGTAGATGGTACAGATGGAAAAGTTAGTTTAGGGAATCAAACTTGGTTTAATTCAGGAGACTATAGTGTTTCTTTTTGGATGAAAAATGAAGGGAATGATAGTAATTATCAATATATGATAAGTCAAAGAACAAGTTCTGATTCAACTTCCCCAATTAATGTCTCAATGTATGGAGTTTCTTATAGTTCCAATCCTGGAGATATGTATTTCTCGGTTGGGAGTAGCTGGTTTAGAACTGACTCTAATTTATCTAAAAACACTTGGTATCATATTGCTTTTACTGTAATAGCAGGTGGGGCTATGAAGGCTTATGTAAATGGAGTTCATCAAACAGTTGCTGCTGGATCATCGAATCCTCCAACAGAAACAACTACAAGACCAACTCCAACAACTCAAAATTTAGCAATAGGAACAAACGGATCAAATACAGATTATCCTTTTAATGGTAAAATTGATCAATTAAGAATTTACAAGAAAGCCCTTACCCAGGAAGAAGTAACAACTCTTTATTTAGATGAAACAGATGATACAGCATCATTAAATACAATTATAAAAGGAACTTCATGCGTTGCTTATTATCCTTTAGATTATGACGCTTCAGATAAATCTGGAAACTTTAATGGTTCATCAACAGGGGTAGAATTTGGGGTAAATGGGAAAATAAATTATGCAGCTCGCTTTGATGGATCGACAAGCTATATACAAATGGCAGATAATATTTTCCAATATTCAGCACAAAGTATAAGCATGTGGTTTTGGGGGCCTCCCTCAACAAGTGGGTGGAATACTCTCTTTAATAATACAGGTTATATAAGTGGTCAGCGATTTTTAGGATATGTTCTAGCGTGTGTTAACGATAAACTTTTGCTTTACGCATCGAACACTTCAGTTGGAAGTGATGCTTCCTATACTATGAGTGCGAGTTATACCATAGGTGCTTGGAATTTTATTGTTATGACAATTGACAGCACAAATCACTTGAAACTTTATCTTAATGGAGCATCTGCTGAATCGTTTACAACAGGAGGTTATGGATTTAACACTTCTTATCCGATGGATGTTACTATTGGTACTAGAAAATCTGGACAACATTCTTGTACTTCTGGGTGTGAATGGTATACTGGTGTTATTGATGAAGTTCGTGTTTTTAACAGACTATTAACAAGCACCGAAGCAACAACCCTTTATGAGTTAACAGCTTGTTCGCACACTTGTACAACAGACAATCAAGATTTTGTTGCAACAAATACTATATACTATAAACTAGCCGGAGATGCTGCTGATTATCATGGGGGAACTTATGACGGTACTGCAGCTAATTTAACTTATACTCCGGGTAGGTTTGGTACTGCAGCAGATTTTACCAATTCAGGTAAAATAAACACAGGTTATACTACAAACGATTCTGCTTTTAGTATATCCACTTGGGTTAAATTCACTGGATCGCCATCATCAGAATATAATTATATAGCATCTAAAGGATATTATAAT
>Ga0098041_1000939_pt1 | contig 11313 bp, 7 predicted proteins | sample 8_EtaG_FD_77066 | JGI IMG/M metagenome (GOLD analysis project Ga0098041, IMG submission 77066) | Marine viral communities from the Subarctic Pacific Ocean - 8_ETSP_OMZ_AT15162 metaG | ecosystem: Environmental > Aquatic > Marine > Oceanic | place: Pacific Ocean | collected 2015-01-08
CTTTATTGCTTCCTGCGTAAGTAGCATCTAAAATACCCTCGTTCATAGCATCTCCATTAGCATTATCAGCTAATCCATCTCCCCACGCTTTAGTACGAGATATATCTTTTTTAGCTCTAGCTGCATCTTCATCTCTAACATGCTGTTCAGCTTGTTTTACCTCGCTCATAGCGCTTATCATTTGTTTTTGCATATCTAATACTGCTCCAGAAGTAGGAACGTATTGTGGTTCAGGAATATTATAATTTGACATTTTTATTTATTTTATTATTAACCCTTTGCTTTAAAAAAAGTTCCTCCGGATTTTATATTAGCTGATCCTATGGTTCCCATCATACTTGCTGCACTACCAATTGTTCCAGTTAATGCAGCTGTAGCATCAGCTTGAGCTGCTGCAGCGTTTTGTTGGGCTTGTCCTAATTGTCCAGCCACTCTATTAATTTGAGCTAACTCTCTGCTTTCTCTTTGATTAAACATAAACAATTGACCTTGAGCATCTACTTGTTGCATTCTCTGTGCTTCTGACATTTGTATGCCTTGAATTCTTTTCTTTTCATTAAGTCTTTGAGTTTGTAGCATTTGTTCCCCTTGAGCTCTTGATCTTTCATTAGCTACTTCTTGCTGTTCAATACTAGAAGCAACTTGTTTTTTACTTTGTAATGCTGCCTGCGCTAATGCGGTAGCACCTCCAGCTCCAGCACCTGTACTTCTTAAAGTATCTAAAGTATTAGCCAATGATACATCAGCTTGTTCTATTTGCATCTCAGCGGCTTTAGTAGCAACACTAAGGTTAGCCATTGGATTTGTCATTTGACCAGATAAATCCTGAGCCATACCAGCTACACTTTCTGCCCCAGCATATGGATTAATAATAGCTTGTCTATTAGCTTCCAAGCTATTAAGTTTTGCTCTTAGTTTTCTAGCTCGTCTACGCGCTTTACGTGCAGCTTTTCTACCACCTATAAAACTAGCTACTCCGCTGACCACTGTCGCACCTGTTGCTACCCATGCCATAATTTTATTGTTTTAATTGTTTTTTACTTTTATTTTCTATAAATTTATCAAATTCCTCATAGTTAATAGCTATATTATCTTCTTCTAATTTTTCTAAATCTGTTTTATTTTCTGGATTCAAATGGACTGTTGTCCATATTAATTCTGTTTTTGCAAATACAGCTCGCTTTACTCCTGCTGGTGAAATAAAAGAACAAGGTCCTTTCATTTCTTTTATTCCATCATATTCTGTTACTACTAATGCTTCACCTTTTAATAAAAAAGCTGGATGTTCATGCTTGTGTATTTTACCTATAACCAATGTTCCTTCAGGTACTGTTACTTCCCTTACATACATTCCATCTGAGAATAAATGTTTTAAAGGACAATCAGCTGGTTCTAATCTGTGTTCTTCATCTAAGTTATTAATTCTTTCTTCAAGTTCTACTACCTGAGAACGAAACTTTTTGTTAGATAAGCTTAGATTTTTCTTTAAATCTAGTTTATTCATTTAATTTAATTTATACAAATGTACCACTAACTGCAAATAACTCTTTTAATCCATTAGGATCAGTTGTAGTATCTGTTTTCATTGTTACTGTAGCGTAATAAGCTTTTATACCTGTCATTGAGTTTCCAAATACTACTTCACCCGCTATTGGAGTTTGTGTGTTATTAGGTATAACCGCCATATACTTGTTTTGTTTTCTATCAAACCCTGCTCTGTATTGTATATTATTTTCTACATAAGCACCTTCATCGTAACTATATATCTTAGAGTACTCACTAGCACCACTTCCCTCTACTATAGTATCTACATGTGTAATCCAATTACCTCCACTAGCATCATACCCTGTTTCGTCTGATAATAAAGCTGTAACTTCCCAACCATTACTACCCTCGTAATTAATAGTTTGGAATGTTTTTATTGTATTAGGTCCTGGGTTAAATACAAATTGTATAGATGATTGACTAGTTGTACCGTAAAAACTATTTCTAGTTTGATTAGTATAGTGTTTCCAAATACGACTACGATCATCTTTGTCTTTGGCTGTATAAAACTGCCCTTGGCAACTAAACATTGCATCTGGTTTGTAGGTATAAAAACTAGTCCAACCTTGACTTCTCTCATCAAAACTTAAGGTTTTATAATCAGTTCCATCTGGTTCATATCTATTATTAGGTTGTATAGATAATACATAATTTTGATTATACATATCATAAGCACCTAAAATAACTCCTGTACTAGTAACTGCAGATAACCTATCTCTAAAGAAATCTATCATTCCTGCGTTAGATATTTCTTGTATTGATCCTCCTGCTAGTTTTAATACTGCATTTCTATTTTTATCTACAAAGTATTTTGTATATCCATATACCGCAAAAGATTCTGGATTAGTACCTATTCCCCAGTTTCCTGCTATAGGTGTTATCTGTCCTATTACTATATTAGCTGAAGTAGTTAACGCTTGACCTTCAGCAGAATAAATAGCGTCTTTATCTATCAAAGCTCTATTAACTTTTCGTTCTTGGAATACAGTTAAATTAGTATCTTCTGCAAACAACTTTTGAATAGTTCCACCTTTTGGGTCTACACTTCTCGTAATTTCTTCACCTACACTGAATTGATTAGTATTATTAATACCTGTTCTAGAATTATATATTCCTGAGTATATCAAAGAGTTACCTCTTCTTTGTTGTTGATCATTTTCTTCCACTATATAAGCCTTAGCACCATAATCTAAACTAGTATTGTTATAACCACCACGGATTCTAGATTCTTCTATATACCAATCTTCATCTGCATTAGCACTTTGAGGAAGGTTCCAAGTAGCTGTAGGAACACCACCGCTAATTTCAGGAACATCAGCTAATTTCTTCATATATAATGAGTTAAAATAAGAAATTTCTAATGTTAATGCCATATTATTATATTACTTGTTTTTATTGATTATTACAGTGGTCCTAATGTACAATCAGTAGTGCCATAAGTTGTATCTCCAAACTTAATAACTAACGCTGGATTGTTAGGTGCTCCACATCCTTCACCTGTTATATTAGTACTAAATGCTCTATACTCTCCTACTACATCAAAATTCTTAGTTACTGTACCCATTACTCCATTCGAAGCAGATAAACTTATGTTACCTATAACCGCACCTGTATTATCTACTGCTTGTGTCCAAGATGAATTAGAATCTGCTCTATATTGTATAGTTACATAACACGTTATACTACCCGCACTATTAGTTGTTAATTCAGGTTTAATATACATTACGCCTTGTGTTAATGCTCCAGTTGTAGAACCAACCGCTGCGTTAGCTCTTACATTGTAAAATTGTATTGCATTTGTTTGGTAAACTACTCCACCTAAAATACCATACGTACCAGTATTAGTTGTTGTGTTACTTTCACCAAAGAAAGCTTCATAGCTTTGATTACAAACAGCTACATCGCTACCCTGTACACCGTTACATATAGCGCGAGGAACATGCTGTGTACCTACAGTAAATTGTATTTGACACGTGGTTGCTATACCATTACCATCTACATCTCGTACTCTAGCTTTAATAGTGTAAGTGCTTTGATCAACTAAAGTTCCTTCGTTAGCTGTTAAAACTCCTTCGGAACTCATAGTAAATCCATTTAATATAGAAGATACATTAGTAGGATCTAAATCAAATACTAATCCTAAAACTTTATTAGCCGAACTGTTTCCTGAATTAGTTCCGTTTACCGCTGTAAATGCTTTAATAGTTGTGCTAGCAATAGTTATACCGCTAGGATTTGTACAATTACTAAATGCTGGCGCTGTATTTGTTAAAGTAGCTGTATAAGTTGTTGTATCTGTGTAAGTTGTTGTACCTTGAGCACCTGGAGTATATACTGTTTCAAATGTTATATTATAAACATCATTAGATGGATTAGCATCTGATGCGGATGTATAAGTAAAGTAAGTTGCTGCAGCTGTTTTTAATTGATACTCTGCATTACTACTACTGTACACAAATTGAAACAAACTACTAACGTCAGTTGTTTGATTTATATCATTAGCTCTATAAGCACTTAGTATTTTAGGAGCAACAGCTGTGTGAGCTGTGTCTCTAAAATATGTATTATTAACTACATTGTTTCCATCACCGGTTTTAAAAACAATATTAGTTCCTATTTGCCCTGCTGGTGCTAATGCTTCTGCAAAATTCGCTGAATTAGAATTTAAACTAGCTATACCCGCGTATTGAGCATTGATTAAACCATTCAATGTAGATATTAATCCTTGTAAAGATGTTTCATAATATATATCTAATCTTGAAAAAGAAGGTTTTGTTTCTACTACACTTAAAGCTGGAATCATTGTCGCTATTCCTCCTTGTCCAGGTATTCCTGTATAACTTCCACCTGCTGGAGACTTGGTTGTAGTAATTGCACCAACTCCTCCTGGATCTGTTGGAACAGTGCTTATACTAGCATTTCCACAACCAATTGTATCTATTTTTATTGCAAAAGGATTTAAATCTGAATTATAAAAAGGAGCTTGACTTGGTGGATTAGGAGAAGGTTGACCTGTATCTCCAGGACTTGTACCCCATGGAATTGATCCTATCGCTACTGGTGTGGTATCATTACCACTTACTGTTGTACCTATTTGGCCATAAGGTCCTTCGGGTGCCCCAATAACAAATGGAATTCCACATAATTCCATATCTCTAATAGTAGCTATATTTAAAACTTGTTGATATAAATTACCAGGATAATATTGTTTAGTCCAAGGAGTAACTTTTGCAGGTACTCCATAAGGCCTGCCTGAACTTTTATTATTTATATTCGGATTATTAACTCTAACATATAATTGAACATCACTTGTAAATTCTTTATCTGTTGGTCCTACTTCTTTTAAATTTCTTGGTATTTTATTTATATTATCACCTAACAAAATAGAATATGCTATTTGTGATCTATCAATAGATTGTGTTACAGGTAACCCATTAACCCAACCAGGTAAATAAACATTATAATATTCTTGTTCTTGCTGCTTAACTACTACTTTATAAGTATACCAACCTAAAGGATTTGTAGTAGCATTCCAAACTCCAGGTTCTCCTTGAGTAGTACCATTTCCAATAGCTGTATCAAATTGAATATTTAAAGCATCACCAACCCAATCTATAACTGGACTAGCGTTTTGACCCGCATAGGTTTGATATGGAGCAAATACTGTAGAACCTTGTAATCCTTGTACATCGTCATAAGCAGATAATACCACGTCTGATTGTCGTCCGTATCTATCAGCTAATACTACACCTACTTGATAAGTTCTATTTTGTTTTAATGTTTGGTATGGATATTGAGAAACATTATTATAATATGGTTTTTTTGTTGCAATTTCTGCGCTAAAATTTAACGGAGCAGGGCTTGTGTGTTTATCTACATAATTACCATATACTAATCTATTACCTATAATTTCTTGAGCCAATGCCTTAACTGGTACTTTATCATACACTCTTACGGTTTGATTAGAAGGCAAAGTTTTATAAGGTTTACTAGAGTTATAATCATAAGAATAATAATAAACATCAGTGTTTAGTCCATGTACACCATCGTAAAACTCTAATTTAGGTAGAGTACCTGTTGGAAAATTTATTAAATCAATACTATCTAATACTTTTACTGAATTAGAATCCGACTCTTTATACAAAATATCTAAATCTGTTATTAAAAGATTAGTCATATTAAGTACTGCAGTGCTTTCAGGCATAGGTACTTTTAAAATAATATTTTGTGCGTTGTTTTCAAACCACTTAACTATTGTAGATTTAAAAGCATCATCTTGATCTATCGCATAAGGAAATTGACCACCACCAAACTCACTGTATTGTCTTGGTATAAATACTGGTTGAGTAAAAGGCGCCATTAAAGAATACTCATTGTCTTCAAATTTAAATCTATAACTAAATCTTATAAATTTATCTTCTAAAAATATAGGATCTCCGCCCCAAGAGTTATCATAATCAGGATTAACACTTATTTTTACAGTATTACCGTTCGCAAAACCATGAGCAGCAGAGGTAGTTATAGTCCATTTTACACCAGCTCCATCATAGTCTGCAGTTCCTGCTACAATCGTAAGATTATCTGCAATGGTTTTACTAGGTCCAGTAATAAAATCACCTAATCTTGGAAGCATGTCAGAATACATTTCATTATTCCATTGAGTTTGAGGATAAATTATAGTAAAAGTAGTTGCTGTTACATTATCAATATCTCCTTCATACCCATTTGATTTTAATTCTTTAGTCTTATTAGTTGCTGTAGGTCTTTCAAATATTACCTTATCTCCATCTCCTATAGTTACAGCTTTAGATAAAACTAAATTATTTCCATCTATTTTTATTACATATATATAAGTATTCCATTCTAAATTATTTGATATAAAAGTTTGCGTGGCTGTTGAAATATTAGCATCATAAAGCGTTATAAGATCTCCAATTTTAACTCCAGTAGAATCATCTACTGTTATATCAGCATCATTACTAACTGCTCCATTAATCGTAGTAAGAACTCTATCTATTGTACACATAGGTTGATAAGGAGCATATTTAGCTACTGAGATTTGATCTTCATTTTGATAATGAGTTGGTGTAGTTAAATTAGTTGGATTAGCTAAAGTAATATTAATCTTTCTAGGTTGATTTAAATTATCTGTCCAAAATAATAGGTTTTCTACTAAATTAACTCCAGTTATACCAAAAGATTGATTGAAATTTAAAAAACCACCATAAACCAGTGTTTTTTTAGTGTATGGAGCAAATAAATCTAATTCAAATATATAATTTTCACCACTATTACTTCTCACACCGTTAACATTATTGTAATCAGTAGCAAATAAATATACTTTTCTATTTAAATCATCTACATACTGACCTATTATCACAGCATTGTTGTTGTTAGTGTCATTTATAGAAGTATTACCTAGTAAATTTTCAAATTCCCCCACGGTTGAACCTTCTGATCTACTAATCATTAAATTAATAGCTTCTCTATATTCACCGTTAGGTAACAATCGAGAGTCAAGATCTTGATTCATCTTCCCTTTTAAGAAGGTATTTTTAATTTCTGGCATTATTTAATGTTTTATCCATTTAGATTTGTTGCGCATTACTTGTACTATCTCATCTAATTTAATATTAGATAATCTAATTTTTGCATTTCTTAAAGCAGCGTATCTTTGTCTTTTATATTGTTGAGCTATTTGAACTGTATCTCTTCTAGTAGACATTATACTATAAAGCAAATGTTGATACATAGCTTCTTCAGCTAATTTAGGAACTTTAGTATCTTCATCATAAGCAAGTCCATCAGATATATATTCTAACATAATTAACTTACCAGATAAATCACTAGAAAAATTAAATGCTCCTCTTTTCTCATCTATATTAAACCAACCATTCATTTGCATGTTAACTGGATCTCCTCCATATCTTTGACCATAAAAATCTCCATACCCATAAGCAGGTTCTCCCCACCAATCATAAAGTAATGGATTACCTGCATCCATAGGATACAAACCAGTTATGTTATTAGTGTTAAACGCTTGCCATCTTGAATTAGTAACAGATGTTCCGTCCACATTATCTCCAAAGTTATCTTGCATTATATTACCATCTTTATCTTGTATAGGAGATTCCCATGGACTACTTGTTAACTGTGTAGGATAAATAGTGTGTTTAACCCCTGATCCATCAACCCAAGATAATTTAACATAATTAACATAATCTTGCGGTATTACCACAGAAAGACTAGCTGGGACTGTTAATTCCTGAGATTTAACACTCTTCAATGTGTCATAACTAAACTCTTGTAAACCTCTTTTAGCATGAAATATTACATCGGTTCTTTTTACTCTAGGTATTAATTTATCTTGCCCTACATATCCAACTATAAAATTATTAACTATATCTTTTATAGATATATATTCATAGCTTCCATAATTATTTTCTACAGCATCTTCTTTTAATTGTACTTTAACATATGTTCCCACTGCTTGGGCTAAACCTAAAGTTATAATACTGTTTGTTTGAGCTCCATCTTGAGTAAAAGTTAAAGCGTAGGTTGTAGTATATTCTGTCCAATTACTTAATCCTGTTGGACTTGTGTATATTCTAAAATTATTTAATGGAAAATCTGAATCATTAGGATTCCAACTAGAACTACTACCCAAAGATAATTTAGTATTAAATGTAAAACTGTATGCTTTAGATGCATTTAGTGCTGCATTAGTATATATGATCTGCGCGCCCGCGTAATATTGTAAGTTAGTTTCTCGGATTAATCCTCCATCTGGTCTAGGCATATCTTATTGTTTTGAGTTTTGTTCTTCTAATTGTGTTTCTTGTGATGCTGCTTGTACAATAGCAGGGTCATTTATTATTAATCCCGCATACGCTAGTATTCTTGTTATAACATTAGTTTGTTCAGAAACATTTAATTCAAAGTTTTGAGTAGTACCACCTGAATTAAACACGTATTGTCCTAAAGAACCTTGTGTATAATCCCATACTACATCCGCTGGTTTCTTTAAATAAGATATATTTATATCATCAGCTGTGATAATACTCGTAGGATAAATATATAATTTACCTTGCTCATATAAATATATAGGAAAATCAGTTGTTGGTTGAGTTAACGGGGAAAGTAATAGTTGTGTTATCTCGCTTCTTTGTGCGTATTGGTTTAGTTTTTCACCTTTATACATTACAGAACCTAATCTATATAGATCTGTTACTACAGCTGTATCTATAGTAAAAGGATTAGTTCCTGTTATTGCACCTGCATTAGATGCGTTGTTTATATATTTTTGAAAAAATTGTAAATTTTCTTCAATATTTTTTACACGGTTAGCATACTCCGTGTCATTTTGTGGCATACGATACTGCTGATTTAGATCGTCTTCATATTTTTCGAATATATTTAATTGAACCTGTGTTGCTACTTTGTTAAATTCATCAGGTGTCATATATCCTCTTTGTTGTTGATTAAGTATCAATAACACAGTTTTATATACAGTATCTACGTTTATTGCCATTATATTTTTTTTATAATAAAAGGCGGGCGAACCCGCCTTTATTTAATTTACTTAAGTTTTTTAGAAATAGCTTTATACATTTCTACTCCTTCATCTGTCTTAAACCAAGCAGCTAATGCTGAATATGGATTTTCATCAAATGGAACACTGAATAATTTTTTCTTAGTAGATCCAGATTTAAAGCTTCTTTGGTCTTGTGCTAAATGTAAAAGACCTGCTTCTGTAGCTTTAATACCGAAGTTTCTAAGTTGTACATTATCATCCTTTGCTAATTCCACAAAAAGTTGTGGTTTTTCTTTAGCAAATTTAAGTAAATCTCTTTTAAGTTCTTTAGAACTTAATTCATCTACTGTTGATCCTATTTCTGTTCTTATGATTGCCTCTGCTTGATCAATTTCCATTTCTCTAGCCATAAGCAACGCATCTATTTCCCATTCAATAACGCTTGTTTCATCTTCCGCCATTTGAACCGGTTTTAACTCTCTATATCTTTTGTTTAAATCCGGGTGGTATAAAGAAAGTAATTTTTGTAAAGCTTGTTCTTGCTTAGGAACTGTTAAAGCTCCATCTCTAAAAACGATATGTTTTAAAGTAACCTCTCCTTTTTGTTCATCTACAAAAGGCGAAGATTGATTTGTCGCATATCTTAATGCTCTTTGAGTATTTGTTTGTGTATCAAAATACAATAGAGGATATTTCTCTGTGTGTCTTGATTTTATTGTATATGTTAAAGGATTTTTATCTCCTCTAATTATATACGTTCTATCTTTTATCTCCCAACTATTTTTTGTTGAGACTTTTTTATCTTCTTTTGACATAATATAATATAATTTAATAGTTAAAGGTATTGGGCGCCGAAGCGCCCTAACCTTATAAAAATAATTAAGCTGTAAATAATACGAAGTTATTTCTAGCTTGAGTACATAGACATCTTTCTGATAAGAAGTTAACCTCCATAGCATCAAGAGCAGAAGTATGTGCTCCACCAACAGAACCTGTTAGCCAAGACTTCATTCTTCTATCATCTGCTTGAGAAGCTCTATATCTTACGTGTAAGAAAGGTCTACGAATGTTTGTTCCAAGTAACTGATCGTATACTGTAGAAGTACCAGCTGGTACTAATACACCATCAATGTTGTCACCGTTAACAAAGTTAGTAGAACCACCTCTTAACGAAGCATCATTTAGATATTTCCAAGAAGTTTTATAGAAGTCATATGAACCTCTTCTAAATCCAGAGAAACCTAAGTTCAACGCCATGTCTTCAGAGTTTTCGAATACACCATAAGATGTACCACCAGCTCCGTAAGAATTTTGTTGTGCTAACATATTATCAAATAATAGTTCAGTTTTTCTGTCTAAGAAAAGCATATTTTCTTCAATAGCTCCTTGACTGTCTAATAACTGTAATACAGAATCGAAATCCTGAAGAGATCCAGAGTAACCAGAAAGTACATTACCACCATTGTTGATAGCAGCAAATAAACCTTCAGTACCAATTGTACCAGCGGTTAATTGGTTAGAAAACTGTGTTAAACCAACACCGTTAAAACTAGCAGCGATTGCATTAGTTGAAGCAAGTTCACCTTCAATCATTGCCATTTCTAAATAATCTTCAAATCTCATTCTAGTTTCACCTTCAGCTTTTAAATACCAAAGATAACCACTAGTACCATCTTCTCCAGCAACTTCAACCCAGCCTATTTGAGCTGTATCAGAACCAGATACTGCGTATCTATTTCTAATTATAATTGGTTTGTTACTAAAAGTAGATAATTGTGGCTCAATAGCAGGGATAGATACTGTTCCATCTCCTGTACCACTTACACCTTTTGCATATTCAGAACCGTAAACAAATACTTTACATCCAGTTCTTGCAACGTTAATATCATTAACCGCAGCTCTAGTGTAAGGTTGTGCATCTACAGTAGTAGCAGCACTAGCATATACAATAGCTTTTACAGTAAACGCAGGATCAGCAGGATCCATAACTACGATAGTATCGTTTACAGCAATTACATTTTGTACAGTAGTACCGTTTTGATTTGCAATAGTAATTCTATGACCAGTCTGAGCACCACCTGTCGCTTGAACTGTACAGTTATCATACGATATATGTAATCTGTTTTGTTCTGACCAAACAACTTGATCTGACATCATTGGCATCTCTGCACCGACCATTCTTAAGAAGCCTCCAATCGTTCTGTTTCCATAACGTTCTACCTCGGCTTCATAAA
>Ga0098041_1000941_pt1 | contig 11306 bp, 28 predicted proteins | sample 8_EtaG_FD_77066 | JGI IMG/M metagenome (GOLD analysis project Ga0098041, IMG submission 77066) | Marine viral communities from the Subarctic Pacific Ocean - 8_ETSP_OMZ_AT15162 metaG | ecosystem: Environmental > Aquatic > Marine > Oceanic | place: Pacific Ocean | collected 2015-01-08
AGTGGTGGTCAAGGTTTAATACAAACAGCTTATGAAAATCAAACTGTGTTACCTAAAATGAATGAACAAGATCAATCATCTTTATTAGAACAATACAAAATAATTGAAAGTTTAAATAAGTATAGATAATGGCCACACAATCTCAAAAAAATTCAGAGCAAATTATTAAGTTACAAGGTGAAATAAAACTAATACATAACAAAATATCGACTATAAAAGATAATCATTTAGCTCATTTAGACGCTAAAGTGAATTCTATTTATAAATTATTATGGGCAGTAGGATTGATAAGTCTATCAACCTTGCTCAATCTAATATCAAATCTAGTAAGTTAAATACTACTCAAAAAGGTGTTGTTGGTGAATATCAATGTATTGTTGATTTTACTAAAAAAGGTTATTGGGTTGCAAAATCATGTGATCCTCAATGTCCATTTGATTTAGTTTTGGTAAGCCCTAGTGGTAAGATTGAACTTGTTGATATTAAAACGAATACTTATAGAAAAAACGTCAAATCATATAGGCGAAAGATTTGGAGAGTTCCTACACCTAAACAAAAAAAATTAGGTATTAAAATTATCATGGTCGATCATGGAAATAAAATATGAAAAATATTAAATTGTCAGAGGACACAGGAATCCAATTACCAGCAAAAAATCTGTTAATGATTGTAGCAGGAGCAGTTATAGCAACTGTTAGTTTTTTTGAACTAGAAAACCGAATAGGTAGTTTAGAAACTAGTAGAGAATTATTTCAAGCTGATTTACTTAAAAAATCTGAACAATTACCAACTGACCAAGAACAATTTATGCTGTTGGAACATATCGCAACTCAAGTTGAGTCTATACAAAAAGAAATGGAACTCATGAGAAATAATAACGTAAATATTACATACGCTATGAGTGATATTGAAAAAATTAAAGATCAATTAGAAATTATTAAAGACAAAGTAAGAGCAAATGGAGGTCATTAAATGGCATTAACAAAAAGACAAAAAACAACACTTGCAAAACATAAAAAACATCACACTGCTAAACACATGAAAAGCATGAAATTTTTAATGGGTAAAGGTAAAACATTTACTCAAGCTCACAGGTTAGCAATGAAAAAAGTAGGTCGTTAAATGGAGCAAGTAGTTATAGCTTTGCTTTTATTAGTTAATAATGAAATTACGGAAGCAAGATTACAACCTGATTTAAGTAGTTGTTTAAAAGGCAAACGTCAGGCTAGCAGAAATACATCAAGTAGTATTGAGTATAGATGTATTAAACAGAAAGCTGAGCTGGAAAAAAATATAGATGGCTCATATTCAATTAAAAAATTAATTATGGAATAATGATAGATAGATTTATTTATAAATTTTTAGGATTACTAGATAATTTGAGTGCATGGATAGACTCTTTTTTTTTCCCAAAACCAAAAAAAAGAAAAAAAAGAAAATGCAAAAATTGTAATTGCAAGTGTCATTGTAAAGAAATTTTACATAGTCATTTTTACGATGGTGAATTATGTACTTGTGAGGTTTGCAAATGCTAGGAGTTGACGATGATGGGGAGAATATTATTAGGCATAGAGTGTTTTTTTAGAAGACTCTATGGTTACGCATTTAGAATAAGGATCAAATTCACAACAAAATTGAAACGGAGAATAAATGTACGAAACACTAAAAGAAGAAGTTAAACTACATGAGGGTTTTAGAGATGTAGTTTATAAAGACAGTCTTGGAAAACGAACAATCGGCTATGGTCATCTTTGCGTAGAGGATCATTGGGAAGATGATAAAAAATACGAAAAAGAGTATTTAGAAGAAATCTTTAATAAAGATTTTGATAATGCTCATTTTAACGCCAACACACTTATTGAAGAAAGACCAATTAATGATGTTGCTAAAGAAGTCATTATTGAAATGGTATTTCAATTAGGAATTGGTGGCGTATCTAAATTTCAGAATATGTGGAAAGCTTTAGATAATGAAGATTATGGTGAGGCCTCATTCCAAATGCTTGACTCACTATGGGCTAAACAAACTCCAGCAAGAGCTGGTAAATTAGCAGGTAAAATGCGGAGTGCAAAACTATAAGGAGTAACTATGTGGTTAAGTGCAATTAAACTAGCGTTAAACGCAGGAAGTCATATTTATAAAAAGAAACAAGAAACTAAAATGATGATGGCCAATGCTCAAGCCAAACATGCAGAGAAGATGGCTAATGGTGAACTTGAGTACAGTGGAAAATTGCTAGAAGCTAGACAATCTGACTGGAAAGACGAAGCTGTACTTTTGATTCTGACTTTGCCGATACTGGTCCTTGCATATGGCGTTATAAGTGATGACGTAGAAGTCATGAATAAAATAAATGTTTTTTTCGATCACTTCTCAAACTTGCCGTCCTGGTTCACTAATCTGTGGATTTTAGTTGTAGCTAGTATCTATGGGATTAAAGGCACTCAAATATTTAAGGGTGGAATTTCTAGTAAGAAATAATGTCGGATAACACAGATCTTATAAACGAATACAAAGAACAAGTTCGTATTCTAAAAGGAGAAGTAGCTGAGTTGCAAGACGCAGGTAAATCTAAAGATAGTGCAAATAAAAGATGTTTGCAAAAATTAGAACATTCTCAACAAGACTTGGAACAAGCTAATAAAAAAATTACAGAACTAGAAGATCAAATACACAAACTAAATAAGAAAGATGATGAATGAATTTTGTTTTAAACTTAATCATGTGTTCAGCTGTAGCTAACACTTGTTTGCCACCATACAAATACCCTGATTTATTTGTTGATGGTTATTCTTGCATGATAGCAGGAAACTATGAGTCTATTACAAAATTAGAAGAAATAGGTTACGAAGAAGTTAATAAGAATAAAATTTTTATTAAATTCTTATGCACAGAAAATATTATTGTTCCACCCCCAAAACCAAAGGTTAAAGCATAATGGCTACATATCAAGGTAGAAAAGTTACACTCAATAAACCTTTTAGATTACCTAAAGGAAGTTCTAAAAAAAGTGGAGTGTATGTAAAAAATCAAAAGACAGGCAAAGTTAATAAAGTTACTTTTGGTGATCCAAATATGAAGATCAGAAAGAATAACCCTAAAGCTAGAAAAAGTTATCTAGCTAGAAGTGGTGGAATAAAAACAAGTGGTCAAAAGACCTTATCAGCTAACTATTGGTCAAGAAAGGCATGGATGTAAATTATGACAAAAAAAACTCATAAAACAAAAGATGGTCGAACTGCAAAAAAAGGTTTGTACTATTATATGAATCGCAGAAAAAAAGCAGGTACTAGTCGTAAAGGCAAAGGTACTGTATCTGACGTAGCTTTAAAAAGAGCATCTAAAACAGCTAAAGCATAAACCGAATAGGATGTGATCTAACGATCATGATTTGATCTAATCAAATGGGATAGTGGTGGGTAAATTATTAAAAAGCCGAAATGAATCAAAAATGGTTCGTTTTGGCTCTTTTTTTATGTCCGAAATACAAGGTTTTTAGCCATTTTTTTTGTCAATTGATTTATTGCAATTTGTCTATATCTTATATATAACTTTTATATAACCTATAAGGAGAGAGAAAATGGAACTAAATATAAGACCTTGTTATGTTAGTGGTAAAAGAAGATATAGATGGAAATATATTGGTGAAGATACCAAGCCAAAATCTATAACTAAAAACACTTACAAAGATTGTAAAGAAAAAGCTGAAGAAAAAATTAAAGAAGTAGGCTTTGTTAAATTTGACTCACAAGAAGTAACTTTAAACGAAGCTTACGATTCTTTTATTAAAAGACTTAAATATAAGATTAGAGAGGGTATTGTAGATATAGGCCATGTTAAATCTTATAGTAGTTTTTATGCAAATCATATTTTACCAAATTTTAATAATGTAGATATTAGAAAAATAGGTGAAAAAGAGTTAAATAGTTTTGTCAAATACCTAACTGACAAATTATTTACAAATGAATTAAAAGCTAAAACTATTAGAAAAATATTTAATACGTTAGAACTTATTATTCAAAACCAAGTTGATCCACCAAATAGAAAGCTAAAGCGTAATATTTGTAAAGATGCCGATTGGATGACTATGGTTGTTACTAGTAGAACAAAGCCAGAACGTATTGATTTTGACTATTGGAACATGGATTTAATGAAAAAGATAATTCATAATATTCCAAGATACGAAGTTCAATTAATATGCAAAATTCTTTTAGAGTGTGCATTAAGGCCTAGTGAGGCTAGATGCTTGACCCTAGATGATTTGCTAAACTTTGATGCTAGTTCTAATTTACCACCAATTATTGATATTAATAAATCAGTTAAGAGTGGTACTAAAAAAATAGGTGATCCAAAAACTGATAATGGTTTTAGACAATTAGTTATTTCTAACGATTTAAGGGATGAAATTAACAAATATGTTAAAACCTTGCCAAAGGACCAGAATTATCTATTTTTAGATAAAACTAACTCACCTATACGCCTAGAAGCCATTATTAGAGGCATAGACAAGAGTTTAAATAAATTACACCTTACGCTACCAATTAAGCGAAAAGGGTACTTCTGGCGTCATTACACAGCTAGTTTTTGGGCTTATACGTCTAAATATAAGAACGCTATCGACTTGGCCAAAGCACTTGGAGATAAGTCAATAGATTTTGTGCAAGATAACTACATAGCTTTATATCTCAAGAGTGAAAAAGAAGTTGAAAATGTAGATTATCAAAACAAACACTTTAGTTGGAAATAAAATGTTAGAAGCTATTATTATTATAGAGTTAGTGGCACTTACTTATTATTTAATTAATAATTAATTATTTATACCAATACTTATCGTAGTTCTCATTATTATAGAGAACTACATCCCATTCTATTTTTTTTTTGATACTTTTTTTAGCAAACTCTCTAGCGTCTTTTTCTAACGCAAACAAAGAATTAGAAAAGCTAGTAAATTTATCTTTAGGTTTCCAAATTACAAAATACATAAAAAAAAAGGGGGAGATTACTCTCCCCCTCTCATACACAACAAAATAAAAGATAAGTGGTTACAAAGCACTTATCAGTTGTTTTCACATTTTATTGACACTCACTTTTATAGTTACCCATTGACTCTAATTTAAAGAGGGAGCTGTTGGGTTATTATTAGGTGGAACGTCTTGACCTAACAATTCGTTTGCACCACTTGTAAAATAATCAAGTGGCTTTTTAAAAAATCGACTTATTTTTAATAGCTTGGTAGAACTAATTCCATTTTGTCCTTTTTCATACTTTTGGATCTGTTGGAAAGTTACGCCAATTTGTTTTGATAATTCACTTTGAGTAACTAATTTTTTTCTTGGTTTATAAGTTCCTAAAAATTCACCATCTACTATTTCACCAACATAAACTAAATGGTTTAATCTTGCTTCTTTAATTTTTTTTCCTATTTCTTTATTGAGTTTAGTTTCTTCTTCTGTTTTTTTGTAAGCTTTATATTGTCTATTCATTACTCTCTCCTTAAATTTGGCGGACAAGTGGCCTAGAGTTTTTTACAACTTTTAAGTTCATTAATTTTTAAGGCGAATACATAAACTTGGCATCTTCATTTTCCACCAAGCATATTTGCCTAAAAGTCTTAACATATTTTTTAAACGCTACGCTTGAATGAACACACTGTCTTGCTTTACCAGATTTAGCTGGTTTCATAATTTCAGCATGATATTTTTCAAGTTTTTGGTAACGTCTTGTAAGACTATTACTTTTACTTAAAGCCATCCTCTTTAGACTCCTTATCGTTTGTTAATTTAATTCTTGATTTGTCTAATTTTAAATCAAGAACCTTAACCCTAGCGTTTTCACTAGGAGTATTTGATAAATGTGCTTTTTCCACACTTTCAAATTCTTCATCGACCTTTACATTGGCCTCATAAAAACTTTCTTTTAAAACTTTATTCATCGTCTTAAATCCATTGTTGAATAGCTTTTATTAACTTTTAACATTGATATTTTTTCCAATTGATTATTGCTTAACTCAATATTTCTTTGTGCTTGATTACTTTTGCTAATCAAATTTAACTTGTATAATTCTGATATAATTGCACCAGCTCTAGCCCTAGAAAATTTAAATTTAGTAGAAATTTCTTTATAGGTTGGACTATACTCATGTTGATCAATAAACCTTTTTATAAATTTAAGTACATCAAGCTTGATTTGACTTAAATAAATTTGATGGCCATTTCCATTTCCATTTTTCATTCTTCTTTATCCTTAAATAAATTTGTTACGTTTTCTTGTGATTGCCTAATATCATGGCCATCTTCTTTAAGAGCCTTTAGGTAATTTAATAATTTTTTTAAATACCAAAGACACTTTTCCAAATCCATAATGATACTATCAATTGATGTTCCATGTTTTTGACCAAAACGAAAAAGGTGCTTTAAACCAGCACCCTTTAAGTAACCAATGTTTTCTTCATGCGTTTGTTGACTTAAAATCGCATCGCAAGTTTGGATTGCCTTTTTATAATGTTGAGGATTTACACTTTCATTTTGCATTAGAACGGTGCTTCCTCTTGTTTGTTAGTGTTTGGTTCACTTAACTTGATACTAATATCAGGTTGGGTGTCTTTTGATTTATCGGTATTTAACCAAGCCGCAGCTTGTTTAGGTTGACCATTGATAGTAGCTTTGCCTGTGTAGTGTGGATATTTAGTACCAGGTTTATCGTTTTCTCTAGGTTGTCTTTTCCATAGTGCGATTTGATTATCGTATTTATTGTCCATTAGGTTTTCTTCCTTGTATTGTAGTTTTTAGTTTGTTGTATTTATTAGCAACCTTAACGTCTTGAATTGGATCAAGATAAAGTTGTTCTAATTCGTTTGTGTATTCTTTAGATAAACTTTGAATACCTTGTTCAAATTTATTAACGCTTGTTGATAGCTTTGCTTGTTGTTCTAATTTACTAATCCATTCACTAGCAAATTCTTCAACATTAAATTTTTTTGTAATTTCTTTACCATTAGGTTTAGCAATAGGTTTTGTTTCTTTGCCTTTTACAAAATCCTCAATTTCTTCTGCTGTTGCAATCTCATTACCCATAAATCCAAGAATAGATAATGCTCTACCAATACTGACTGTTTGTGCTTTTTCAAATTCTTTATCTCTATTGACCATCATTTTAGACTCACCAACACTTAATTCTTTGCCATCTAAAAAGACACTTGCTCTAAATTTTGTAGAGCCATTTTCTAACTCACTACTAAATGTTAAAATTTGTAATCTACTTCCAAAATATTCTCTTACAAACTTGATACGATAAGGAACTGTTAAATATTCACCTTTAGCACCTAATTTTACATAGTCGCTTTGTTTAATTCCATCCCTAAAATTTTGTATTGCACTTTCCAATGTTTTTTCTTTACTCATAGTTGTCCTACCTCTCTCAATTTTTTTGTTGGGTTTTTAATTTGTTCTTCTAAATCTTTAATAATTTTATCTTTGTTTTGAATTTCTACTCTTAATTGGCCATTCTTTTTTTGATGTTCATTATTAATAGTTTCTAAATCTCTTACTCTATCTCTTAATGGTTTAATAATTCCTTGATCACCCATAATAACCTCTAAATCTTTCAATTAAATTAGGTTCAATTCCATTCCACCAAAAACCATTTTTTCTTATTTCGCTAAAGTCAGGCTTACAAAGTAAAGCTAAAGTTTTTATATCGCCATTTGCTAGTTCTAATTTTTTTTCCCAACACATTTGATATAAAACTAATTCATCATAATATTTTTCTAAATTTTCTTTTCTTAATTCTATGCAATTGTCAGGCGTAAAAATTACATGGTCGCTATCACTAGCATAGGTTAAAAAGGGAATATGTTTTGGTAATAGTTTTGAATACAATGCAATTTGCAAACAATCACTATGAAAAGGTACTTTAGGGCATTTCTTTTTAGTGTAGGAATATCCACTTTTAGTTTTAACTAAAGTTCCAAAAACATTTTTAATATCTCCAAAATGAGTTTCACCAATTAAATCTACATAAGCTAAAAAATAAGTTTTTATTCTTTGATCCCAATGTGTATATTCTTTTTCATTTTCCCATTTTTGACTAGGTAATGATGCAATATTTGTTAAATGATTCATTGATAAAGCACTCATATTTTTGATAATATGCTCAAATTTTATTTTATCTTTTTCGTTAATTGGTTCATACTTTTCAACTTTTTCATTAAATTTTTGATTAGCTATTACATCTCCAACTTTTTTATTTTCACATAAAGACTCTTGCAAAACCTCATGTGCTAAAGTTCCACCAATGAATGAGCAATTAGTAGGTAGGTTTGATTTTTCTTTAGGTGTTAGACAAACGTATCTAAAAAAACGTACATCGTCAGGGATTGTGTTTTGGCTTTTAGAAGTGTGTTTAAGACCAAAATTTGTATAACATTCTCCAATTTGTCTTGGGCGATTCGTCATATAATTAAGGTATAATTTTTTTATAAGAAATTGCAATCTTTTTGTATATCTTTTTTTTAAATATTGAAACTATTCATATTATTGTTATAAGAATATTATCAATTATGAGTCTTAAAGAGATAAAATATCGTAATTTTAAAGCTAAAATTGTTAAATTATCCAATAAACAAGCCAAAAAAGAGATGATTTATGGGTACTACAACCCAAACGAATCTACCATAGCGATTCAAGAAAATTTAGGAAAAATTACTTATGTTGATACTTTGCTACATGAGATAGCTCATTTTATTGCCGACAAATCATCGATTCGTTTAAAGAATTTAGGTGAGGAGGGGGTCGCTACTTTTATAGGTAGTGAGTTTTGCAAAGTATTTTTACAAAATCCTAAACTACTTACTTTTATAAAAAGGAATTTATCAAAGTGAAATCCTTTTTAATTTTAGTTTTATTAACTAGCCCAAACTTAACTTACGAAAAAATTTTAATAAAAAATTTTACTAATTGTGATGACGCTTATCAAAGCAAAGCTATTTGGTATGACAACCCAAAATTTGAAGATGGTAATGGTGAGTTATGGGGATTTTATATTTACAATAGAAAACAAATTGTAGCTTCTTATTGCCAAGACGAAAAAGGTAATTGGCTTTCATGAAACAAATAAAATTAGATTTATATGAATTGATGGCAAGTGCTAACAATGGCCTTACTAGAGTTTTTGAGTCTATGCGATTAAATCAAGAGTGGGGTCATGGATATAAAAGTTCTTTAAACGAAAAAATTGCAAGATCAATAAGTGGTAGTGGAGCAGAGTTAGCTTGTTCAAAATTATTACAAATAGAATTTACTTATCATGTCAATCATGGCAACAACCCTGATCTAATTTATCATGACTTGCATTTACAAGTTCGTTGTCAAATGCCAAAAGAAAATAATGGTTTAATTATTAGACCCAAAGGTGCAAAGCCAAACGAAATTTATATTTTAGTCATTGATAAATCACCTATTTACGAAGTTTGTGGTTTTATTAATTCAAGCCATGTTTTAGGAACAAATAAATACTTAACTAATTTAGGTAATGGGCGACCAAAGTGTCATTACATCCCTAAAGATATTTTAACCCCAATAGAGATTTTGCAAGATGGTAAATGGAATTGATCCAAATTTAATTAATATTTATGGCGACCAAAGGGTTTGTTGTAAATGTAAAAAAAAAGCCGATGTGGTTGAGCAAGGTAGAGATTATTGTGTTGAACACTATTGTAAAAAATCTACAGGGTTCACAATAGATCAATTAAAACAACAAATGGAAAAGTTAAGGTTTAACAAACATGACTAATTTTCCAAAAAAAAAATACAAAATTATTTACGCTGATCCACCCTGGAATTTTAAAACATGGTCAAACAAAGGTAGAGCTAAATCACCTAAATACGATTTAATGAGTCTTGAAGATATTAAAAATCTTCCAATTACATCTATAAGCGATGATGATTGTATATTGTTTATGTGGGTTGTTTATCCAATGTTAGACAAAGGTTTAGAAACAATCAAGTCATGGGGTTTTAATTTCAAAACTTGTGGCTTCGCATGGATTAAAAAAAATAAATTAAAAGATAGTTTGTTCTGGGGTTTAGGTTATTGGACCAGGGCTAATAGTGAGTTATGTTTAATTGCTACTAAAGGTAAGCCAAAAAGAATTTCTAGTAAAGTTCATCAAGTTGTCATTGATAAAATAAGAGAACACTCAAGAAAGCCTGATTGCATAAGAGATCGTATCGTTGAGTTATGTGGCGATGTTTCAAGAATTGAACTTTTTGCTAGACAAGATTTTACACACAAAGGTTGGGATCACTGGGGAAACGAACTAAATGAGTGAGAGAGAAAAACAAAATAATCTTTTTGGTCAAGAAGAACTAAAAGAAGATTGGCGAAAAGAATGGGATGGTATGCCTGAGTTTGAGCAATATTCAAAGGAAGCTTATCATAAAATAATAATAAGATTTGCAAGTGAGGAAGATTTGCAAGATTTCGCAAAAGTAATAGGGCAAGAACTAAATAATAAAACAAAAAGTATTTGGCATCCTAAACTTAAATTTCAAAACCATTTTAATAAGAGGTATGTCAAAAATGAATCCTAAACATCCTATATATGTGATTAGCAAAGGGCGTTGGGAAAGTCGATTAACTTCTAAAACGCTTGAAAGAATGGGAGTCCCTTATCATATCGTTGTTGAGCCACAAGAATACGATGAATATGCAAAAGTAATTGATCCCAAAAAGATTTATACTTTACCATTTTCTAATTTAGGCAAAGGCTCAATCCCTGCAAGAAATTGGGTTTGGGATCACTCTATAAGCATAGGTGCAAAAAAGCATTGGATCATAGATGACAATATTTATGATTTTTATAGATTAAATCGTAACGCTAAAAACATCGTTGAAAGTGGTGCTATATTTAAAGCTGCGGAAGATTTTGTGGATCGTTATGAAAACGTCATGATAAGTGGATTTAACTATTGTAAGTTTTGTATAGCTAGTGAGAAATATCCACCTTATTTATTTAACACTAGAATTTATTCTACAATCTTAATTGACAATCGCCTGGACCTACGATGGAGAGGAAAATACAATGAGGACACAGATTTGTCTATAAGATGTCTTAAACTTGGTTATTGTACTTTACAATTTAATGCCTTTTTAAGTGAGAAAGCGACTACGATGCGATTAAAAGGTGGTAACACAGATTCAATCTATAAGAACGATGAATTAGACTATATGGATGGAGTAATGGCCAAATCAAAATCTTTACAAGAGCAACACCCTGACGTTGCTAAAGTTGTATGGCGTTTTAATCG
>Ga0098041_1000942_pt1 | contig 11297 bp, 14 predicted proteins | sample 8_EtaG_FD_77066 | JGI IMG/M metagenome (GOLD analysis project Ga0098041, IMG submission 77066) | Marine viral communities from the Subarctic Pacific Ocean - 8_ETSP_OMZ_AT15162 metaG | ecosystem: Environmental > Aquatic > Marine > Oceanic | place: Pacific Ocean | collected 2015-01-08
AAAGACCTGTATTTAACAAAGTGGGAACAAGGAAAAAACACTTGGACTAAAAGAATAATTAACTGTTTAAAAGAATTTAGTAATCATATTAAACCTAAATATGACCCAAGGGCATACATTCTTCATAATCTTGCTAGTCAATGGAAAGATTGGTGGATAGCGGCATCAACCATATATTCAACGCCTACCATAAGAGGAACTTTAGGCGACTTTTTAGAAGTCCTAGAAGGAAAATATTGGAAGTAATACTATGTGGTTCGATATATTAAAAGATTCTAAACAAGTTAGTAGAACTATGGGTTCTATTGATTGGGAGAATGAAGAAATACCCGAAGAAACAAACGAAGACTGTTTACAGTGGGTTAAAGACTTTAATGGTTTAATTGAACAATTTAAGGGAATTGTAAGTCCATCTAATACCGGATGGTATATCACTTCTATGCCTCCCTCTCAAGAACATAATGAAATAGTTTGTAAAGTGTTTAGCGAAATTAAAGAACTAGAAAGTAAAGGGTGGGATTTTAATGAGGACAATTTGCATAAACTAGGTGAAGAAAGAGATTGGAATGCACACCTTGATACATCTAAAGGAGTTAGTTTTGTATTTATGTATTATGACGGAGATGGCTACCAAGCAGTATTAGAAATTATAAAGGATGGAGAACATATAGTTAATTCAGTTATAAATAGTCATAGTAGCGAACCCTTTGATGATTACTTTAGAACAATATTGCGAAGTTATGATGGAAAGGGTAATGAACCAAATCCTAATTATAAAGGGGATGAAAAGAGCAAAGAGTTGGTTGCCCTACTAAAGAAAATAAATAAACATTTTCAAAAAATAGCACCTTCTACTAGCCGGTATCTCTGGGAAAGCAGGTGATGATTAATATGTGGTGGGATATTCTAAAAGATTCAAAGCAGGTTTCTCGTACCGTAGGCGGTATAGATTGGGAAAAGGAAACAATACCTGAAAAGGATGAACCTAAGTGTAAAGAAAAACTACTTGCTATTCAAGAAGCATTAAAAGAGTGGAAGCCACCTAATAGTAAATATAAAGGTGGAAGTCATAGAAGTGGTTCTAATATGTCTACTAATTTTCAGTATCAAGATAAAAATAATAGCAAGCCAGAACTCGGCTTTAAGAGTGATGGTGAATGGTTACGGAATGAGAAAGACAATGGAGAACCGCATGATTATTGCACAATGATAGTACAATATAACTCTCATTGGATAAAAGACCTTACTGAAAAAGAAGCGTGTGCTTTTTTAGAAGAGTTAAAGAGTTTCGATTTTAATTCTGGTGGATTCGATATAACGGATATATCAGTGATTGCTACTGCATTCCACGGATTTGCAATTCATCCTCACTGTATTATAAAGTATAGAAAGAAAAAGGAAGCACATCTTTATTCGTTAATAGTGGGAAATAATGATAAGGACTATGCAGACTCTACTATCCGAGAGTTACGGGCTTTCATAAAACAACAACTCTAATAAGGTGAGCCTGACATGGTGCGAACAGCGATAGTGCTAACAAGGTAGGCGGTAATATGGGTAACTTAGATTCATGGTTTGATTATCAATCAAAGCGATTAGATGAAATAGAGAACAACTATGGTAAGTGTTTAGTTACCGGCCAAAAGAAAAAGCCTACCACATTAACTAAGAAACAGGCTTGGTCTAAAGTATTCAGGAGGAATAAAGAATGAGTTGGAAACAAATACTTAAAATAGATATGGAAGAAGCCCGTCAATTAGGTGATAAATATGCACCTGATGAAATGGAAGAAGATAGAATCAAGCGGAGAAAATCCTTAATGGTCGAAGATGAAGAAATACTTCGTGGAGTAATCGAACAAATGAAAAATGAAGAAAAAACTAGTCCTAGAAAAGAAGATAGATACAGATATGCTTTACAAATGTATTTGAGAAAAATGCCGAATCCTCCACGACTAAGAGGTAAAAACTTAGACCAAATGATTTCAATAGTTGAGGACTATTTAGAAGGAAAACAAACTACTAATCTAATAGATAGAGCAAAGAAAGCAAATAGAGATGACCCAAGAATGGGTAGTGGCCGAGATTCTGAAAGAAAAAGTGCAGGGCAGGTATCATCTAAAACAAGCGGAGTCCATAGAGTAAGTTATTCAGAGAGGGATAAAGATGGTAAAAGCAAATAAAGTTAAACGCAACGGCAATACCTTTAATCAAACTATTCAAGGTTCAGAGTTTATTGATGACTTTAAGGAATGGAAAAAGCATTGTCTTAGTATTGATGATTCTAAACTAATGCTTAAAAACTCCACAACTCTTTATGACTTTTTATTCAATCATGTATTTAATAATATAAGAGAAGGCTCTAAAAATGCTAGCCGTAATGGTGAAGGTGCAAGAGAAGCACTTGAAGTTATTGAAGGTATATTAGAAGATAAAAGAGGAATTACTGAGAATCATGTCATAGTCATTAAGGCTATGGCTGAAACTGTGTTAAGCCACAAAAATACTACCTTAGACCCTAAAGATATTTTATTTACTGAATATGAAGAAGATGAAGCCGGTGAGAAAGTAAAGCCTGTTAAAGTTAGAGGGCATTATAGAACAGAAAAATATGCTAAAAAACATGGCGGAGAATCCGTTCCTTCTGAATGGTTATCTGGAAAAAATCCTCCACATATGGCTTTGTTTTCTGAAGGTGAAAGTGATTGGGCTAAACCCAAAGGGCTATATTATATTCTAAAAGACGCTAAGGCAGATATAGAAGATACTATTATTGACTATATTTATGTTTATGATTTAGTGGCAGGTAAAAATGATGCAAAGTTTTTAGAAGAAATTGCTGCGCTTGAAAGGTTTATGGATAAAGTTGTAAATGACTCTAAGTTTTGGAATAATGGTGGTAGGCTATTAGTTCCTAAATTAAGAACAGCCCTTCAATCTCAAACATTTGATGTTAATAAAGGTAATAAAGAACAAGATGCAGTTAGGGCATTAACAGGTGCAGGGAAAAGAGGCGATAAAGGTTCTCTTGTAGGTAAGATAGAACACTTCCAAATAAAGAGAGCGACTTCATTACCTATACTATCTTTAGTAGATAATGCACTAAAGCGTAAGGGTACTAATAAAGCACCTAATGGTTATCGTGCTTGGCAGGGAGAAAGAAAGACCGGCTTTGATTATAGAAAAACCGCAAGAGAATTATATCCTGAAACATATGCCGAAGGTAAAAAACCAGACAAAGGAAAACAGCGATTTAGACCTGATGCAAAAATTATTTCTAAAATGTGGCAAGCCCACTTATGGAGGGATTGATTATGGCTGAATGTAAAGTTGACCCTTGTTATGCAATTACTTGTATGCACAATAAAGATAACAAATGTGTTTTGAAAAAGGTTACTATTGATGAAGATGCTAAATGTAAGTCTTTTAGAGATAGAAGAGAAAAGGTTCCTAGTAGTGTAAGACAAGGTAATAAAACTCAAAGAGGATATTCTACTCCTGAATGGGCTAAAGAAATAAAACGAAACCCATATGATACACGGTGATACTATGACAGTTAATCGAAAGCGTTGTGGTTTGTGCCAAGCAGATAATAGAGAAGAATTAGAGGCTTCTTTAGAAATGGGTACTGCTTCTTGTGATGAGTTAGATACTATTCACAATTGGAGAAGTGGCACTTCTGCTCAACATCAAAGAAACCATATGGGAGATTATGTTATGTCTTCTAATCCAAAATGTGTTCTATGCACAGACCCTATGAGGAAACATTATGAGCAAGCGATTAGCGAAGGTAATATCACCACCGAGGCGGTTTCTTCTGCCCTAAGTACCACAAAAACACAGGTACAAAGACACATGAAGCACCACTTAACGCCAATCGTGCAAGAATCTGCGGCCATGATGATAGCGAAAAAGGAAGTAAATGAAGTTGATTTGCTATCAAACAATGTTGCTAAGTTAGATACACGATTAGAGCAGGTCTTTAACGAATTAGGTAATGACCTTGACCCTAAGATGATTGATGCGCTAACTAAGTTAGCAAGGGAAATTAGAGAATCTTTGAAGTATCTTATGGAGTTTAAGGGTAAATTGATTCACAAGCGACAAGATACAATTATTGTCGCACAGATGCAAATTGTTCAGGAAGTGCTTGCACAGAACAATCCTGAGATTTGGCTTGATATTAAACAAAAGATGCAGGAGAAATTACAATGAGTTGGTTTAACATACTAAAAATATCCACAGAAGAGGCTATTAGTGATGCTAAACGGTTTGCACCTGAGATGATAGAAGAAGGCGAGAAATTAAACCAAGAAGAAAAAGAAAGAAATGAAAAACTTCAATGGGAAAAGTTTCAACCCAACCTTAAAAAAATAATTAATATATTCCAAGAATGGTTAAATAAAACTCCTAAAGATGCCTATTCAAAAGCGGGATATAGACAAATTAATTATGGACATAAATGGCAAGAAACTTTGGAAGATATAGAATATCTTATTAAGTTTATGCCATACTCTAATTTTGAAGCGTTTGATAGAATGTATCAAGATGCTATTTGGCATTTCAAAAATTGGCCCTACAAACGAAACTTGCATATTGGCAACGATAAGGTTAAGGAAATTGAAAGATTAAGACAGGAGAAATTACAATGAGTTGGGAATCTATTCTTAAAAATTTAGATGTGGCTATTCAAAACGCTCAAACTATGGGTGAATTAGAAGAAGCCATTTGGGGGAAAGACTACTATGGTTATCCTAATCGTGACGGAGGCCAAGAACTTTTTAATGCTGAGATAGGTAATCATAACGATTGGGACAAAGCAAGGTTTGAATTTTGGGATAAGTTTGTTATGAAAATGCGTTCTCAAGGCAAAAGATATGCGAAAAATCAGGGCCAAGATTTAGCAGACTTAAAAAGGATTTTACAGAAAAAAATAAATTACTTTACAAGAAAGAAAGGCTTGAGAAATAGAGTATTAGACTTAGCGGTGGAAGTCATTAAGGTTGACCACCCTGCTTTTTTTAAGTATTTAGGAGATTCTTATATCATTGGAGATAGAGTATAATACAGGAGAAATTACAATGAGTTGGCGAGATATTGTGGCAAAAAGCCCACCCTTAACGGAAGAAGACAAAAAAGAAATTAAAGATTTAATGAGATTCAGAAACATGGATGAAGAAGAGGCTGAAAGTCATTATAGGGCAAAGGTAGGTAAATTAGGTACTAGAAGAACTGTTTCCTATGATAACTATATGCGTAACTACAAATCGGAAGAGTTTGAAAAACTGACTAAAGTTAAATGTCCTAAATGTCATGGTTGTGAAGATGGCTGTAAGCATTGTGATTATAAAGGCTATCACAAAACTAAATCTAAAGCAAGAAGCGCATTTACAAGGTGATTATATGAGTTGGCAAGATGTATTGAAATTTAATCCTTTTAAGGCTTTAAAAGAAAGAAAGGCTGCAAAAGAGAAAGCAGAACAAGAAGCAAGAGATAAAGCAAGTCGTGAAATGAATGAAAAAAGACAGGCTCGATTTGCAAGTCACGCTGCTGGTGATTTTAAGTATGATTGGGAAAAAAGACTTGAACAAATGCCAGAAGGAGATATTTCTGAAGAAAGAAAAAATAAAATTGATGACCATTTTGGAATCAACCGATAGTGATTATTATGTGGCAAGAAGTCTTAATTAGAAAAGCCTTACCTCCTAGTGAGATAAGATTGGCTATGATAATTCAAGACAGTAACTTAACAGAAAAGGCACTTGCTTCAATTAAAGAACATACTGATAGTAATAGAGGATTACCTACTAAATACCGTTCAATGATTAATAATCTAAAAAGATTAAGTGTAGATGAAGGACTACAAAGAGTATTAGCAGCATTTCCCATCCCTTCTAAGATAAGTGATGAAGAAATTAAAGCAAATTATGAAAAAATACTAAGCGTAGGTAATCTTGAAGACGCACCTAACATAGAAAAGTTAGTTGATGAAGGTCTTAAAGCCTACAATGACGGAAATATGGAACAATTTTCAGAAATAAAGGCTAAAATTTCTAAACTTCCTAAGTTAAGTAAAGACCAAAGAAGCAAAAATAAAAAATTAGTGTCAAAATTATCATATTTTAAGTCATTGGCCCCTACTTGGTCATTGAGATTTAAACATTTTTTTGCAAAAGTGTTCGGAAAAGAAGAATTTGATAAAGATATTAAAGAATTTGTTGAAAAAGCCAACAAATCTCTTAAAGAATTACATACAGGCGGCAAGAAACCTAAAATGTCCATAGAAAATGATGAAATTATTACTCATGTTGGTAATCCTACCGATTTTATGAAGTTTTTAAAGAATACTGAAGGAATGAGGGATATTTATGCGACTAATTTACGACCTTATGGACCAGACTTACAATCTGTTAAAGATATTACTTCCAATTTAACAGAATTAGACGCTTTTATTGGACAAAACAAAAAAATGACCCCTATTAACATAACAACTTATACGCATGTCCGTGATTACTTGGCTGCGCTGGCTGCGATAGAAGGAGATGTTAAAAAATTCATTCCTAAAAAGTTAAAAAATGGAAATAATTATCCCCCAAACGCAATTTTAAGTAGGGCTTCTGATTCATCAACTTCTTTGGTCTTAAATCCTTATTTGGATATTATTTTAGGTAGTTCTTTTGATAATAAATGGTATGAAAAAGTATTTGAAGGAATAAGAATGAGAGGCTTTACTTCTGATAAATTAGCAAGGAATATAATAGAGAGAGATATTTATGAAGCCCTGTCCGAAGACAAGGATAGTGAATATGGTCTTAATTTAAATATATTTGGTGACTTAAAAGACAGATTTACAGGAAATGAGAAAGGAGACTTAAAAAAATTAAGAGAATACCTTGCAGAATATCCTACCGCTTCTACAGAAGTAGATAATTTTGCCAATACTTACCAAAAAAATAGATTATCTGAATTAAATAACTATTTTACTCTTTCTGAAATAAAAAGCATTAATGAATGGTGGAATGCTTTAGATGAAGATACTAGAGAAGCCATAGAAGGAGAAGAAGGAGACTATTCTATAAGATATAAAACCTATGAAGGTAAAGAAGTTGAATCAATGGAAGATGCAAAGGCTTATGCTGTAGTTGTTTTTGATAATGAGGAATTAGGGCCAGAAGATTTCAAAAAATTCTTAAAAGGAATAAAAGAGTTTTTAGAAGTGGGTGAAATAGGCACGGATAAAAAACAAGAGGCTTTCAAACAATTAAGAAGGGTCATGTTCAGTGAATCCCAAAATATCAGCCCGTTCACTAGTTTGTTAATATCTTTTGATAGAGAAGAAGCAACCGGTGAAGAAGGAAAGAAGGATAACCCATTAACTAGATTATTTTTAGAAACTAAACAAGGTACTGCGGCCTACATGGATAAATTATCTCCCGAAAATAGTCTTAGATTTTTAGCAAAATTAAGTAGGAGGGTTGATTTTTCAGGAGTTGATATTGCCGCAACCTTCAAGGCCATTGATGGTGTCGAAGGAAATGAGAAGATTAAGTTAGCCGAGGAATTAAATGAAAAAATGCCTAAGTTTTTAAATGAGGCTAGAAAAACATTAATTGAAGGTTTTGACTTAACTTTAAGGGATTTTGCAAGTAACCCTGAAAAATACAATACTGAGCGTAAATTCGGAAAAGTAATTAGAAGTACGGCTATAGTAGCAAAAGAAAAATTCACACAGTTAAATTTATTGAGGGAGTAATATGACAGAAATTAGAGAACCTACTCAAGAAGAAATACAATCCGTCTTAGGTGCTGGCGACCCTTATACTGCGGGAAGAAGAAATAAAGAAAAAGAAATAGTTGAGGCATTTAAGGAAGAATATTCTAAACAGACCGGAATAGATATTAAACAATCTCTTGATGTTGCTGGTAAGGGTTTTAGGACTAAGTTAAAAACTCAACTTAAATTAACAAGGACTCCACAAGAAGATATTATATTCAAACCTATTATGAATAATGTTCCTATTGATGAAGATAGACAGAAATTACTTAGAAGGGAATTAACTAATAGAAAAATATCCGGTATCACTCTATCAAAGATTACTGATAAAACTATGGTTAGTCCTGATTTTGAGAAGAAACTAGCAGATTACGCCAAAGACCTTAAACACAGTGAAGGAGATAATTTACTTTATAACTATGGTAAAATGAAGAAAAGGTTCTTTAGACTTTCTCGTTTTGAAGAAAGTAAACAGCATATGAAAAGAGTACAAGTAGATATATACAAATACTTAGGTGCAGTATCTTTATCTGAATATGATACTAGAGAAGATGTTTATGAGTATTGGGAAGAAATTGGAGATAAATATACAGATTTTAAAGAAGATTTAACTTCTTTCTTTGATGCTGTAGAAAACATTAAAGATAAAAAGATGAATAGATTTAAAGCAGAGATTAAGGAAATTAAAGAAAAGTATCAAGGCCAATCTTTGCAATATATAGTTAAATTACAACAGATGCACTTAGATGTTCCACCTGCCGCAGAACGATTTATTAAACTAATAGAGGCTATTGAACTTGCTAATAATCTAAATACTATGAAACAAGAACTATTAGATAGTGAAGAGGAACCAGACGATAAGCCCGCTATTGAAGGAAAACAAGAAGCATTTGAGGCTGCATTGTTAGAGTTTGAGAATTGGAACAGTGATGCAGAAGCCAATTTAAGAGATGCACAAAGTATTGACGATTCTGTTTCAGAACATATTGAAATGGAAAGAATTGATTTTGATTTAGAAGATGCCCTTATTGACCCTTTATTAGCCATTGAGTTTTCTAGAAATAAAAAACTTTTGGCTTTTAATACAAAAGGCCAATCTGAATTAAGAAAAATAATTAAAGAAATTAAGAAAGAACATGTTGTTTTAGATTTTAGAACTGATTTAAATAATATGCTAGACGATATTGAGGAATCATTAACCTTTGAATCTTCTGATTCTAATTATCATTTGCCTATTACTGTTGTGGAATCCAAGCCACTATCAGAAAGCACCAAAAGAAAATCTTTTGTTGCTTCTCTTAATGAATCAGAAGAAGGAGAGACTAATATTACTTTAGATGTTTTAGAAACTCTTAATGACTTATTTGATGATATTCACAAAGCATTAACTAATAAGCGTTGGGGATTTGCTGTGGCCTCAAGAAGTGTAAGTCGGGCAGGAACTTTTAGTGGAGAACCTAAAGTTGAAAGAAAACATACAGGAAAGATTGCTGATATTCTAAGAGACAGGGGCGGAAAAACAAGAGGTGGCCGACAAAATCCTAAAGGTGTTAAAGCAAGGGGAGACATTAAATCTGAGGTCTTTGATAAAATTAGTGGAGAAATAGTCAAACTATTAGAGTCTGCGACTAAATACTATTTATTACCTTTATATTCTGGTAGGTTGCCAATTGAAGTACCTAGATACTCAACAGGTAGGGGAATAAAAGTTTTAGCGGCATGGTCTAATCAATATGGTTCAGCAAATGTAATGGGAGAAGGTTATAATTTATTGGCTACGGTTGGAGAAAAACTAATTAGTGCAGATATGCTGAAAAATATTGCTGACTTCTTAGAGTATGTTGATTCTCCTAATATTAAAATTACAGAAGATTTTGTAAAACAAGCGGATTTAGCCTCAGATGCTCTTACTGAAATGTTTGGTGAATCTACTTCTGAACAGAATGCTAATTATATTTCTGCTTTATTATATCACTTTATGGAAGAAAGCGAGGAATTAGATTTAGCAGAAGACGAAATAGATGACAAGGAAATAAAAGAAAGAAAAGACTTGTTTAATACTGATTATAATAATCGAGAAGCCTTCCCTATATTCGCATTACCTCATTACTTAGACCAAAATCAAGGAATATTAACTGATAGTCCTGAGAAAAAGAAACAATATAATAGGCTCAAGTCAATTTATAATACAGTTGAAGAGGACATACCTGTATTATTTAATAAGATGTTAAAGGCTCATGATGCTATTAGAAAACAACTAGGTAAAAGAGTAAACTATGCCTTTACTCCCTTTAATCATGACGGTATAGAAAAAGTTATTACTAAAATGTATATTGAGGAAAATATAGATTTAAGTCATTTAGAAGTTGAGAACATTGTAAAGGATATTGATTCTCATAATAACATATCAAAAGAATATGGGATTAGTGAAGACCAAGTATATTTAATTAAGTCACATTTTAGAAGGTGAAATTATGAGTTGGTTTGATACTATAAAGGCTCCTAAAAAAAACAAAAGGGCTATTGAAAGGGCAATTAATGATACTGAGGATTATGTTTCATTAGGTCACAGTAAAGGTGGGGGTCATGGTGGACATTTTAAATTTACTGAAAAAGACCCTAATAAAAGACATGGTGATAAAGAACCTCATAAATTAAATATTGATAGTAGTCCTGCCAACTTACAAAATTGGATTAAAAGAATTAATAATAAACTAAGAGAAAAAGTTTATGAACATGTTTCTGGAAATTATTCTAAAGAAAGACCTTTGGATTGGGAAAAGTATATTAGAGCGTGATTATATGGGATATAAGGTTGAGCCATCTATTCATACCTATGAAGAGATGAAAAGTAAATGGGATGAAGATAATCCTGATGAGCCATATAAGCGTGACCCTTCAATTAGTGGCTGGTATGATTTAGATAAGTGGTTAGTTAGAGTAACTGACGAAGGTAAAGTTGTAGGCACTGTTGGGTGGAGAGAAGAACCTGAATATATTTTATTAGGTGGTCTTAAAGGAAGAGATGATTTAGGTCATACAGGTAATTATAAAGCATTAACGGCTGCTAGACAAGAAAGACTACCCGAAGGAAAACCACAAATTGCAGGATTTAAGGCTGGTCGTGGTAGTCAAGAAGATTGGGTTAAAACTCAAAGTCAATTCTATAACATTAACCCTACTGATACTCAAGGAATACCCGAAGAACTAATTGGTAAACTTAAACAAAGATATGGTGATGATTGGGGCATCAAGAAGGCGTGGGATTGGGACACATTTAATAAGGCAATTTGGCCCGATGACCCCATACCCCAATGGTGGTCTGTGATGAAAGCGGGAATTAGTGATAATGCTTGGCTAAGGCTAAAAGATTCTATTATTCAAGACACTTATCCTAAAAACAGGCAACGCTATGTTAGATTTACTAATTTAGGACAAGATAATAAAAGAATGGTTATTTATTACCTTAGAAGAGGAATGGAAAACGAAAACCAAAGAAAAAGACTCCATAGTGGCATTTTGG
>Ga0098041_1000947_pt1 | contig 11256 bp, 20 predicted proteins | sample 8_EtaG_FD_77066 | JGI IMG/M metagenome (GOLD analysis project Ga0098041, IMG submission 77066) | Marine viral communities from the Subarctic Pacific Ocean - 8_ETSP_OMZ_AT15162 metaG | ecosystem: Environmental > Aquatic > Marine > Oceanic | place: Pacific Ocean | collected 2015-01-08
ATGTCATAGTCGGGGAACTGCTTGAAATACATCTGCTCGAACGGACGCAAATCCATCATTCGCACATGCGCCCAGTGGAACGGCACGACCGAAACGCTTGAGTGGTTCGTTATCATAGATGTTGTGTGTGTGGGCGGTTAATGGTACAAAATGTGCGTTGTGTGTAAGTTCTCCCTGTGTACTTAGGGCGTGTGTTTTTTCTCCGGCACACGCCCTATTTTTTTACGCAAACACATTAAAGTCCATGTTGGCTTGAGCCTGCTTGAACATCGGCTTGCCATTCGGATTCCGCGTAAGGCGACGATGTTCGCCACCACCCAACATCAGATAGCCATACGCATCACCGACATGCGAGTGATCGTTCTTCGATGGCACGTCGCGGAAGCGTTCATGCCCAGCACCAATCGCCATGCGCTTGAAGTGATAGCCCCCGGCAAGCGACTTGCGGATGCGGTTGCAATCTTTCGACACAAGCAAACCCGGCTTACCGTCAATCAACCTGTTCATCGGCATCGCACCAGCTTCACGACGCACCATGAAGTCGTTTGAGTTGGTCGGCTGCGCCCTGAGTCCAAGCGTCCGCAGGTGGTCAAACGCCGTCACTTCAAAGATTTCGTCGCGTTTACCGCCTGCGGGGTCGCCCCAGATGAACACCTCGCATTTATCGAACTTCGTCGAAATGTCTGCCATCAGGTGATGGGCGAATCTCTCTAGGCCCATATCAAAGGCTACCAACTCATGCACGACATGCCAACGACCATTCGGCATCTTCTGTCCAAACACAGCCGCAGGCGTCAGACCAAAGTCGAGCCCGATATGTACGGGCAACCCGACCTCAATCTCAACATCAGCCGCCATCAGGCTGTCGCTGTATTCGTGCCACACGGGCTTGCCGTCCTGCACATACACATACTTCGCACCAGCATAACACTCGATCCAGTCCAGCGTCTTGCCCGCCAACTGCTGCTCGTAATAACCGGGCGGCAGGTTGCTGACGTTCTCTGCCTTTGGGTTCAAGCGCCAATACTTGTTAGCGCCAAACAGCGCGTCGTCATGCTCCTTAGTCGCCTCAACCACGCCACCGGGCTGCTTGTAGAACTTCCACGGATAGCGACCACGGATCGGGTTCTTCTCTGCCAACTCGTGCCACCAATGATCTGAATCCATCGGGTTCGTACTCATCCAGACGCCACGCCACGGACAGCCACCATGCTTCTTCGTCGGGTAACGACCGACACGCGAAGTCAATCCATCGACCACCGCCTTCGGCAACTCCCGCGCCTCGTCAACAAAGCCACCCGTCAGTTCCAGCGACAGCAGCTTCCGCACGTCACGCGGCTGGTCCAGCGCCAGAAAGATAACTTCGCAGTCCAGCCCCGGCGCACCATCGCGCTCAGGCAGCTTGATGTGATGCGTGATCGGCGGCGACCAACGCATCTCGCCCCAAGTGTTCTCAGGGAATATCTCCTGCCACGTCTTGATCGTCGTGGTCCGCAACTCAGGATAGCTGTTACGAATAACCGCGAACCGCGTGTAGCGGATGTTATCAACCGGCGATGGCGGTTGCTTCACGGCGCGCAATATCACTTCCGCCAGACTCGCATAGGTCTTGCCGGAACCAACCGGCCCCATCAAGCCACGAACAAAGCTGTCGTCGTTCAGGAACTGCCACGTTGTCGGGCTTTGCGAGAAGTCCAAGTTCAGCCCGGTGAGCGCGTCGTCGCCCTTCTGGCGGCGACGGCGCGGCGAACGATCCGTGGCACGCTGTGATCTAGGCATCGTAATGCTCCGGTATAACAACCTCAATCAATGTGCGATTGCACGAACCGCACACCACTTCTTGCTCACCATCATACACGCGACCGCGTGTCGGCTCTCCACAGAAATCACATTCAATGTATTCTGCGTAGAACCTGACAAACGGGTATTCACCGTTAAAACGCTGGCCCACGAACGAGCAACCCTTCCTGCGGCACATGAACGGCATCATCAAACCGCCTGCCCGCCAATTTCTCTGCCCACACATCTTCAACCGTTTTGCGTGGCCGGGCAAGTGCCTTCGCCTTGCGCTTCGCTTGCTCCTCCTTGAAACGCAGCTTCGCTTCAAAACGCACCCAATACTGGTCGCGGTCTGCCTTATCAATCAGCTTCGTCTCGCGTGTACGATCCTTCTTGCGCTGCAACTCATACAACTCGTTAAAGCACTCCGGGTGGAACGCATTGCCCACAGCAACCAGCTTCGGCGTTGTCACCAAAGGCTTCTTGCAGTGTTGGCACATGAAAGTTTTGGCCATCATTCTTTCTCCTGTGTGTCTTCATCAATTATTTGGTAGGTCGTTGTGTCTGGACCCTTCACGTTAATCCCGATCATGCTGGGACGGCGGTCATCACTATTCGGCTCAAGCAAGCCACGATGCTTCGCCAACAGGCGCAAGGCAGATAGCTTGTCGTGCATCTCCACCTCAATCGTGTTGCCCTCCTCGCCGGGCGTGATCTTCACCTTCTTGATTGCGCGACGAGCGCGCGCAGATAGCTGATCCGACGCCCTAACCTGAACGCGACCCATCTCATCCCACGACAGCACGTCCGTAATCTCGCTGCCCGACAGCGCCTCAAGTTCCTGTACGACCGCTTGTCGGCGGTCCTCGTCTGCCGCCTCTAGCGCGGCGCGTGCTTCACGAACGGATAAGGGTTTGTCAGACACCACACATCCCCTCACACTCCTCGTTGAAAAAATTGAGCTGCCCCATGTCTTCCAAGTTGCGGAAGTCCACTTCGTCCAGCGGCTTGCAGGAGCGGTGCAAATATTGCGGCCCATCACTAGTCCCTACGTTGCGTATCTGCTCATCAAATTCCACGGCCTGCGCGAACGACTCAGGGTCGGTCATCTTCATATCGCGCCAAAGTGCGTCATTATGAAAAGGACAGCCAATACATGCCGACTTTGCCAGCGACCGACCGGGGTAGTTTTTCTCAAACCACCGCAGACAGTCCTGCCGCGACATGCCCGCGTCAATCAGTGGCCAGACGTTCTCCACCCAAGCGTCACGGGAGGGCTTCATCCTCATGGCTTCGTCGGTGCTAATGCCAATCCACTGCCGAACCTGCACGCCTTTCGGGGCGCGCTGCCGGTATTTCAGGCCCAGCAATTCCCGCAGTTTTTTTCTTATCGGATAGATTTTATAGTCAGCCGTGCATTGCCTCATTCCCATGCCGCTAGAGTCAGAGAAAAACGGGATTGCCGAGTATTTGCGCGGCTTTCCATTTCGCTCGGAATTAACGTGGTCGGCGCGAATATCCCCCGCCGTGACGCGGTGAACTGGAAACGAAAGCTGCGTTTCCAACCAGTCCAAGTGTTCGTAAACGCCCGCTGGCTCAAATTGCGTGTCCGCGAAAATCGCGCAATCCGGCATCGGCGTGAGTTCGCCCCGCGCCGCCATCAGCGCCATAACGGTGCTTTGAACGCCAGCACCTAGCGATATAACCTCAATCATCGAAATCCACCTTCAGCCGCTCAAGATACAGGATCGCATCCATCAGTTCTTCCTGCGCGTCCAGAATCCACTGCCGCGTCGGCGCGTTGTTCTCCGCCATCGTCACGCCGTAATGCTTGATCCCCTCGCGGGAACGCGCATGAAAGCGATCCGTGACCGCCTGTACGATGGGATCGGCCTCGTGGCGTGACGGGCGTGTAGAACGACGCAGGACGCATGAGCGGCAGGGGCAACCGGCATCTGCGCTATTCATTGCCCGGAGCCTTCGTCACATGCTTTTCGCTGATGATATGCAGCGGCGGGCTAATGCCGCGAATGTGGGTAGCTTCGTCCGTCATGGCGTGCGCCATCCAGAATCCCGCACCCATGTCCTGCACGAGCCGCCAGTGCCGCCCGTTGTCGCTGTAAACAATATCTCCGATATTCAATCTTCGTTCTCCTGTGTTTCGTCTATTACGCCACTTCCGTCACAGGTTTCGCATAAGCGCATAACCGTGTCGATGTAGCCGCCGTGTGTGTAGTCCGCGACCGGATGGTCGTACTCAATGTACTTATCGCCACAACATTCAGGGCAAACGATCTCTTGGGTCAAGGTCTTTCTCCGTTTTCTACAAAAATTTTGTGCGATACCCCCCTACGATAACGGCGGCCCCCCGGCCCCCAATGGTCGGTTTTCTGCGGGCCGGTCCTATCATTAGGCCATGCGCTAGGGCAAACGTACCTTAATTTATTGCGCGGGCAACGTCAGCAAGGGCTGGAACGCCAGCGCGCCGTTCTAGGCATGCCCTCGCCTGTGCTTCCGTTGCTTCGATAACCTGTTCCACCGTCACACCCTGCGCTGCCAGTATCCGAGCCGCGCCTAGTTCATTCTCAGGTCTGCGAGATTGGCCAAGGGCGCGTTCGATTGCGTGGGAATAGGCGTGTGCGAGAGAGTGAGAGAGAGATTGATTGGCGTCATGTTCCCCCGTACCCCCTATATCATTCATGTGCGCGTCTGGTGCGTCTGAGGCCGGAGACAGTAGCTGCGACGATTGCACTTCTTCCCACGATGGCAAGGGCATGTCCGGCTGATAAAGAACCTGATAGCGGTTTATCTTCCCGAACTTGGCGTGTTCCATCTGATAGTCCTGCGGGCGCAACTTCCGCACATATCCCGCATTTACTAGCTTTGTGATAGCGCGTGACACGGAAGCGGGATCAACGCCAAGCATTGCACCGATTGTCTTAACGCCCGGCCAACAGACGCCGTGACTGTTCGTAAATACGCACAAAGCCACCAGCACGCGGAAGTGTGACTGGTGCAACTTGCGGTCCAACAGCGCCCGCACTGGTATTACCGACCATTGCCGCTTGATCTCGATTTCAGGCTCAGAATGGGATTTCATCATCTAACTCTTTCAATGTTGGCGCTACACTTTCCACAACCGCACCCGGAAAAGCCATTTTGGCGCGCGTAACAGCGTTTGCAGTTTCATATGACGCTATGACGTTCGCAACCTCGCAAACACTCCAGACGACCGCTTCTGGCCGTTCCCGCGCTACCTTCGCCGCTTCATGTATGTTCCGCGTAATACATAGCACACCACCATGAGGAAAGGGCGCTTCCCATGCTTCCCCGGTAAGTTCCGCGTGTCCGTTTTCGCGTGCCGCTTTTTCAAGCGCCGCATAAGCGCGGCATGATATCGGAACAAGACGCACCACCTCGGAAGCGTCGCCTTGCCAGATTGCTTTGTTCAACAGATCGCACTGCGCCTCAAACCGTTCGCGCAGTTCTGGTGACACAAGGTCAGGCAATCTATCGATACCCCATCGCGCTTCGTATTCCGTCACGACCCGGTCGTGTTCCAACAGCGCGTCCCGGATTTTCGTATAGGCGCGCTCATTCATCCCGGACAAGTTCCGCACCGGCCCGAGCTCCGGTTTTGTGACCCGTCGCCTTTGACGCGGTTTCTTATTCGGCACACTCATTAGAAAAACCCTTTGCTGTTTTTTTGTCCGTCGGTCGGTCGGTCGGGGTAGCGTCCCCTATAGGGACGCGACCACCCGACCATGACCCCGACTTCAGGCCGTTTGGGTCCGACCTAAGCCCGACCGAAATCCGACCTGTAATGATTTCAATCACTTATGCGCCGACCAAACCCCGACCATGCCCGACCGCGTAAACTACATCTAAAACAGTGTAATACGACCACTTTCGGACCTTTAATGATTTCAATGACTTACAGACACCCCGTATAGGTAGCATTTTGCGCCTTTTCGGCACCACAAGTTCGCGTATTAGTTGCACTGTTTCACCCCGTTTTGATTTTTTTTACCGTTTGCCCTTGCGCATTCTGATATCGTTCCTATGTCTTCGTTATAGCACAACGCAACACAATGGAGAACCTAAACATGAACATCTTAGACCGCATCGAAGCCCGCTTCACCGAGACCAAGACAGCGTACAAGCTGTACGCTAGCATGGCCGCTGCCACGAAAGCAGCCGACCGTGAGGTCGCCAAGTTGAACAAGGCGCACAACACTGACATCGACTGCCCCTACATTGTTACCTTCGTTCCCAGCCAGAAAAAGTTCACCATAGTCTTTGACTTCACTCGCTGGATGCAGCAGTACGGCAACGGCACCTACCTCGGCTGGTTCGCACAGCGCAACTTCTTCAGCATCTAACCACAACGCCGGGGCTTCGGCCCCGGCGCTTTCATGGAGAGAGACATGGCACACACCGCCGACTACATCTTTGACATCGCCACTAGCGACGTTGGGCTGAACAAGCGCGACGCTGCTCGGTTCCACGCCTTCAACCCCAACGGCGTTGTCGCCAGTCTGCCCACCGATTTCAGCCTGCCCAACGGAAAGTGGGCGGCGGGCTGTGAGATGATCGGCGGTCGGCACGACAGCTACCATGCAAAAAAGATTGTCGACTTCGCAACGGGGCGCGTGCGCTTCACGCGCTGGGATTTGGATTACGCGATCAAGGGCGCTGCAGAAGACGGCGCGGCGGCAACGGCGGCTCTAAAGCGCAAGCGCGCCGGACTTGCCGCCTAATCACAACGCCGGGGGTTTCGGCCCCCGGCTCAACACGGAGAAAACATATGACCGCAACATCCATTACACTTTTCTTAATCGTATCCGGCGCAATTTTCATTCTCGTGGCATGGCTCGGCATGTGGTCGAGCGGTGCTTTCGACAGCGACATCTCGAAACTCAAGCGGAAGCATAAGCGTGAGGAGAAAATAGCGCGTGAAACTGAGCGCCATATCCGCGCAATGGTCGCAGCTCGGAAGTAGTTTCTGCAATTTTCAACACGGAGAAAACATATGACCGCAACATCCATTGACACACCCGCCCGCGAAAATCACGCCCTCGACGCGGCCCTTGCAACCGCCGCGCATATTGAGCGCCTTATCCGCCTGCGCGACCGTTTGAACGAAGGAGCCTCGTATCACGACGATTGGGCGGAAGCTATCCAGCAACAGATTGATGAAATGCCGCTGTCCATTCTGGTTCGCAGCGACTGGCATGAGCCGGGTATACCTAGCGATGAGGGCGGGGAATACGGAATCCTGCTTTGCACCGGCGGCCCCGCCGTTCGTATCACCGGCCCGCTCGACGGTTATGAGGAACCCGCCGACGCGTTCCTGCAATGCCAAGATTGGGGGACGCCGTGGGAGAGCGTCACGCTGGATCACGACACGCAGCTTGCGTTGAAGAAATTCGCGCGCAGCTTTTATTTCGGGGGCTAGATTGCGAGAACCTGCGCCGCTTGCGGGCGGCGTAGTCTCGCGCAATCAAGCGCGATAACAGGAGAACCTACACATGACCACCGAAACACCGAAACCTAACGCCGACAATCTGCGCGCCGCCATTGAGGCGCGCGTATTGGAAAAGCGCGGAGGTAGCGAACAAGAACAAGAGAAAGTGAAAAGCTGGCTCAGCGATCACTTGATCGTTATCGGCCCGGAGGACAACAAATGACACTCGACACAACTACGCTCGACACTCTCCGCCCGGAAGGATGTCGCCGCCCTATTCATATCACGGCGGAATACAAGGGCTCACGTTACCTGATAACGCATGCGACGGGCTGGATTGAGGCGGAGAATATCGCCTGTGACTACGCCCGCGCTTTTGATGACGTTGCGTTTTTTACAGGCGACGTTTACGGATCGCAATCAATTAACGGAAATGCGCGTGATTTTCGCCGTGCATATAATGGGAAAGCGGAGGGCGCGACCAATGCTTAAACGCGCGCTCAATCAACTCGCAATCGCTGCCTGTTGGCTCGGTATTTTCGGTCTGGCAATCATGGCGCTAGTTATCGCGGGATAGCCAAACCTTCCCACCTTCCACCACCACAAGCCCGCGTTTTTGCAGCACGTTGCGTGCCGCGCCGCGGGCTTGTTTTGTTTCATCAGGGCAGTGCGCGCTGTGTGCGGCGTGCCATGCCGCAACCGTGACCTTGCCGAATTGTTCCATGCTATCTATGCACAAATTGCGCAAGCATTGCAGCGCGAGATATTGCGCCGGGGTTAGGGCGTCGCGTGCTTTCGGCGCGTCCTGTACACGTTCCAGCACAATAGACGTGTCACCTATTAGCGCGCGTTGCGACATGCGGAAGCGCAACGGTTCGACTTGTTCTCCGTCTTTTTGTTTCTCGATTGCGAGTGAAAGGAACCCGTGTTCCTGCGCCGCTTTGAGCGACGTATCAACCGCGCCCAATAGCGCCGTGGAGCCGCGCATACCGCGTGCCGCGTCCTTCCCGGCGTGGTGTATCCCTAGCAGGGCGCCCCCGCAATGCCGTTTAACCGCGTCGCACGCGGCCACAAAAGCGCCGATGGAATCCGCGCTGTTTTCTTCATGCCCTAACAGGGCGCGCGCGACCGTATCAACCACGACAAGCGCGACACGTTCGCCCCGTGCGGTTATCGTTTTCATAAGGCGCTCAACTTCGCCCTGCTCTGCAAATGCGACCGCTTGCCCTAGCAGATACAGCGGCGCGTCACCTTGCCAACCGCGCGCCGCTTCCAATGCCTTAACACGCTTGCCTAGACCGCCGACACCTTCCCCTGCAATGTATATCGCCGCGCCTTGCTCAACCGCTAACCCGTGGAAGGGCTGGCCGCGCGCTACACATGCCGCGAGTTCGAGCGCCGCGAACGATTTACCTGCGCCCGGCGGACCGTACAAAACGCCCAACCCCGTACGTGTCAGAAGGTTTTCGACTAGCCATTCGACCGGGGGCATGGCGCGCAGTTCGGCCAAGGTCATGAGCGGAAACACGTCAGGTTCCGCATCTACGGTTATGCCCGATGAATTATTTTCCTCAGCCGTTTCATAGATATGGCTAGAATTTTGTTCCGGCGTTTCTGATTTTTTATCTGGCGCGGTTTCCACTACAGGTGCACGCTTGCAGAACTCGCGAAGCGTATCCAAATCCTGACCCGCATTGAGCCAATCCACGATGTCGCCTTTGGGCGGTAGCCCCGGCAGTTCAACGCGCCGAATCTCTTTCGCGATGGGCAACAGGTGCGTGATGACACTATCCGCATGACGCGCGCCCGGATCATCGTTGTCGGGGAGCACGATCACGCGCCTGCCCTCGAAGTATTTGTTCAACGGTTCGCGCCACTTGCCTGCACCACCGTGCGATGTGGTCGCAGTCAGGCCCAGCTTCGCAAGCGCGTCCGCACACTTCTCGCCCTCAACCACGAACACGGTCGCGTCTGGTTTCTCAAGCATGTCGGGCAAGCGATAGGGCAGAGGCTCGACGCCTTCCATTTTGTACACCCAATCATCGCCATCAGGGCGGCGCTGTATGTAGCGCGTCGGCTCATAGCGCAGCACCTGATAGCGCAGTTCGCCATGCTCATCGAAATAATCGAAAACTTTGCTAAGAAATTCTCGCGGCTTTAGCTGCACGACCTGCCGACCAGCGATCCCGAACTTGCTTTGCAGCACCTTGCTGATACCACCTAAAGTAGCACCCTCGAAATGCTTGACCAGATCGACGACACCACCGCCGCAGTTCAATTCGTAGTCGAACCATACGCCCTTGCGTAGGTCAGCTTCGCGCCCTTGCTTGCTGCCCCACCGCAGCTTCGTGCCATTCTTTTTTGTAGGTTCGCCCCAGTAGTGTCGGGCGACTTGCTCCATATACGCGCCGATGTTTCCAGCCATGTGTGTGTGTCCCGTGTGTGTGCGTAATAAAAGGCGGGGAGCATAGCCCCCCGCCTTTGTAATTAAAAGAGGTCTTCCTCGCTTGCTGGCATATCTACCGGCACGTCAGCAGCAGGTGCAGGTGCGCCGGACATTTCATCCGGTTTGTCTACCCATGCTGCAATCTTCCAGTTCGGAACCTTGAATCGCAACTCACCCTGCGGCGTGTTGATCCTAACAGGCTCCGTGCCTTCGATCTCAATGACAGGTGCCTTGCCTGCGTTCGCGCCACGCTCTGCTTCAAACTGATTGTGTAGTTCGTCCATCTTGCGCAGCACAGTCTTGGCGCTGTGCGAGAACTCACGCAGCCCCATCTCCTTGTTGTAGATGCGAAGACGGAAAGCGTTCTTGTGTCCAGCGGACGGACGCTCCGGCATCTCCTCGCCGATGCGCACCATGCGGAAGTCAGGTGCGCCGCTGTCAAACGAAAGCCAGCCCACTTCGATTGCGTCGAGGTCAGCCACGAACTTGCACGGGAACGAAATCTCCTCCTCGTTCTTAATCCATGCGCCGCTGGCATCCTGCTCACGATCCACGCGGATCATGTCACCCGCCTTGGCATCCCACTTTACGATGGGGATGATGTCGCCCGACGACTTGCTTTCAGTTGAAAATCCTAATCCCATTACCTTTTCCTTTTCGTTGAATTACGTTCAAACCATTTTGAACGCTTCGATTGGGTAGTGTGCAACCGGCTCGACATCATCGTCATCGCCCCGGTCCCAGCGCCCACCCATTGCTACCTCGAACGGCGATGCAAAATTGCACCAGTAAATGCCGTCGAGGTACTGCACCAGCAGAACGGATCGCGTCTCGCTCACCTCTGCTAGTTGCCTCGCAGCCATGACCTTGCCCAACGAAATCATGAGCGTCGGGTACGTGTCATGGCGGTTGTTTCGTGTCTTCACTTCTGCGAACCCGCGCAGCTTGCCGTCGCGGAACATTGCGAAGTCCAGCCGATAGGAGATCGGCATTTTGCGTAGTTCTATGCCGCGTTCCTTCATGCGTGCAGCAACGCGCTGCTCGTTCGTCAGGTCGCGTGGTCGTTCGTATCTGGGTCGCATAACATCTCCCGTGTGACGAAACAGAACACATTAAAGTCAAGTTCCGCTTTCCATTTCCAATCGTATGTTCCTGTGCCTTCGCACATCTCCGCGAACGCTGCGATTGGGACCACGCACTTAATCGGTGATCGGTCGTACTTGTATATCAGGCAGGGCAACAGGTCAGCAGCGCGTGCCGCCGTGCAGGCTTGTTCCCACCATGCGTCCTTGGCCTGCTTGCCCGAAGCATACCGCTTGCACTCGATTACGAACGGCCAGTTGTCGCAATCAACGGGACGCAGGTCGCCAAGATCGCTCTGCCTGTACTGTTCGATCTCGCGCTTGAACGCGATGCCAAGTTCGTCGAGCAGCAAGGCCGCAACCTCGCGCTCAAACGCAGCACCCTTCATCCTGCCGCCGCCGGGCTTCATTTGCTGGCAGCTTCAATCATCCGGTCGATACCGCTGCGCGTTTCCTGCGCCTCTGAAAGACGCGCCAGCGCG
>Ga0098041_1000948_pt1 | contig 11252 bp, 3 predicted proteins | sample 8_EtaG_FD_77066 | JGI IMG/M metagenome (GOLD analysis project Ga0098041, IMG submission 77066) | Marine viral communities from the Subarctic Pacific Ocean - 8_ETSP_OMZ_AT15162 metaG | ecosystem: Environmental > Aquatic > Marine > Oceanic | place: Pacific Ocean | collected 2015-01-08
CATGTGCGCAGTCCATTTCTTACCACGAGCTGCTGCTTCTGCCGGAGTCCACACACCTAGTGATTTGTCTCCCCCTAAATACTCAGGAACATATTGTTGATGCATCTTCTGATTAAATTTACCTGTCTTTAAAGTTTGATAAGCATGCTCAACACTTAACCATTCTATTTCTGGCATGTTATCCAACTGGTGATCTAACATACTTATTTTATTAGGCTTGTATACAAATTTACGAGGCATTAAATTAGACAATGGCTTAAATTTCTTCTCTCCTTTACCAGTTTTATAAACATTTATTGTTGGCAAGTCTGAGTCATGCAAATTAGTTCGGGTATCGTTCCCATATTGAACTACTTTCTTATTTGTCTTAGTAGTAGCAGCACCTTCCGGTCCTTCTTTCATCAATTTAGGATAATTAGTTTGGAAGAACTCAGCTACTTCACTAAGTTTGTTGTTAAGAAAGTCTGCGAAGTCTTCTGTTTGATTTTTATTCATGCCTTTCTTAAAATGATTATAGAGTTTTATCCAATCTTCTTTACTATGAATTGGAACTCCTAGAGTTATAGCATCATCAATGACTGTGACTGCTTCATCAATACTCATATCAAGTTTGGCTGGAGTATCTACTTTATAAGTCATATCACCTCCTTCATTTCGTATCCAATTCCCAGCACGCTTGCCTGCTAATTCTTTAATTCGTTCATCAACGCTTTCATAAACTTCATCTTTTATACTTTGCTTAGCTTGCTTAGCTTCACGTAATTCTAATTTCGCATCATTAATCATTTTCTTATACGTGTAATTATTAGTATTACCACGCAAATCACCCATTGTCCCACCGTAACTCATCCATTCAGATTCTAAATCTTGCTTACCCATCATCTTTACATTTGTATTTCTCCCAAAGTCATCTTTCCCAATACGAGTGTTGGCTTTACCTTCTAAAGTATTTTTCATTCTAGTTAATGCTTCTTTAAGATACGCTGCAGTTTTTGGAGCTTTCTCTCCCAGTCTTGCAAGACCTGTACCTAAAGCAACTGATCCATCCTCATGTACTGGGACAACAACACTATCAAATTCTTTTGTACCTAACTTTTTAAACATATTAGCGATAGCTTTATCAATCATTTTTCGGTTTGAACCTAAATTAGTATCACTCATATATTTTTTAGAATTGATTTTAGTTGGGATCCCAAAAGCATTAGGCTCGTCCCTTATGACAGCCTGACCTTTCTTTCCTTTACCACTTGTATTATCTCCAAAGAGATACAACTTCCTAGGATTAGCTTTTGCAAGTTCTGGTGTATACAATACGCCATCTGCTCCATCAACTGTGTGTCGTACAAGCCCATACTCTCCACTAACATCTTGCATCTTAGGTATTGATACTGGTTTAGCTTCTCCAACAGCCCATGGTTGTGTCCTCCGGAACGTGAAACTAATTCTAGGTTCCTGACTTATATGATCTATTTGATGCAAATAAGTAGTTTGAAAATCTCCTGCTGGCATTTCATAGATACTTCCATTACCTACTTTAAAGCTTTTTTCAACATCCTTTATTCTGCCAGTACGTTCTTTACCTTTTGCTTGTTTAGGAAAAGCTATGTTCCGTCCTCCAAGACGGCCTTCCTTAAAGAAGATTGGTTTACCTTGAAGATCTGTAAAGACAGCCTTACCTTTACCTATGTTAACTTGTGCTGTCCCACCGATAGTATAAGTTACAACTGCAGAATGCTTATCAGTATACCCAGCTAATAAAAATTCGTTAGTGCCATCTGAGTGTGCGCCTAATCCTCTATTTACTTGGTCCTTCAATAAAGACCGTATAGTTTTTTCATCAAGTTCACTTTTCAAAGCATCAGGGATATGTGGGAAAAATTTATTAACCTGCTGTTGTCCTGTACCAATCTTATATCTGTTGACAATAACAGAATCAAAAGTTCCTGCAGGGTAGCCCATTGCTTCAGCTACTTCATCAGCTAGTTGTAATATCTCTGGATGGTTAATAAGTGGACGAGCTTGATGGTCAAGGCCTGAATAGCTATAAGGGATATCACCAAACCATGCTTGGAATTGATTACCTTTATGCCATGTTTTACTCTTTGGATTCCAGAAAGGTTCTAACCATTCATCCCACATATCATAATTAGCTTGTTTATTCTTTACTATATCGCTATCTTTACTAGCCGACTTTACACGAACTGATCTTGATTCAGTTAAAGGAATCTCTTTTACTTCTCCACCTAATTTAGGTTTAGGGAAAACCTGTTTACTTTCAATTTTTTCAAAGACAATGTATTTTACTGTTCCTTTCTCTACTACTTCTTCACCTGCTTTTGTCTTATAAACTTGCATAGGTATTGATTCAGGTTTCCAAACCTCTGTTTTAGATAACCTAGCTAAAGTTTCTTTATCTTTAGTCCAACCTTCTTTTAAAGTCTCTATACTTTTAATCTTGACAGGTACACTAATGTTATTAGTTTTACCGCCAGTCATATGTATAACATCACCAACTTCTAAGTTCGGAAACTGTTTATCTAAATAATAACTATTACGTATCGTTGAAGTTCTATTACCTGCTACTACTTGATCAATAGCTAGTCCACCCTGTTTAACATTAGCTGTCTTAGGAGTCATCTTGTAAGTATGAGGCATTGAGAACTGAGATGGCTTGTTGAATCTTTGACTATAAGTCCTAAGTATTTCATACATTCTTTTTTCAACATTTTCCGCTGCTGTAACTTGCGCCGTAAGATCAAGGATCTTTTCTTGTACTTCAGCATATTTAGGATTTTGTCTTATCAGCGCATTACGAACATTTTTAGCTGATTCTTCACTCGCAACACCTCGCATAACGCCCTTCGCAGGAGTCTCAACATTGGCGTGACGCACATTTTTTTTAACAGGATTACGTTTAAACAAACCACTACTTGCTACTGATACTTTAGGATCTTCAAGGTTACGCAAACCAGTAGTAAGTTGTGAAGTAGTATTATCTATATCATCAATAACTTTTTGTAAATACTTCTCTGCATCTAAATTTCCTATCATCCCATTACGTTGTATATCATAATCAACTTTGGTATATGGACCCAATGGATGATCAGCAGCTTCTGCAATATTTATATACGGTGACGTTTTACCGTGCCCATCCTTACTTAAATCCATTAAATAAACAGGGTCTAACTCAGCGTCAGTACCTCTAGCTGCCTTATCCGCTGCTCGTATAGCAGCAGATGTAATATTATCATCAGTATTTATTAAAGAGCCAGGTTTTAAATCGGTAATAACATCTTGGATAGTATCACCATGCATTTCAAATGCTTTCTTTTGGGTTCTTGCTAACCAATGAGTTAAGATTTCCCAATCTTCTTCGGGTAAATCTCCCAAACGTTTAATCTTAAACTCTTTTACTTTATTAAATATTTCACTTACTTTACTTTTTACATGTTGTCCTTTGACTATTCTTGCTGCAGTATTTTCTATGTATGTTTTACGTAGCGCATAATCTGGGGTTGCTTCTAAACTATCTACTGGATGTGTCTTTGCATTCCATTCAATTTGCTCTTTATGTTTTTTTAATTTAGCAACGTCAGCTTTAGCAGAACTAACATTTGATTCAGCAGCCTTAACTTTGGGATTGTTTACTGGATTTGCTTTTGATTTACGTAACTCTAACCATTCTTTATTTAAAGCTTTCAATGTATCCGTGTCAAAAAGATCGTCTATTACTACATGTTTTTCAACTGGAAGTAGCTCCTTCTCAGGAACATCCCGAAACTTCAAATCTGGACCAGCATAGTGATAGGGATTTTGTTTGCTAACCCCATACTTTGCGAATAGTTGTTTTTCCTTATCTTCGAATGCTTTCCATAATGGTTGTGAAATCTTTTTTAACTCCTGTTCCTTAAGACCAACAGTTACATTTGCCATGGAGATATCGTTATTGACACTTTGTATCTCAAACTTTATTCTTGCTATCTCTTCTTGATAAGGAGCTGCTTCAAGTTCTGCTAAACGAGCTTTTTTTGCTGCAATCTGCTGCTTTAATCTAGTAACAGGCATATTTTGTGAACCACTTTTACCTTGAGTAAACTCTGGTCCATTTCTATAGGCTTTAGTTAGCGACGTTGTTAAATCATCTATCTCTTGTGTAAGTTTGGCAGCTTCATCAATTTGTTTAAGAGCATTGTTAGCGCCAGCAACAGCTTCATCACTGTAACCTACCTCGTCACGGAACCTCCCCATCTCTAAGTCATCAGCAGCTTGTTGTGCAGGAGTAAGTTTTCTATCTGGAGGAGGAAGGTGAGATTCATCAAACTCGTATCGTGCATTGAATTCATCTAATTGTCTCTGTTCTGCGTGTGTCAGTTTCTTTGGTTTAACCAAATCCTTTGGAGGGGGAGGGGGAATAGGCGATGAAGGCTTAGTGCCTTTAGGTCCTTTAGGTGGTGTAACAGGAGCATCAGGAGCTTTGAATCCAGCATTACCTAATCCCCAGTTACCCGAATCCATAACCCGCATATTCTTCAAATTACCTACAACGTCATGAAGTAACAAAGAATCATTTTGTTCCATAGCATACCTAACCCATTGATCCACAGGATCAACAGTATAAAAATGGGTAACATTAAAATTCTCACCATACTTTGCATTAGCAAGTGCTGCTTCCTCTATTACGTCCCTTATCACTGTGTTAATTTCAACTACGCTTTCAACTTCTCCTAAGAAACTACGAGCATCTAAATGCCCTCCACTACCCTTATCAAGAGCGACAGCGATTTGTTTTTGATCAGGCATACCTTTAAATATTTGAGATAATTTACCTTTATCCCTTGTTGCTACTGTCCCAATGTTATTCATCCAAGCTGAAAATGCAGCAGCTTGAGCTTCATACCAAGCATCTATATTTTCACCTTGCATAGCAGCTAATCGCTGCATCGTTTGTGATTGTTTTAAATAGTCTATAACTACTGCTGGGTCTGTAAGACTTTGGTAAATTCTATTACCTTCTGTAGATCCACCTGCTAACCATTCACTAACTTTATCTAAAGAATCTTTATCTATTCTTCTAGGAGAAAATTGCTTAGGAGAATGTCTTGTGTACTCAGAACCTTTAACAGCAGAAATAACTTCATCCCAATTTTGAGATACACTATCTAAATTATTAGTAAACTCTACAAGTCTTTCAATATACTCATCACCAGCAGGACTATCTACATAATCATCTAACTTACTTGCTATCCATTGCGCACGACCAGCTTCATTATTGGAAGCAGCACGCAACTCATTGACATGTTCTCCTGCTTTTTCAGCTACTTCGTCAATAGTCATCTGCGGTTTAGCTTTAGCTAAAGCTTCTTTTACAGTAGTAAAATGTCTAGTAAGTACTTTCTTCTGAGTTTCTAAAGCTTCTTGAGCTACCTTAACTCCCTGCGACGAAATCGCTCTCGCTTCTTCCACACCAAAATAAGAATTGCCTTGAGCTTTCTTAAATGTAGCAAATTTTTCTTGTACTGTTTTTAGTTTTTGAACAGAACCTCGTTCCATAAAGTTCTTATTATATCTTTGCAACCAATTAGTTGGATTTAAATCAGTAGGTCTTTGAAGAATCCGAACAAGTTCATCTGTTTGCCCACCAGCCCAAACTTTCTCGCCTCCTGCTCTTAACTGAAATGCAACTTCCTCTAAATTCTCAGCTCCATGATTTCTTGCTTGTGTCATTAAAGTTTTAACAGCAGCTATACGTTCCTCAGCTTTTTCTAATGTAATAACATCGCCAACTTCATCAATCCATTGATACCCAGTATCATCAGAAGTTCTAGTTACAATGCCCATATCTTCAAACCAACGCAACATTGTGTCAGTTTCTTCACGATTAAGTCCTATCGCCTTTCCAAGATCAGCTTCTTTAAAAGCTATAGGACCCAAATCAGTTTGTTGCGCTGCCTTACCTGATCCCACAGGCCCACTTCGGACTGTTGTTCGCCAACTTTGATTACCTTTAGATGCTGCAAGTTTATTTAAGTTTACTAAACTCTTCCCAAATTTATCAAAGTCTTCAGCAACCTCAACAAAAGACTTAGAACCATACCTTCCAGCAATTTTAGGAAGTGTAGTTACACTATACGCCCACATACGAGGACTAACATTTTGCGCTCTTGCAGCTTGATATAAACTCCTAGTCCCAGGAACTAAGTGGTCAATCATTCGCCAATGACCTCCGCTACGAGTTGGATAAGAAGCAAATATGCCTCCACCAGTTCGTCTTACTACACGATCAACTTGAGTAGCCATCTTTCTTGATTGCTTTGCAGTAGCTTGTTTGAGTAATGTTTCTATTGGTTTGTTATTAGCTAATGTTGAAGTTCCTTCATCACCTAATCTTGCAAAACTAAGTAACCGTTCAAGGATTTCCCTATCTCCTGCCTTAGGTTTTAACGGCGTTCTATTCATTGCTTTTGTAATTAGATCCCCTGCTCTAGCTGCTTTTTCGGTAGCTTCAGCAGCGGTAACTCCTTTAGCAGCGAATATGCTGCTAGCACCTTGAGGTGTTGCTTCCATTTTTTGGAAAGCACGCACCATGCTATTAGTAGCTCTTTTAGCAACGGCTCCTGATCCGAAAGTAGCTATTGAGATAGGATCAGTAGCTATCATACCTGCAAGGTTTCCTGCGAAGTTAGCGGTATGCCCTAACCATCCATGATCTTTACCCCAATCAGGATCTATTCCTGCTGATTCAAAGAAGTCAAGGAATCCATCACCGTTTACATCGTACTCTTTCCAAGTGTCTGTAATAATACCTGAAGCTGAAATAGCGTCTTCTATTTTATTAGTTATAGAACCTATAGGGTTACCTGCAAAACTTGCTATAGGGTCAACGAATTTACTTATAAAGGGATGATCAATACCGACCTTACTTAAAGCTACCTCTCCAGCTTTTACTAAAGCTAACGGAGGTGCTGCAATATAAGCGTAGATATCTCCTATCTCACCGGCTGCGTTAAATCCTCCTCGTACTAGCCTTGCCCCAGCAGAAGCGAACTCACCTTGTTCAAGCTCAACCATTATTTTCCTGAACCAGTTACCTGTTTCTGCTATAGGTGCAACTGCTTGCATCAATCCACCTAAAGCTTTCTGCCATAGCGCCGGATCTTTTGGAGCTTTATAACTATCAGCGAAAGTAGTTTTCCCAGTTGTTTCCGCATTGAAGATAGTATGGAATTCTTCATGATCTCTAAAGAGATGCAAAATGAATTGACCATATTCTTGAGCATCTTTATTGTCGCTCATGCCTATAAATTGCAAAGAAGTTGTCGCAAGGTTTCTTAAGTTTTGAGCATTATCAGGTCCAAGTTTTTGAACACGATCAATATCTTCTTGTGTTGCTTCCCACCATTCATCATTAGCTGCTTTAGCTTCTTCTTCTTTTAGTCTCTGAGCTTCCTGTAAAATTTTAGGCATCACAGTAGTAGCAGCAAAAGCTGGATGTATCTGAGACATATCTACTGGACTAGAAAGTTCTTGCTCAAAGCTCGTACCTGTTTGTTGTGAACGTAAATAAGCGTTAAGAGCTTCTTGACTATACGGAGTGTTAGGTGTCTTACCAACTGTAGGAAGTTGATACATTGTCCTACCATCAACATCTGTTTGGAAAGTCCCAGCAGGTAATTGTTGTTGCGGATTTTGAACCATCTGTGTTCCAAATGGAAGCTGTCCAGCTTGAAGTAATTGACGATACGATTCAAAAGGATCTTGATTTTGTATTAAATTATTTGCAAAAGCAGTTGAATCTAAAGGCTGTTGTTCTGGATATTGAAAATCAGCTATAGGATCCTGAGTAGATCCTTTGTTCTCTGTGTATTCAACTTGGTAATAATCAAGTATATCGGTCATGTAGCCCCTTAGAAGATTCTAAAGTTTGATGCTTCTACCGCTTCATTCCTACGCTTCTCATCAATTTTTATTTTAGTAGCATCAGATGCATTTTCCCTGTTAGCAGCCATTGCATCAGCTTGAGCTTGAGCAGCTATTTGTGCCATTTCTCGTTGCGCTCGTTGCTGATTAATCAAATCATTTATAGCATCTGATCCACTAGCTCCACGATCATAGGTATTACTAGTAGGTATATTTGATTGTATTGCTAATGCTTTAATAGCATCTTGAAGATCAGGTTCCATCTCATCGTACATAGCCCCACTTTGTCCAATCTTACCTTCAACTGTTTGTGGAGATGCGCCCATTTCATATGGGTTTCTTGTAACATTTGGATTTTCAAGACTTTCAGCAGTTGCCCCTTCAGGGAAATTAAAATCAAAATTTGAGATGCCTCGTCTTGCATTAGCAAGTCCTTCAAGGTCAGTAAGGTTTCGCCCTACCGGATCTGCAGCATCTATAGCTGCCCATACATCTCCAATGTTTTGTCCACCAGCAGGAGCTACCTCCGTCGGGTTAGGAGCAAGAGTTGGTGGAGCCAAATATTTCTGCAAGTTAGGATCTATCGGTGTGTTTCTACCAGTTTCTATAGACTCTGTATATTTTTCCTGATCTGCTGCACCCTGATTAGCCGAACGCCATTTCTCTTTGGCAGCAGCTCGTTCCGGACTATCATTATCATCTTGCGCTAGGGATAAATACAAATCTTCAGAATCAAACTCAAATCTTTCTCCATCAATTTCATAATACTTTTGCCCATCCTCATCTGTTAACACTTTCAAAGCATTATTGACATCACCATTATGTTCCCAAAGGTTCTTATCTTGTACACCGAAACTGATATTATTGTACCAATAAGTTCCTTGCAACTGATAATTCATTGCCCATTTAAGATCATCTATCCAACCTTGGTATTTCTCAGGATCATGCTTTTTTTCTTCGTCAGCGTACTGAGTATCCATCTGTTCCATGATCTTTCCTAAAGCATAATCATGAGCTTGTTGAGGATCCATGCCAGAATTTATTAAAGAATCAGCCATAAGAGTACCTTTTTGGATAAACCAATCAGGTTGACTTACGATCTCTCCAGTAAATTCATCAACTTTAATTACTCCAATCTCATTCCATAATGCTTCAACATCTTCCTTGTCCATACCAAGTTGACTTTCAATAGCTTCCCCGAACCATTTCCCTCTATCAGGATCAGCAGTTCTTCCTATAACGTCAGTCAAGAAACTGTTATGTTTTTCACCCCATAAATCGTCATAGTTCATTCCTATTTCTTTAGCTATTTCATGCTTCTCTTCTTCTGTATATTCTATCCCAGCATATTCATTACCAAGTAGTAGTTCAGGATCCACAGCTGGAGTTTTTTCATCAACTGGGGGGTCATCATCAGCAGGTTCTTCGTCAAATAGATACGGAGAAGGACCAGTACCACCACCAGCACCTCTACCAGCAGCATCTATTTGACTCTGCAAACGAGCTTCTAAAGCAGGTAACTGGGCAGTCATCATCTCCATGTAATTCTGAGTAGCAGCCTGTTGGTAATTGATATTATCTAATGTTGCTTGTTGAGAAAGCATCATCTCACGTTGGATGCCTCCAACCATAGCATCATAATCTGTTGTTAACTCAGCAAGAGCATCCGCAGTTGGACCGCTAGTTGATGCCATCATATCTTCTTCAAATTCTTGACGCTGAGCAGCAGCTCCAGTAGATAATTGATTCATGACTGTTTCAGCTTGAGAACCAAATTGGGCTGTCATTGCTAAATTTTGCTCTGCTGCAGCATCAATATTTTCTTCTAAATAAGCAGTACTTGTATCTATATCAGGCATACAAAGCTGTCGTTTCTTCAGCGATTCTACGTTGATAAGCTGCAGATTCTTGCGCTAACTTTTCTTTCTCAAGTCCTGAACGTTGAGTAATATAATTTTGACCTATCGTGTTTCGTGATTGATTCACACCTTGCCAATAGCTTGATTCGGCAGCATCAAATTCTCCAGCTAATCTACTTTCAGCTTTTAAATTACCTCCGCCAAAGGCCATACCTTTTCCTCCAAAAGTAGTTTCCTGTTTTCTTTCAGCCTGTTTTTGTTGAAGACCTAGAAGTCCTCCAGTACGTTCCGCACTCATATCATAAGGATCTCCGTCTTCATCAATTAATGTTCCTAATTGATTTTGTATCCCAGCTTGAAGTAATGTTCCTTGTTGTATTCTTGTTTGCTGTGCTTGTCCCACATCCATATGGTATTGAGCTAAAAAAGCATCATAAGCAGCGTCACCTACATAATCTTGTATTGGATCAGTCGGAGCGATCCAATCAAAGTCTTCTCCTAAATAATCATCTTCAGGCGTAGTAATATCAGAATCTTCTACATCAGTAGTATCAGTCCCTGTAGCACCATCAGCAGCCCAACCTTCGCTAGGCGTAAACCCCTCCGGAAGTTTTAAGCTATCGCCCCTGAATAGGTTTGCGTTACCAGCTTGGACATCTGCCATACTTAACCCATTAGCTCTTAATAGATCTATTGGATCAATGCCAAATCCTTGTGCTATTTTCCAAAAGGAATCTCCTGTGTTAACACTATAGGTTGCCATATTGCTATATTACTCCTCTTCTTCCGGCTTGTCATTAAGCATTTGCTGTAGTTTCTGTATCTGTAGCTTTTGCATACAGATAGTTAGTTCCTTATTAAACGTCCTATCCATTTCTGCTACTATTTCTTCTAATGTAATATCCATTATTATCCTTCCAATGCTGTTACTCTTGTTGAGAGTTCTTGTATTGCTTTAACTATAGGCGCAGTTAACTCGTTATAGCGCAATCCTTGACGTTGAGGACTTGTCTCTTTGCTTCCATCTGCGTTCTCTACTTCTTCTGGTTCATCCTTGCACCATAAGGCTCTACTAGATGCGTTGTTTCCTAATGCACTAGCTACTTCTTGTGCAACAAAACCCATATGTGTACGAGTACCTGTGTATCCGCTTCGGTCATCCCATTTGTAGGTAACAGGTCGCAACGAATTAATAAACGACAATCCAAGATCAATATTAGTTACTGCCGTTTTATCTCGTTGGTCTGATGTCACGATAGAACCATTAGTTGCACGAACATCATCCCAGCGTTTAGTGCTAGCTCCTAGATCTTGATGATTATCTGCGTGAGGATAAAAATAGCTTGGATGGAAAACGTATTCGCCAGCTCCAGATAAACCTATATACGTTTTCAGCATATTAGTATAAATATGGAATCCACTAGCGCTTAACGGACCAACGCTTTGTTGTCCATGGGTATTGTCAATTTCAAGAAC
>Ga0098041_1000951_pt1 | contig 11216 bp, 14 predicted proteins | sample 8_EtaG_FD_77066 | JGI IMG/M metagenome (GOLD analysis project Ga0098041, IMG submission 77066) | Marine viral communities from the Subarctic Pacific Ocean - 8_ETSP_OMZ_AT15162 metaG | ecosystem: Environmental > Aquatic > Marine > Oceanic | place: Pacific Ocean | collected 2015-01-08
AATCTGGGTTTCCCATATAAAACACTTGTGTACTATTAATTGAACTTATAGCATTTAATATATATTCTGCCGAAGCAGCTAATGTAGAACCTCCAGTTATTAATAAAGAGCCATCCATATTGTCTTGACCAGCATTTTTTAAATAATCACTATGTGCTTGTGTTGTTGAAGTTGGATGCGCTACTAATGTACTGCTTGCTACCGAATTGCCAGATGTATCTTGAACATTACTATTTACTCTAATAGTATCACATATAATGTTTGTTATAGTTTGTTCGTTTTGAGAAGTTTCTTTTAAAGTTACAGTAGTTATTGCTGTAGTTAAGTCTTGCCCTAATTTTGTAGTAAAGGGAACTGAATGCCATTCATTTTTAGTTTTTACAAATAAGTATAGTTGACCCTTATGCCGACCAATTCGCATTTCTCCATCGTAACCATCTGTGGTTTTTGGTATACCATCCTTAAACAGTATCTTGGCTTGTGATAATGGCATTATTTAATCCTTTTGTCTCTATATACTATAGTCATATCAGTTATAACAAAAGTAGGCTCTAATGTTACTGAATTTTTCTCACTTATTTTTATTTTAAATGTTTTGCATTTGACAACACCAGATGTAGCTTTAATTTCAATTGTATTATTTTCGTTTGATGTAGTTGGTAATACTGTGCTTGAATAATCTGTTGCATATGTTGTATCACCAGTTCCATCGTTTCCTATAAATTCTATAATAGCATTTGTAGATGAATTTGCTTTATAAGATAATTTTACATTATATACAAAAGTATCACCAGCTGGATTCCCAAAATCTATTTCTCTTGATGTCCATTGGTCATTTCCGCTGTTATTACCCATAGTTCCAGAAACATATGTATCTGTGTATTTAAAAAATGGAACTGTATTAGTATCAGATTTAACTCCTTGATATAATTCACCATCATATGAAAACATTCTAGATTTATTACCATCATCGTGTCTGTTTCCAGCACCTTTTGTCCAAGATTTACCAGTAATATCATATACAAAAAATTCTGCTGTGCCACCTTTAGTTATAATCAATAATCCATTTTTCGGGTCAAACCCTAATTGTATACTTTCTGCATAAAATGCTTGCCAATCTAATTCTATTTTGCCTTGAGATAATCTATCAATAGTTTCTCCATTAAATAAAAAGACACCGTTAGCATTAGCAAAAGCTATACCATTATCAGTTTTAGTTTTTGCAGCTTTGTTAGGTATTCCTCTATATTTAAAAGTAGCAGCTAAAAATTCTGGTTGAGAAGTAATATCTATCAAATACATAGCTTCTCTTTTAAATTGAAGTAGTTTACCACCCCAAGTTTCTAATCCAGTTATATCATCACCATCATCTACTGTAACATCTAATGAGTCATATAAAGGAAATGTATCAAATTGATTTGGTAACGATTTTAATATCTTATCTGGAAATGCTTTAAATGAACCAGTTTGGTCTTTACAGAATACATTACCAGCATAAACTCTTCTATTTACTACTACTGCATCTAACCACCTAGTTTCTGTACTTATTGTATCTGGAAATAATCCAGTTCTTGATTGATAGTTTTCTGATGCTAAAGAGCCTATAAAATTAGTTTGTGCTGTATATTGGTCAGTATTAACTGAATCTTGAACCCATCCATTATAACTACCATCTGATTTTTTAAATCCACTTACTAAATCAAATGAACAAAAATGTGCTAAATCTTCTACTTCTGGTATAGTCGCTAAATCATCTTGGTATTTATTAGAATATAAATTTACTGCTGTTATTCTATTTCCACCTTCTGCATCAGCTAATATTTCTGTACCGCTATTTGTATGACAAGTTAAATTAACTAAACATCCTAAATTTTCATCTCTTGCTTCTAATTCGCCCGGAGCATCAAATGTTACTGTTGCACCACTTGCTATGTTAGAACCAGTCCAAGTTGCATATGGTGCGCTTCCACCACTTCCAGCATTGTTTATACATAATGCTTCTGTAGATAATTCACCACTTATTGATGCTTGCGCTGTTGCTCCACTTCCATTTCCACCACTTATTGTAACTATTGGTGCAGACTCATATCCGTCACCGGGATTTACTATTTTTAAATCTATAATAGATTCGCCAGAAACAATTGCTGATGCTGTTGCTGTAGTACCACTATTAGGTGCTGATATTGTTACAGTAGGAGTTCCAGTATATCCACTACCACTAGATGTAATCATTAATGAGTCAACTACATAATTAATACTACAACTTCCATTATCTACCCACCCAGTAACACCAGCAAGAGTACTATCACCAGCATTACCAAAATCACTATGACCATCTACTATAGATGTATAAGATAATGTTTGTGTGTTGTTTAATGTATCTAATACAGTAATAGTACCTTCGTTATCCCAATTTTTTAATGGTTCTGTTTGATTTCTAACATCTACATCTAAAGGTATATTTTCTGCCCCATTTTCTACTATAGCTGTTGTTTGATGTTCATAACCTAACGAATTATTAGTTGGTGCCGCTGGTAAATTTGTTTCTTGAACTGTAGCTATAGGTGTAGGTAATGATTCTTGAGTTCCATCATATGTATATGTAACATAAAATTTTCTACCTTTAAAAAATAATGTTCCATCACCTTTGTTTCTTTGAATATTGAAGTTTAATCCAAATTGTCCAACTTCGCAATTAGGACCAGTATTTGCAGTACTATATTGTATTGTTCCTAAAAAGTTAAAGTTTGCACCACTTCCAACTGTAGGTTTTTGAATTTTAGCTGGTGCTGTCCACCAAGAATTTACATTTAAATTTGAACTTAAATAATCTCTTTTGACAAATCCAAACCAAAGAGATGAACTACCATCATCAGATATAAAAGTTGCATTATTATAATTAGGGTCACAAATTCTTACAGCTCCATCTACAGCATACATTGATGCATCTCTATTATCATATGCAGTCATATTTCCAGTTGCTATTCTGCCCGGCAAACCATCTACTGATGATAAACTAGCAGATAATAGCTCCCATACTAATGGACTAGATGTTTTTGCGTGTATATATACTCTACCATCATCCTTATCTACAAACATTAGCCATTTTTCTGATGCTTGTACACCTCCTCTAGTAAAGTCAGTACTAAAAGTATATATTTCAGCCCCATTATCAAATACTACTGGGTTACTACCTTCTCCTTGAGTTGCTGTAATAACATCTATTTCTGTACCATCATTTGCAGCTACAAATCCACCTAATGGGAGTAGCTCTCCTATTTTACGAACTTTAAATCCTTGTATAGAAGAGCATTCGTTTTCACCAATATCCCTAGAGCCAGAAAAGGTATTTAAACCTCCATCAAACTCTTTTATCATTTGAACTGTTTTAGGCATTAGTCTTTAATTAATGCTTCTTTAACTGTTTCTTCAACACTATCCCAAATTGCATCTAGTATTTTAGCTTCAGTTTTTTCAGAAATAAATGGAATATCCATATTCTCATTCATTTTCTTTATCATTTTTTCTTTCATTTCATCGTTGAATATATATCCAGCGACTATTTTTCCAAAACCACTCATAGTTTTCTCCTTTAGTATTTTTTTCTTGCGAATTTATTGCCTTTATTAGCAAACTTATTTTTACCTTTATTAGCAAATTTATTAGTTTTAGGTTTTTTAGCTAAAGATGATTTGCCACCTTTTTTAGCTAATCTAGATTTATTTAATCCAGCTAAATTAGACTTTTTAGTCTTTAATTGATTACCCTTTTTCTTTGCAGCGCTCAATTTAGGTTTCTTTTTAGCTACTTTTTTAAGTTTTGTACCTTTATTAGAAGGGTTTAAAACTTTCTTTTTAGTTGCCGCTTTCTTTTTAACCGCTTTATTTATTACCTTTTTTTGTGAAGAACTCATTTTAGGACTTTTTTTAGCAGTTGTAGCTTTTTTCTTTTTCTTACCAAATCTAGCTTTAAGTTTATCAATACCTTTACCAAGATACCATTTACCAGAAGCTTTTCTTTTGGCTCTTATTGATTTAGCTTTTTTAACTACCTTTTTAACAGCAGTTTTAGCTTTTTTGTATGCCATTTTTATCTCCGATATGTTTTGTTTTTTGTCTTTTTTCTATCTGTTGGTTTGTTTTTGTAAACCTTTATTTTGCTTTTAACTTTTGATTTTAGTTTCTTTTTAATTCCACCAACCTTAATTTTAGCTTTACTAATTGCTCTTTTAACTTTAGGTTTAACTTTTTTTACTACTTTTTTAACACTTTTTTTAACTTTTTTAACACCTTTTTTAACATTCTTAATAGTAGGACTTATTGCTTTATCAGCAGCAGTTCCTTTTAAATTAGTTTTTGCTTTAGGTAAAGTTACCTTACCTTTTCTAACAGTTGTTCTTGGCTTCTTTTTTAAAACTTTTTTCTGTTTCCTCACTGTCTGTTTAGACTTTAGTGACTTTACCATTTTTTACTCCTTTATTTTTTAACAATTATTACTTTTCTACCATTTTTATCAATATAGACATTCTGTATTCTTAATAATTTAGCATTTATTTTTGCTATTTTTTGGTCTATTTTTTGTTCTATTTGCATTAATTTAGTATCTAAAGCTTTTATGTCATTTGCCATATCATATATAAAATCAACCAAATTAGCTTCTGGACCAACTGGAGTTATTGTTTTAGATTTATTTGCTACTACTGAATATTTAGCTTTTGCCATTTTCTAAACTTTTAACCCTTTCTGTTAAATTAGCTACTTGTTCTATAGTAGCTTTCATTTGTAAGTCTAACTCATTTTCTTCAAAAACATAATTTATAATACCTTTTATAATTTTAGGTGATAGCATTTTAATAACTGTAGGGATTAGCATTTTTTACTCCTTTTCTTCTTCGCATTCTGCTTCCCATCTGCTCAAGTCTAACATTGGTAAAGGTTTCTCTATTGTTCTTTCTTTTAATTTGTCATTTTGTATAGCCATTTTACTACCACCTTTTACATAAGGCTTTCCTTTCACGCATCCAATGTCATATACAAAGAAAATAGTTTTAAATATACCAACTCTAACAACTCTAGCTGGTCTTCCATCAAGTGTGATAACATCATCTGTATTAAGGTCATTACCAAGAAATACCTTTATCCCTTCTACTACACCTTCTATTGCTGAACGAAACAATAATACTGCTGCTCCAGCCATAAAAAGCCAACTGTAGTTTCCTACTAATCCTTGTAAGGTATCTTTTACCTCGCTGTCCATATGAACCTTCTTTACTTTTTATTGCCATCTATTATTTGTCCCCATAATGAACATTTGCCATCTATTATTTGTACAACATTTACTGTAAATCTGCCATAATCATAATATTCTACTATTGCAAATGCGTGCGCCCAGTTTATTCTCCTATTATCTAGCCATTGATTTGCTTTAGGTTTCATATCCTTTAAACAACCTATACTCCAAGCTGCTTTAGGACCATCCATATGAGTTGCAGTCATATGTTGCAAATCGTGCCAGTGTCCATACATTACATTACATCCAAGTTTCCTTAAATGATTCGCAGTATGGTATTGACCACCATATTGGTGACCGTGGTAATAGTATAATTTACCAATTTTTAAGTGTTTTCCGAAGGGATAATATTTATATCCTCTTTCATCTAATTTTACTGCGTTTGCAAACCTATATTGAGAGACATAAGGATGCGATTCTACAAACATATTACACCAATTATCGTGATTGCCCTCGGTAATATATTTATCTTTACAATTAGCTTTGTCTAATGCTTCGTCAATTTGGTCAAAACCTCTATTAACAGCTTTAACATCAGCTTCTAAATCTGGCACCATTAACTCTAAAGGTGGCTTTTTCTTTCTCTTCCACTTCCAAGCTGAAAAAGCTGACCATTCACCTATATCTCCTAAATCTATATAAATTTCTGGTTTAACAAATTCTATAGCTTTACATAATGCTCTTATTGCCGGTTTATCCTCGTATGGGAAATGCTTATCCGGTGTAACAATAGCCCTTTTAACTAGGCTACTTTTCAGCCCCTTTTTTGTTCTCTTCATATTTTAGATACTCATTCTTTGCTTTATATACCATATAAAAGCAAGTTGCAATCCCTACAGCCACTCTTACAGCAACGGGTAACCAATCAATCCAAGTTATAATAACACCACTAGAACCAACTGATATTGTTCTTAAACTATCTATAATACCATTCATTAGTTTTCCTTTCGTAACTCAAAATGAGGAAAGTCATCGAAATTATTATCATCAACTTCAAAGTTCATATTCCAATCACCACCCCATCGTAGTTTTATTCCCATTGACCGAGCTATGCCTAATACAAATCCAGCAAATAAGTGAAAGCGCTCCCTATCATCCCAATCAATAGGATAAGGAACCACATCAACAGCCCTACTTGGATTAGCATTATGACGACCGCTTGGGTATTTAAGTTTAGTTTTACCTTCTTGGTAAAGCTTGTTTTGTCTTTCTTCACTTCTATGTCCTTCTATTACACTACAATCAACATATTTAATAACTTCATTAAATATATCTTGTAATTTTTTATCACAAGTTTCTAAATTTTTTTTACTTCTTTTTCCAAAATATGGCATATTTACTCCTATAATTTATTTTTACCCATATGTTCCCGATACTGTCCAAGTAAAATAACTTCTACTTGAGCCAGTTGTTGCTTGTTTTTCCATAGTTGCTAATAATACATACCCTTCACCTATAATATTGTTTACACTTATACTTTCATTAACTGCTACTACAGAAGATGTATTAGGTATTGTAATATCGTGGTCAAATAGTAGTGTTACAACTCTATCTGCTGGATTAACAGCCCAAAGTTTAATAGTTAAATCATCTGCATAACTTAAGTTTCTAACAACCATATTACATTTAGTAACTTTAGAAGCAACGGGAGCAACCCATATTCCACCATATACATCACTATAGTTAACAGTTGTAACTCCAGTCATACCATTCGCAATCATAGAAACTGAATTACCCCAAGAGTCGTCAGCTTGCCAGCTTTGTGTTCTTGGAGTAGTATCGTTAGCAATAAAGTAACCACCAGTAGAGGTTGTCCAATCAATAGCGGGTGTATGTTGCTGTACACTACTTGCTGATATTCTTGCATTATCAAATGTACCACTTATTATATTAGCAGTTGTTAAAGCTCCTATATAATCAGACTCAACAGCATCACCTTCCCAAGTTCCGTTTGTAATTGTACCAACAGATGTTATACCTAATCCATTTATATCTGCTTGAGTTTGGTCTGCTGTAGCACTTGCTTCTATACCATCAAGTTTAGTGCCATCTGTTGCTAAATCCCTACCATCTATTGTTCCTCCAATAGTAATATTACCACTACTATTAATACTAAATCTTGATGTATCACTTGCAGTTACATCTCTAATATCAAATGAATTACTTCTTACTGCTAATTGGAATCTTCTTTCTGTATTTTTTAATTCTAAATGTGAACCGTTAGTGTTAGCAGAATTATTTATAACCATTCCATTCCAACCACCGTGTGTTAAAGTTAATCCACCTTCGTGCTGTAATTTTAATTTAGGAGAAGTGTTAGTATATCCATCTATATAAAAGCATAAATCTCCAGAATTACCCCAAGCAGAATCCGCTTCATAAATTATACCAGCCCATTTATTTTCACTTCCATCATCAAGTTTTAGTTTTATACCTACACCATAATCTAAATTAGTTTCATTATTATAAGGATTTCTAACTACTAATGGATAATGATATGCTTCTGTTTCTGCACTCCATACTTCTACAGAACCTTTAAATGTAGCAGTATCATCAGACTGATTTCCAATAGTAAAATCTCCACCTAAATCTCCACTTAAAGCAGATAATACATTCGCTGTATCAGTAACATCTGCACTTGCTTCTATTCCGTTTAATTTTGTATGGTCTGCATTAGTAAAATCATTAGTTGTTAATCCACCGTCTCCTACACTATAAGTAGTGTTAGTATAATTACCCGAATGGATATTAGTTGCTCCTTGGTCGGATGTCCAGTCAATAATAGCATTACCAGAAGGTATAGTAGGTTTATTTAATATTTGGTTATCACCACTACTTGAGTTCCAATCACTTTGAACATTTACCTCTGCTCCACTAGCAATTCCATCAAGTTTTGTTCCATCTGCTGCAACATCTCTACCATCAATAGTGCCAGCTGTTACGATGTTACCACTAATATTTAAAGCCGCATTCATATCTACTGTTGTAGTGTTTATTTCTATTTCAGCAGCGCCATTTTCAGTAGCATTAAGAATCAGTCTATCTTGGTCGCCATCAGTTCCTATATATGCTATTCTATCGCCATCATTTTGCAAAAACTGTATATATGACCAAGAATCGTCACTTGCTTTAAAATTTAACATAGCATCTGTTGCAGTATGTATTGTTACCGCTCCAGTTACAGTTCCACCAGTAGATGCTAAACCTACATTTGCCCCAGCGGATATTCCATCTAGTTTATCGTGATGTGCTATAGACATTAAACCTTCTGCCGAACCCGTTGCTTCACTATAAGTTGTATTAGTATAATTACCAGAATGTATATTTGTGCCACCTTGGTCAGCAGTCCAATCTAATATTGCGTTACCACTAGGAATTGTAGGTTTGTTAAGTATTTGAGCATCACCCGAACTAGCATTCCAATCTGACTGGACATTAACTTCAGCACCCGATGCTATACCATCTAATTTACTTCCATCTGTTGCAATATCTCTACCATCTATTGTTGATGTAGTTGTTAATGCTCCACTTAATGCTAAACCCGTCAATGTTCCTACATTTGTAAGTGATGAATTGACTACTCCACTACCTAATGTAGTAGAGCCTAATACTGAAGTATTATCTATTCTATATTCGTGTCCACTTGTTAAATTAAGAATACCATACCCAGTCATATTTCTATTAAAGTCTTGAACAAGTGGATTTCTGTTTGAGTTTGCACTTGAATAAGAAGATATAATACCAATATTTTTAAGTCCTATAGTTTTAGTTGCATCTCCAAATTCTGGAAAATCTACTGTGATTCTTATATGCTTTTCTGCATTGTGCATTCCAGTTGAGTAATGCATACCCATTCCAAAAGTATACCAAATCCCAGTTGTATGCCAGTCCGTAGTAATACCACTATTAGTAGTCCAATCATTATTACTATCATCACTTGCATCAAAACTGCCATCTAATCTTTCTACTGTCATAGTAGGTGTTAAACTTCCACCTCCAGAAGCACTTGATGTCCAAGTTCCAATAGAACTCCAAGTATTCTCTATATAAAATAAATGGTCATCTGCCCAAGTAGATTCTCTTTCTATAACAAATCTAAACTTTCTTTTAGTATTAGTCAATGAATGTGAGGTAGACCTTCTTCCGTCTAACAATTTTTGTAAGTCTCCAACATTACTCATATCATCTGCCCAAGCACCCGCAATATGATTCCAATATTCAAATGTAATAGGTGTTTGAAATCTTATTAAGTCTGTCTGTGAGCCATTAATAAATAAAGGTAAAAACATATCACCTAATGGACTAAAATACCCGTGAGCATTTTCAAACTCAAGTCCTCTTTGAGGCATATTCATTCTACCATTATCGCCTACTTTTAGAGTAAAAGTTTCTTGACTGCTTTCTCCTATTGTAAGTGTTTGTGCCGATGTATCAATACTTAATACATCATTATTGCTATTATCTCTCCAACCAAAATTAATGCCCGTATCTGATGTTTTATGATAATATGTGTCACCACTTAAACCTATTTGAATATAATCAGTATTACTATCATCTGTAAATGAAAGTTGGGGGAATGAAGTATTGATTGTTTTTCTTCCGGTTAATGTTTGTATTCCCGATAAAGTTACATCACCAGCATTACTTGTCCAATTTTGGTCATTATTAAATTGACCTAATTTTACTTCACTTATTAATTTTCTTTTTTGTGTTCCATCATCTAAATATATAAGTTCATCAGCAGAACCTACTACATCAGCAGTACCGTCTGTTAATTCTGATAAATTTAATGTTATAGAAGGAGTTGTAGTTGCATTAGCAATATCTAATCCAGTACCTACACTAACTGATGTTACGGTCCCGTCAGAACCAGCTGTTTGATTAACTGTAGCTATACCATCTCTTTCAGAAACAGTTATATTGTTTCCTCCAACTATTCTAGTAATTTTACCTATAGTTTTTGGTAATGCCATTATTCAAGTTCCATTAACAACTCTTCTAATCTATTAAATCTGTCATCTAATTTAGTTTCTATTTTAGCTACCCCGATTTTCAAATCAACAATAGCTTCTTCGTTAGATTTTATCCTTTTAACTGCTTTAACTTGTTCTTTTTCGATGTTTTCGATTTTATTTGATGTAGAACCTTGTGTGAATACAAAAGTTACTATAATTGTAAGTATTGTAATTAATGAACCTATTGATATATTTTTGTTTATCATATTTTACCTCAAAAAATCTGTTCCTAAAACTTTTCTTAACCCACCTACTCTTGCATTAGAATATCTTAATACTTTCCTTTTAAAGTTTTGCATATGTATTTCTCTTACTTGCAATTGGTCTGGTTGAGTAAGTAATTGTGCTTTTATATAATCAACTAATGCTAATGCTAATTGGTCTGGTATTGGTATATCTTCATTTGTATTATGTAATGTTGATACATCTGGTATAGCGGTATATTCTATCATTAAACCATTTGTTATAGATGTTGATGGAGCTTGATATTGTGGTTCATTTACTTTAGTTATAGAACCATCAGCTCTCCATTCTATAAGTATCAAATCTCTTCCTCTTACAAAATAAGCATATTTTTCTGATATATCATTACTATTATCATATCCCCCAGTAATTGGCATTATTTCTCCTTATAGTTTTTAATTATAACTCTTGGTATTGGAATGTAATAATCACTATCTGTATCTAATACTTTTACATCAGATACTTCTACTAAATCAGATGGTAATGGATGCTTTGATGTGCTTGCAACAATGTTTTCTTTTTTTTGTGTTACATTTTCTTTTGTTATTAATTGTATTTCTGCAATACCATCTTTTAAGTATTCTTTTATTAAATTAAATCTGGTTTGCCCAGTCAATTCCATAAGTTCTTTAATAGTCATTATATCTCCTATGTAAATAAAGCATATTG
>Ga0098041_1000954_pt1 | contig 11208 bp, 20 predicted proteins | sample 8_EtaG_FD_77066 | JGI IMG/M metagenome (GOLD analysis project Ga0098041, IMG submission 77066) | Marine viral communities from the Subarctic Pacific Ocean - 8_ETSP_OMZ_AT15162 metaG | ecosystem: Environmental > Aquatic > Marine > Oceanic | place: Pacific Ocean | collected 2015-01-08
ACATAACTCCTTAAATGTAGTGCCAAAGGCATCAAGCTGTTTCAAGGCCACCTCTTCTGTGGCGAGTACGTCAGCTTTTCCGTACTCTTCTACTATCTCCCACGGTATGTCGTAAAAGGTCTTACCGTCCTTGAGGTACGGCGAAACAAGGTCTTTCTCCTTTTGGGTAACGTCATACTTTTCTGCAACAGCAGCAAGTCCAAGAGGCCAACGCTGGGCCTTTGCCAAAATATATTCCGCAACCATTGTATCATATACTTCTCCATTGAAAAAGAAACCACACTCTCTGATCCATGATAGATCAAACTTAATGTTGTGTCCAACAATTGTATCAGCCTCGTTGAGTGCTTCTTGAAACAACTCCGGTGCAAAGTCGTGAGGTTCCCTGTCTGCATGATAGTAGCAGTGGTAGTGTACGTGAGGCGATGACAAACGCTTGTACCCAATAGATACAAGACGGTTGCCAAAATAGGGCAGTGCTGTTGTCCCGCCCGTTTCTTTCTGTATGTGGGTTGTTTCTACGTCGAAGGTCAGTACGTTCATAGCTCTGTCTTTGTATCTGTTAAAATTTTGTTTTCATATTTTGAAACGAGACTCACACCCAACTCTTTTTGTTTTTCATTTATATTAGTTAAATGAATAATCTTTCTACCGTCCTTTTTTGTGTGAACGTTTGCAGTCTTACTATCATACATCATTAGCTGACCAGAGTTAACATCTAAAGTAATAAAATCAACTGGACCAGTAGATGACACGTTACGAAAAACCTCGTAGCCAGAATTTAAAAAGTAATGACATAATTCAAGTTCAGTAACGTCTCCTATTCTTTTAGCACACTTATTCATTTATTATCTCCAAACGTGTGTATCATGTGGCAGTTTGCACAAAGAACCCTGCACTTCCTGACCTCATCCATCAAACGTTTTAACTTCAAGGTTATCATGTTAGATACATCTCGAACTTTTAGAGACGGGTCTAGGTGGTCAAACTGAAGAGCAGCAGGGTTTTCGTTGTAACCACACAGACTGCACCCTTTACGCACTTTATACATGTTGAGCCACCGTCGTCTTATTTTTTTCAAACGTGCCTTGTTATCGTGATTTCTTTTTTTGGCAGCATAAAATTTATCTGGGCTTCTCCAATCTTCGTGTTTACCAGACATGCCCCAGAATACCATTCCATCTTCTCTGACATAGCCGTGCTTTGCCATCAGTAATACACTCCACTGTCAATATCAATCTGTGCGTTGATCATACCATGCCACCCATTGAGTTTGTTTTTTGATATGCAGATATGCCTTACTGTATTTTCTACCTCACTTGATCCTGTCTTGCCAATACCAATAATGATGTCAGCCTCGCCAGCCTTACCAGTGCGTGAGTTGTCAAGCATAGAATAATCAATCCACTGCCTATCGTGTGCGTCGTAGCTTGCCTGACTAACTGCCCACATCAGCAGTTTGTTTCGCTTTGCTATCTCACGAGCATACACATACGTTTCTTTCAAACGTTCATCCCCACGATTGAACTCACCAGATATACGAAACTTGTCAAGCTGATCGCAGAACATAATGTCCGGTTTGTTTAGCTTGGCATACTCGTCCACCTCTTCAACAGAGGTGCCAACAGAGTCCATAATTGTTAGCAGAGGGGCTATCTCATCAATGTACTTTAGCGAAAGACTACGCCTGTCTTCTACCATCTGTGTCCTAGTCAATCCAAAGTAAGACTGTATTATACGCAGCTTTATTTTTGGTGCGGGTTCCTCGTTTGCCCAATACACAACCTTGAAGCCCCGCTTGATATATAGTGCAGCAAGAAAGCAACAGAACGTGGTCTTACCAACTTCGGGTCTTGCAAACAGTATACCCAAGTTACCCCTGTCCAGACCTGACACGTTCTCCGCAATCAGGTCATAGTCGAAAGGGAAGTCAGGATCACCAGCCTCGTTGTCTAACAGGGACTCCAAGTCATCCTCTACCTTAGTGTAGGTAGTTTTGTCACTGATGCGTCCGTCTTCTACTGTATCGATCAGTCTGCGTAACTCACCAAACTCCTCACTGTCACCCGTAAAGATGTCAATTGCTTTCTCACCAATCAGACGAGCGCGATCACGCAGCCAGAAGTTATGTACAAGATCAAGATGTAACTCGAAGTTGTCAGCGTTACCCACATCCAAACCAGCTATAGTTTCATGCACCTTGTTACGGGTTGCTTCCGGCATTGCAGGATTGCGATCATTAAACAAACTGCTTAGTTCAGACTTGGTTAAATCCTTTGCATACTTTGTATGAGAGAATGTCAACGTGTCGAATATGTCACGCATTTCTCTGTCAAACATAGACCTGTCAATAATGTTCTTCACGCGACCAAAGAAGTCGGCGTTAAGACAGAAGCCTAATATCTGTTTATCTATCGATGTAGTTTCGTAGGTAGTCATCTCTTTCGTCCTTTGTCATGTTCTTAAAGTCACGGGGTAATACCATGAGTTTGGTTGGAACTATTCTACACAGGGTTTTTACCATGTCAACCGCCTTGTCAGTTGCGTCTTTGTCAAGCGCAACAAATACTCTGGGGTATTTAGCTAGATGTTGTATGTGGTCATCTAACAAATTTGTACCTAAGATTCCCACCCCCGCGATAACACCGCTAACACTGCAAGCACTAGCAGCATCTTCGACAACACAGGCACCACGTTCTCCATTGCCAGAAACAAAAGGATATCTACTATTTCCATACCGATACCATTTTGGACTCCTTCCATCCATTGCTCTACCTACCGCATCAACAACCTTTTTGCCATCCTTGACAATAAAGACGACACGGTTTCTTTTGAAATCATAACGAATGTCTGCACGACCTGACAAGTACGCATCGTAAGCATGTACAGATCGAACATAAAGTTCCGCATCTAAGTTACGGGAAAGACTAACAAAAGTATCCGGCAACTCGTAAGTGTTACTAGTACGGGGAACAGGCGCATTAGCCTGTGACCTAGAGAGGGCATGTTTCGCAAACTCTTTGGTCAGAGTAACACCTGTGCGACCCGACACATTGCAGTCAGCGTGAAAACAATACCACAGTCGTTGCAGTCCGTCATCACTTACGCTAAACGTATTCTTTCTGGCACACACAGGACAGTCGGATCGGTAACGACCCAACGGCTGAATATCCAGTGACTCTACATAGCCTTGTAACCAAGATGGTGATTTCATGTCCATATCGATAACACAACAGATAAAATCATGTCAACCACGTTTTTTAGTTGACGGCTATTGACAGGGTGTGCTACCTATTACATAACCTAACCCTTAAGGGAAACCCCACTATGAAAGTATATAATAAAATCAACCCCATAGCAAAGATACTAAGGGATAAGAAATACCAAAAACAAGTTATCCCCAATAGGAAAAAGGATAACCTAGATAAACTATCAAAGAAGGATGCACGGGATGCCAAGACCAAACAAGATACTTGAACCTACCAAGACTTACAATCTGTTGATGAAGGAAGAACAGTTTGACAAACTTGCTTACGTTGCACACCAAATGCAAAAGAAAGCACTAGAACAGGTTGCAGTCGCTGACCTAATCAGAGAAGCACTGGACATATATGTGGAAGCTTACGAGGAAGAACATGGAATCATTGAAAACCCAAAAACTTGAATTGGAAATTGTTAGGCGTGGATGGGATGATCGGTGGACTGTCAACACACCAGTATCATCTGTTCGCATTGGGGAGACAAACAGGGACACGGTAAAGAAGAAAGACTGTGTAGATTACTTGCGGCTCGTTACAATTTTTATTGGAAAAAGTGAAAATGAATGTCGTTTGTGGGTTGACAGACATAAACATGCTTTGGTAAAACTTAGGACACCTTACGAAGTAGCTTAGTAGTAAGGTTGAACAAGAGGAGTGGTTACCTCTTGTCCTTTCGTTGGTTGGTTGAAGAGCGGGGCTGGATTAATTTCTAGTCCCGTTTCTTTTTGTGTTGACAGGGTAGTTTGTTTCCTATATCGGTTACTTATCAACTGGCAAAAAGGAGACAACCAATGCCAAAATTTGAAGTAACCAGAAGTTACTCAGTGTCTTGTGTGACCACAGTTGAGGCTGACACATATGAACATGCAGAGGAAGTAGCTTTAAATTCTGAGGACGTATACTGGAAAGAGTATGACGGTGACTATGACGCAGAAATTACAGTGGAGCAAGTCGATGACGTTTGATCCAAACAAAACTTACACTGTGCATGTATGGGATATGCCTATATGTGTAGTGGATGACGAAACAGAAGATTACATCCGTAATAAGGATGGAACTGTAAAACTGTTTTATATACCTAACTACGATTCTTCATACCTTTGTGATGGCATCGATGTAGATGACCTGCGGGAGATAACCGATGACAAATGAAAAGACGCTAAAGATGTATGAACCCCCGATGCTAACGGCAACCGAAGCCAACGCATTGATGGTGATGTTGGAAAACGACATGGAAATGTGCTTTCAGTTTGATGCTCTTGACCTTGACGATTGGGAAAACCTAGATTTGGCTGCGTACAAAATAAAAGCATTCCACAAGTTCAAGACATGGTATCACTCACAGTTTAAGCACAGGGATATCTACGAGGAGAAAGACAGTGGGTAAAATGAGCGACTGGTCAATCCAGCTAGAGGAAGACTTCTGGGACGTAGCAAACAAGGTAATTGGTGGCTGCGAATACTTGGGGCAGTTTATGCAAGAGATGGAACCCCACCGCGACTGGCTGGGAACCCGTGACAAAAACGAGTACGCTGACATGTTACGGGAAGCGTGGGACAACTACTGGAGTGACAAACAATGAACACTAAAGAAACAGATTGTGAATGTGGATTGACACAAGAAGGTGTATGGAGCGAAGAATTATTTGACCGGTATGGTTGTGAGTGTGACAACATGACAAATCCCCCACGCCAAAACCTTGACAAATCGCCCACGCTAAAACGAGACAAACCAACCACGCTAAACCCTAAGTACAAGTGTGATACCTGCGGCGAACCCGCGATGGTGGTTGAGATGGACAAGTTCTTTTCCTGTCTAGAATGTTACCTAGAAAGATTGCGCGATAAATTAAAAGTACTTGACCGCGCCAAAAACTACCATTAAAAGCAAACCAACCTAAACCAACTAAGGAAACCAAACCAATGGAACATCTTAACAGCTACCAAAAGTTAGATTGGATAAGCTTTGCAATACAAGAGGCCATGAACGGTAATAGTGGCGAACTTGACATGGCACTGTTACTTGTTGAACAATTGCGAGAAAATGAAACCAACAAGGAAACCAACCTATGAAAAAGCGAATCCACATAAACCAACATGTAATCCGTTCTAATAAAAAGAATGGAACAAACGATCCCGTAATTACTATTAAGACTAGTAAAGACAATATTTACGCACATAGCGTCGAAATTTACGGGCAGTCACGGGTTGTCTATTCACCAGATAAACCGCTATCGTGTGGGGCTAAAGTATGGATAGAAACTGATGCTCCAATTGGCGTTAATATGGGGGATGTGTACTGATGAAAAAAGCAGATATAAACAAACCCGCTTCAACAATGTATCCTAAATCAGTTAAGCTATTATCTGATTATCCGCATTCAGTCTTGAAGCAATCTAAAAACGGTAAACTATCTAAAGACCGTTTGCCCGTAATTAAAAAAGGTAAATTCAAAGGCTATGTAATCTATACTTTGACCTTAGAAGAACGGGCAACGTGTCCCCGTTATTGTCACCATTGGGACGACTGTTATGGGAATAATATGATGTTCGCGCATCGTATAGAACACGGGCCAGAACTTGAAAAAAGAATAGCAAGTGAAGTTGGAGAATTGTGCGGTACTTATCGCGGGGTGATTATCCGGCTTCATGTATTGGGCGATTTCTATTCTGAAATGTATGTGATGCTTTGGGGGCAGTTATTAGCTAAATATAGTAATTTGGCTATTTGGGGATTTACCGGTCATTCACCTAAAAGTTTAATAGGAAAAACTATAGGATGGGTTCGGGCTAAGTTTAGTGACCGTTTCGCTGTCCGTTTCAGTAATGCACCTGATTATAAATTTAGCGCAAATAGTGCTGACCTATTCAAGCCAGAAAAGAATAAATCTGTAATCTGTCCAGAACAAACGGGCGCGACTGAATCCTGTGCAACCTGTACGATTTGTTGGGCGGCAAAAGATATGCAAGTTTTATTTATGACGCACTAATGACAAACGATGCGACGCTAAAAATTGGGCTGTCATGCCAGATTGGTTTGTTGGTTTTACCACTGGCGGGGGCAGTATCGGGCAAGTTGAGACGCGGGGCTTGTCCAAATGGGGCGGGGCGGGATCAGATTTCCCGCTCCGTTTTTATCCCTTGACCGATTCGGCGGGGGGTGCAATAACTATCTGGCGGGGTTGTCCCGCTAACCACAAAGGAAGGAACATTTAACCATGTTCGATTTAATAGAAGTAAACACAGACTTAAACGTTATTGAACATAACGACCCATCAAACATTGAATTGTTTACCCGTCGCGGCAGTGTCCGGCGGGTGCCAATCGAAGCAATCACGACTAGGAATGCTGATAGTCCTGATTTGATAGAAGTATGCGAACCCGTACCAATGCCCGAATATTCAGCCCTACAAAATACCGCATCCGGTGCAATCCTGAACACTAGGCCAATTGGTAAGACTTACAATCTGGTTCCGCATGATAAGCTTTTCCGTCGTCAGGCTGAATTGCTGCAAGAGACTGACTTGCCCTTGTCGAATGTAAAGGTAATTGATCGGGTGTATAACGACGGGCTGCGAGCGCATCGAACAATCCACTTTAACGACCTACAAACCACAGTCGGGGATTCGTCGGATTCGGTCAATTGCCGGATGGACGTTTTTAACTCCGTCGACATGTCATGGTCTTTTCAGGTGTTCTCCGGTGCCTATCGTGACCTTTGCCGCAATACGCTAGTGTTTGGTGGTGAGAAGGCCTACCATCAAAAGGCAAAACACACTAAGAACTTGTCCCCAGATGCATTGATTAGCAAGGCGGGTGGCAGTCTGGAAATGTGGACAGGCCAGCGAGATAAGATGAACTTGTGGGCTGGTGCCAAGTTTACAGATGAGGCCTTTGCCGAATTGCTGGCTAAATCCATCTGTTACAAATCCAGTCGAACAGTTGAGGCGGGGCAGGGTAACCCCGTGAATGAACGGCTAATGAATAACTTGCTTTATTTGTTCGACAAGGAAAAGCAAGAATTGGGTCAAACCATGTGGGCGGCATATAATGCTTTAACCCATTGGGCGACCCATACGAACGAGGAATGGACAGACCCAAAAACGGGCAAGGGTTACCAGTCTGGACGAACAACCCAGAACGTTGCCAACGTCCAACGAACCCGCAACGACATGGTGCGAACTGTTCTAGAAAGCCCTTGTTGGACATGGGCAGAAGAAAGGGCAGCAGCATAAATGGAAGCGATACTTTTATTATATCGGTCTGCGGTGCTGATATTTCTCATCCTTTTAATATCCGCATTTCTACAATTTTAATCAACGGGCATAGCCCAGAAAGAAACAAACCAATGACTAATATTCCATCAAACCTTGTAAGTGAACTGATGACCCTTGCCGATAAGTTCGAGGAATACTACCGGCAGGACGAGCGGCAGAAGGTTTTAACCCAATTATCGGAAGAATTGTTTGCCGATAAGAACGGGGAAAAGACACGCTTGGCGGCGAAATCTGTCCGGCAGCGGCGGGGCTTTCATGCTAATAGTAAGCTTGGCAAGCTTTACCGGTGCCTTGCCCGTCGCACTTATGCGGTGACCAAAAACACGCTTATCCGTGAAACTGGAATGACTGTTGGGTCAGTTTATACAGGCATTAGGACGCTACGGGGAAAGGGTTATGAGATTGAAACCGTATTTCGTAAGGGTGCCAAGTCAGCATACAAACTGGTTGCATAGTCTGAAAGCATAGTGTAACAATGATGGGGACGGGGCAGCTTGTCCCCATTAACTTGTAAGAAGGAAACAAACCAATGATTAAATCAACCCTCAACATCAACGACGAAACCTTTAATGATGATGAAGCAAAGAAGCTTGTTGTTATGACTACCAGCGAACAGGCGATTATATTGGGGCAGGTTGAAGCCCTCGAATATCAGATTAAAGGCTTAAAGGAACTATTGCGCGGTTGCGGCTTTGACCATTATACATTCTGCACCGATTCCCCGCGCACCGTTGCAAGGCTCCAGTTAACCTACAAGCCAGAAACAAACGACTAGTTTTAACTCTTACCTCCCTGAACTTGACCCGCTTGGCTAGTCCGGCGGGTTCTTTTTTTGCCTATCGTCTGAATGTATCCAAGCGGGTTGAATTGGCGGGATAATATGCGGGTTGGGTGTGGTGGTATTGCAACGCAAATCTAACAACGATCTGTCAACTAAAATAATTAAAGGTATGACAAATCATGCAACGCGGGCGGGTGTGCGGGCATGTTATCCCGTTAGGATATATGGCGGGGTTGTTTTTGGGTGCAATCCGGCGGGGTGTCGACCTTGGCAAAGTTCTTTGGGAAACGTAAAAAGATAAATAAATACAACGCGCGGGCGTACGCGAGGGCCACCCCACCCCCCCGGCATATGCTAGTAAATGCCCGACAGATTTTATGGCGTGTAGGTTATCGATATGACTAAAAAACAACTCCTTTGGGGGTACCCCTATGGGAGTATAGCGGGGTTCCCCAAAAGAAACCCCCTACGCACAGACGAAGGGGGGTGGTGTGGGTGTATTTCCCGGCAGGACTTAGTCCCATTGTACAGTCGATATGCGGTTTTGTCAAGAAAAAAGCCCCGGACTGCCCCGTTTTTATTTTTATTGTTGACTTGCAGGTATATAATCGGTATACTTGGGTTGTGGGGCTAGATAAATCTAGCACATCCCGACAATTTTCCTCTTGACTTGTACCAACAGGGCGATGTAGGCTAATTAATCGGTCCCACATCTATTAAAAAAGAAAAATCCCATGTTTGAAGCATCCCTACTCGTTTGTTTAGCCGTTTCTCCCGAAACGTGTAAGCAATTAAACGACACAAAAGGTCCATACCCTACAGAAAATGAATGTAAAGCCCGTGTAGACGAAATGGCAACATTTGCTACAGAAGCTAACCTGTTTGAATTGGACATCAAGTGGAAATGTAAGGGTGCAGACGGACTGAAAGTCAGGTTTTATGAACCTTCTACCTCAACAAAAACAAAAAGACCGACAGCTTACCCCACAACAGAACCATTTCTTAGAACTTCTCTTTGAAAATGGTGGTCAGGTCACCGCAGCAGCGGTGGATGCAGGGTACTCACGAGGTTCAGCCGCTTGGTTGAAGTCCACCCTTGCCGATGAGATCATTGAACGCACAAAAACCATCCTAGCTACCAACGCAATGAAGGCAGCTAACCGCGTGATCTCAACGATAGACAACCCCGCCCCAGAACGAGGTGACGATCTGCGCCTCAAAGCAGCCGAATCACTCCTCAACCGTGTCGGTGTAGCAAAACAGGAACAAATCAACCACAATGTAACCGCAATACACGGAGTAGTCCTGCTACCCCCTAAGAAAGAGGTCGTGATCGATGGATAAATTTATGAAGGGGCCGTTTCTCGAATCCCTACACAAAAATAAAGCTGAAGCTATGAGTCTTTTAAAAAAAGGTGGGCTTAGTTCTGCAGATACGAAACAATTAGGCAGAGACATTTTTGATATTCAAAAAATGATAGATGAAATTGAAACAGGCAGCACTAGAAAACAGGCACTAGGTGGGGCTATAAAATCTATCAAAAAGAAAAGAAAACCTAAATTGCATCGTGGCGGTAAAGTTCACAGGGGTCGCACCGCAAACGGAAAGAAGGATTAGAGATCGATGGGAATGTTTGATAGAATGACAAGTATGTTCAACCCGGACAGCGTATTCAAAAAAGAAGACGGAAGTTTGATTCCGTTGAACGATGCCCGTCGTATCGTTTTACGACAGGCTACAGAGGCTGGCATGGATGACGTAGAAGGTGGGGAGTTCGCACGTAACAAACTAAAGCGACTAGGTTACAAGATGAAGGACATCCGTAACCAAACTCGCCCTGCAGCAAGTAGCGTAGAAAAAGACTAGACGTATGGCTGAAGCCGCACCGAAGCGTACCTACAATCTATCTACCGCTGAACGTGCGCGAAGAGCAGCCCAGAAACGGTTGCGTGACGCAAAGAAGAAAGCACAACAAGCCACAAAGAAGGCTGAGACAAAACGAAAGAAAGCCCGTGATCTTGAAAGCACTATTGGACGAGTTGAAAAAGCTATCAAGGGAGCAGACACAACAGTCGTTGACATGGGAGATATCTCCGTTCTACCCCCGTCCGTTTCCGATCTTGTGGGGGATTCCGAAGTTGTATTCCAAGCTAATCCCGGACCTCAAGAGGAGTTTCTTTCGGCGGGTGAAAGAGACGTTCTTTACGGTGGAGCGGCTGGTGGCGGTAAATCGTTTGCTTTACTTGCTGATCCCCTACGGTATTGCCATAACCCCAATCATAGGGGTCTTCTTCTCAGGCGCACCCTTGACGAACTAACAGAACTAATTGACAAGTCCCGTCAGCTTTACACAAAGGCGTTTCCCGGAGCAAAGTTCCGCGAATCAAAATCAACGTGGCACTTCCCATCCGGGGCCACGATCTGGTTTACCTACTTAGACAGAGATAAAGATGTTACCAGATTTCAGGGTCAGGCATTTAACTGGATAGGCATTGATGAGATTACCCAGTACCCTACACCATACGTGTGGGACTATTTGCGTTCTAGGCTTCGTGCCACCGATCCTGAACTTCAAGAACACCTGTACATGCGTTGCACAGCCAACCCCGGAGGCGTAGGTGGCTGGTGGGTCAAGAAGATGTACATCGACGGCACTCCCGAAAACAAAGCATTCCCTGCTTTTGACCTAGACACTCACAAGACGTTTGTCTGGCCTAGTGGTCACAAAAAGGCAGGTCAGCCGCTCTTCTTCCGAAAGTTTGTTCCGGCGCGGTTGACAGATAATCCCCACCTCATGGCTGACGGTCAATACGAGGCTATGTTGCGTTCGCTCCCAGATGTCGAACGGAAGAGACTTCTCGAAGGGGATTGGGATGTGGCAGAGGGAGCA
>Ga0098041_1000955_pt1 | contig 11197 bp, 17 predicted proteins | sample 8_EtaG_FD_77066 | JGI IMG/M metagenome (GOLD analysis project Ga0098041, IMG submission 77066) | Marine viral communities from the Subarctic Pacific Ocean - 8_ETSP_OMZ_AT15162 metaG | ecosystem: Environmental > Aquatic > Marine > Oceanic | place: Pacific Ocean | collected 2015-01-08
CCACCTTATCTACACAAGGCTCTTGAGTAATATACTCAACTTCACATCTATTTAAAATGGCAATACTGTTTGCGTGTTGTCTAATAGCATTCACAACAGTTTCTCCATCTTTCTTATCACTATAAATTATTTTCATTGTTATAATTTTTCCGTATTTCATTATACCACCACATAAGGGGCTCTCGCCACCAATATATTCTCATTTTGCATTACAATTAATGAGTCGTCATTAAAATGACATTGAACCAATCCCTTTTTGAAAGCAGAATGCATTGGCCCTGTATATTCTACTGTTGCATTTTCTCCCCATGAAGCCATAGGTTCAATGCTTTCTGTATATTTTTCGTTAGTCCCGCTATTAGCAGTAATAACTAAACCCCCATGAATTAGTTCTAACTTATAAATACCATACCCGACAGTTTCGCAAGATTTCATTGTCTGTGAAAATACTTCCGCAGGGATAATAAATCCAGATTTAATTGGAAATTCTCCCCAAGCAATTTCATCCAATTGAGCAACTACTTTTGCTGATGCTCGAAAGAAACTATCACAAGCATTATCACTTGAATGTAAATGATATGTCGGAAATTCTGCACATCTCCTATCACCTGTAAACATAGCACCATTACCTATATGTAAAGTTACTTCATCACCCATATTTTTCAAATATTTTTCTGCTTTAGTAATATCAATTACTGCCCATGATTCGTTTTCAACTTCAAAGGGAACCCAATAATCTACAAACGTTTGATTATTTGCATTAAGGAAATGATACCCACGTTTAGGTTCATCGGCCTTTGCTACAATTTTAACAAGACTCCCCAATGATTCACTCTTTAATCCTGTTGCAGTAAACCATTTCCCCTTCAATCTAACAGCATTAAACGCTTCTTGGAAGATTGTTTTATCAAGGGTAATCTGCATCAAAGTTCACCTTTCTGCAATTGTTCAATTGAATCCCAAGTTACTTCTCCATTATCAATGGTTAAGAAGTCAAATGATTTTCCAACCAATTCAGTGTTCGTTTTACTTGCTACAATTGTCGCAGTAGATGTTTGTTTAGTTCCAATCTTAATAGTCTTAACTTCAATAACTTGATTCATTTTATCCATTGTAGACTCTTTAAGGTTCACTACCCGTCCAATAGGATTTGGATTATTATGTGCATACTCATCTTTCATGTGAGTAATAAAATATCTGTCACACGCCAAACCATCAGTAATCTTTTCAATTAGATTTTCGTATTCAGTATTCCGTTTACCCCACTTCATAGGCATTTGTTTAACTTCTGTTGCTCGCTTATCAATTCCCATAGCATACCAACAAAGACGCAACCAACGGTCACATCCATCAAATACAAACTTTACAGTTTTACCTTCTTCCATGTAATCTTTAGCGATTACAATAAATGCTTCCGCTCGCCTAACTGTTCTATCTAAATCAGGGAATCCTTCTTCATCCCTAACCACAGGATTTAGAATTTTAATATTTGGGTCAGAACTCCAATTTGTTCTCCATGTAGGTTCGCACCCATTATCAAAATCCAAAACCATAACAATAGCATCATTATCAATTTCATCCGTTGTTCTACAATCTAACGCTAATCCTGATTTACCTGTCTTAGCATCTCCATAAATTAAACAACAAAGATGCGCTCTTTGTCTTTCTAATAAATCCTCTAATTCTTGACTTACTTCTGCTTTAATTATTTCCAGTAAACTTTCTTTTGACACCGCTTGTGTCGTAGTTTGTGTTGCCCAACCACTCATTCTCTCATCTCCAACTTATCTAATATATCATTTAATTGCGACTCATAAACTCGCCGCGTAAATTTTTTCCCGCTTCGCATATGAAATTGGATTTGAAATAATGCTTTATCTGAATCATCAGGTAACTCATTATTTACAGGGTTCCATTCCACAGCCTCTATTTCAGTTTCATCAATTATTGCTCTATGCACTTTTAAAAATTTCATCTGTATCAACTACCTATGGGGCTTTGCACCCCACCGAGCGTCATTCATGCGCCAACGCTTACACGCATTTTTCTGAATTTTAATCAGAACCAATCAGTATATGTCTCGCCACTATCTTGTGTAGTATTTGGCGAACCCATTCTGTTAAGAACAATTACACCAAATACGTTGATACTGCATTGGCGTAGTTCTCCAGTTTCTTGATTAGTGCTTTGGTTAGAACGTCCAATAACTAAAACTTGACTTCCAATTCCAAAATCTAATTCAACGTGTTCAGGAACCCAACAAGGCGTTGCACCTGATGGATTATCATAATCGAAATCAGCATTCAAATCCGAAATATACAATGTGCGATTTCCATTAGAATTAGGGTTCATATACATATTTGTAACATTCCCATCCGTCACAATAATACGTTCCTTTGCAGGTCGGTGCTTATTGTTCTGATGGTAGTTTTCTAAATTAACCAAAGGACATACATATCCACGCATATTTTCTGCAATCAACTGTTGCATATTATCATTTACAGATTGTGGATTTTCCAATTCATCATTATATGTCGCTTCATCCAAATTAGGATTTGCTAGATTTCCAGAATCTAACATATCTGATGACGCATATACTTCAAGATATACTGCTCGGTGCATATCAATGTTGAAGTCCTTTGCCTTATCATTCTTCAATCCCAATCGGTAGTATTGGATTTCTCCATTATTCAAAGAACCAATACAATGTGCCGCACGTTGGAAATTATGCAAAGGCTTAGGATGCCCATACTTTTTATTTGCACCCCAAGGTAATTCCTTTCTATCATCTAGAGGAAGAACCAATTCACCATTTACTTCCATAATCGCTTCCGCATCTTTCCAATCTAGACCGCGAGAAATAGTTTTAATTTCATTATCTACAATCTTACTCGCCGTATAACCAGTTTCTGTTTTTACAATCTTTGCGTATTTACCTTCATTGAAAGGTGTATTTGCATCTCGAATAATTTGACCTTTTAATTGGTCACGATTCCATTGTTCAAAATCTCGCAAATCTTCAACTGCAACTACATATCCAAAGAAAGTGTGATTATCACTCCCTTGAGTTTTTTGTTTTGGTTCCTCTCCAGAATCAGCAACTCGCTTCATCCCAGAAAACCACTGTCGAAATAAGTTCAATGCAACCGGACTACTTTCCAATCCGTGTTGAGAACAAATCTCATCATATTTTTCTTTAATTGCAGAAATTTCCATTCCTAGATTTTCTGCTGCTTTTCTCAGTTCATTTCCTACTTGTTCGTCGTTCATCTTTTTCACCTCAAATTTGGGCAATCATCCATGACGCTACTATTCTTGGCGTCATGGTATTACTTCGATATTCTGTTTCTCCTATAATCCGTAAAAATTTATATTTTACTTCACTATTATATTCTTCTTTTAACAATACGTCATGGAGGCCATGACATATATCCTTGACAGAATGCCCTGAAAATAACATATTCTGCATTTCAGTTAATGCTTTCTTATCTCGGTTAATCATTAATTCAAGAAGAACCTTATGCGTCGAATCCCTCTCCGACTTATGGCTACTTAAAGCCTTTCCTCCAGCCGTAATTGCCTGAAGTTCCCCAATAGCCTTTCTTAAATCACCATGATGGGAAAGCGCGAATCCGACTAATTCATTATCAGATTCAACTTTAATCCCTTCATTCATTAAGATGCGTTTAAGCGTAAACTCAATTATTTCCGGATGCACTAACTTAAAATGATAACTAGCACATCTAGATTGAATTGGGTAAATAATTTTATTTCTATCATTACACGTAATAATAAATCTTACATTCGTGTGATACCTTTCCATTACTCTTTTTAAAGCATTCTGGGCATCAAGAATCATCCCTTCCATTTCATCTAATAATACAATCTTAAATGGGACATTACCCATTTTTCCTGTTGCTGCAAAATCCTTAATCTTGGTTCTTACAGTTTCTAATTTCCTATCATCACTAGCATTTAATTCTAAAAAGTTTGTGCTAAAATCATCCTTTAGAATATCTTTTGCTAATGCAATTCCGGCACTTGTTTTACCTGTTCCTGCCGGCCCATACAATAATAGATTTGGAATCTCATTACTGTCAATCCAACTTTTCGCATCTTCTACAAATGACTCATTACCCATTACTTCATTAATAGTTTTCGGTCTATATTTTTCAGTCCATAACATTTCTAATTTCCTCCTTTAAATCATATACGTTTGCATTGTTTCCTCTATCTTCCACCATAATAAATATGTCTGCACGTTTAGCCAAAACAGTATAAATACTGTGGGGTGGTGGATAATTTTTCCACTTTGCTTTCATTCTATCACCTATTGTTCTATAATCTGCCGGTCCATCATCTTTCAAAACTTTTATCATTTTCCAAAGAGTTGTCGGCTTTGATGATTTAATCCCGTTTGGTAACATCATTCCTTTTTGCCCACCATTTGTTCTACCTTTTCTACTAACCATTAATAATCCTCCAATGTTTTTGTATAATCTTTTTTATAACTTTTATTCACTCTAGGCTTTTTCTCGCCATATCCTAACATTCGCCACTGTTGATGACTCACCTTAGTTTTTACAAATTCTCTAATAGATTTATCCTTTAACAAATCTTTTAGTAAATAACGTTCATTATTCTTTAATCCAATCTTTCTGCAAATTTTATCTATCTGCGAATAATTCCCCCGCTTAGGAGAATGAACACTATATCCTTTACCTTTATGTCCATAAGCAATTAATTCATAGATGTAATTTGACTTCCATCGCCATTTAACATGACCATCAATAAATGCAATTTTATTAGGATGAACGTTTTCTCCTAACCAAATCATTAGTTGTGGTATTGACGGTTTATTATGTTTAAACATTTCTGCAACATAATCCCTATCAGTATTGCTTACATATTGTCGCATCATTGAATACATATCTTTATCTTTATTATCGGGGTCATCCGAATTAGGCGCAATATTCATAATTTTATTACGCGCCCCAATATCCTTCTGTCTACGCAATTTACATTTATTTTTAATCTTTCTAGGAACGTCCTTTTCATTAAGAGAGGTTAAAATAATTTTCCCTCTATACACTCTAAGAAGTTCTAATATAGAATCTACATCCGCCTTATAATGAATATCTTCAATTAGTATCCCATTTTCTTTAGGGAAAGAATGAATATCAACAGGCATTTCATTTGCATAGAAAATAATAGGTTCTCCCAATTCTTTAATCGCCCTAGTTGTTTTTCCTGTCATAGACTTACCAACTATTAATTGCGGTTGTTCTGTTGTATAACTACTTAACATTAAATTAACCCCTTAAGTTCTAATAATTTATCTAAACCCTCTTGAGTATTGTGTTCGCCTTCATAGATAATATCTAATCCTAATTTAAAATAATCCCACTGTGATTTGGCATCAGGATAATCGGGAACCAACCTAGATAATGCTACTAAATTAACAATACCTGATACCCATAAAACAGGCTTTGGTCTTACTTTACTTTCTGATAATCTATATTGCGCTGTAATATTTTCTTCTTCTAATGCGGCTTGAACATATTGTAAATATCCAGAAGAGTCTGCTCTAAAGAATACCCTCGCTCTAATTTCATATCCCAAATTCTTTTTCTCATTACGATATATTGTTAATTCCGGTCGAGAAGATGATAATAAAATCCCTTGAAGCATTTCAAGACTAAGCACTTACATCACTTCCAAACATTCCAACGTATTCATGTGGTAATCTAAGATGTTCCAACCCATCACTAATTAATAGTGGAATAAATTCATATTCAAAATCGCCAGGAAAAATCCATTGTAAATTCCAACCTCTATTACAATCAGATTCTTCTGCTTCTTCATGCATTATTTCTTTCATTGATTGCATATATCTAACCGTTTCAAACCCTTCATCTACTAACGTCAGTGTTAATCCTTTATTGATAATAGCATTATCTTTTACAGTATAGGTTCCATACACCATAAATGTATATGTAGTTACCGAACCGAATTTTTCTACCCAATCCATAATATCTTCATTGAACATTTTCTTCCCTCCTATTATGTCTATACATAACGTATAGCAAGAGAAGCCAAAAACCTAATTCTAATATAGCCACACCTGCACCTAATTCAATTAAACTTTCATTCATCTTCTTCTCTCCTTCGTTCTCTTAACTCATCATCATGGTCTATCCAAATTGATTCTTTAATTGCATAGTCATCATTATCAGGCTCATAGTATCTATATTGATGATTGTAATGGATTCTTCTAAAATGTGCTGGCATTAATCTACTATGGCCCTTTGCTTGCGCGTTTAATAAACAGTCATCTAAAATTCTATACAATAAATCATCAATCCATTCATAAGCATAAGCGATAAATTCTCTTGATACTTGAATATTTTCACCACTTTCTTTCTTAAAGAACGCACCAAGATTAATTTTAGTATTCAAAGTTTTAGGTTTCTTTTCCATTGTTGGCACTACTAATTTACCATCCTCAAAATACGGGACTTCGCGCCAATACAATTTCTTAGATTTACCACGCGCATTTGGCTGTCGCATCCAAACAAAACCATTCTCAATCTTTTCAATCATATAAATGTCTGCACCTAATGGCACAATATCTCCAACCTTTTGACTTTTCACTACATCATCTCCTTTAAATCATCTATTGTATTAATATCACTTACAGGTTTATCATCCCTAATTCTAACCAATCGTGGGAATCTTAGGCCGTAACCCCCTTGTTCATTTGTTGTAATCATATCTGCTTTAATCTCCAATACAATTCTAGGTAACACTTCGTGAGTTCCCATGTTGTATCTTGTTACTAATGGTTTTAACATTTGCGTCATATTAATAAAATCCATATCAGAAAACCCTGTTCCGGTTGCACCAACATTAATGAATTCATTATCATTTTTCACAGCAATATCAAAAGAAGCAAATACATTAGACCTCTTTCCATCACCGTATCTTGCACCCGTTACTACCAAATCAAGATTAATTTGTGGTGGCTTATACTTGAACCATTTGCGCTTTCCAGACTCATACTTACCATTTAAGTCCTTTACCATGATACCTTCAAAACCTCCGGCAATTGCTTCATTATAAAACTCAATGCTATTTTGGCCCTCTTTTGACCTTAAAGCCTGATATGGAAATCGCTCTACGGAGGCCATTCTGACACGCAAAGGCTCATCAATCAGGCTGACACCCTCAATCATCAAAGCGTCAAACACAGCGATTGTTACAGGGCATTTTAGCGCGGCTTCAGCATGATTCTTACTGTGAAATCGGGTGTTCATCTTCTTGAACTCGGCAGGTCGCCCATTTGTTAAAACAGGATATATTTCAGTATCAATAATAAAGTCCTTTATATTAAAGGTCAAGCACTCTTCTACTACATCTGGAAACTGTTGAGTTACGATTTTACCACTACGATTAAAAATAGTGATTTCATCTTGCTTACGGTGAATCTGGTATCTTGCACCATCATACTTAATATCCATAAGTTTTTCTCTAGGCCATTTATTACGGGGAACTTCTTTAGCCAACATTGGTTTTAGAAATGTTGCGTATGATAAATTATTACTAGGTTCTTCACCTGCTTCATACGCTTTTACAATATCAGTATAAGAATTAGTAGCGGCGGATTTTTTGACTTCTGAATCTTTCTTATTATAAATCCTAGCCAAAAGTTTTCCAACATTACCTTTGCCAAATCCGTGACGTAGCGTTCTTGTCCAATAACGAATAAACCACTTCTTTTCCAACGCACTCATTCTATTAAAGGCGTAATCCCAAAGCCTAAAAGAATTCCCATCCATACGACTACAATCTAGAATTAAAACATTATACACTTGAGCAATACTCAATCCACTATCTTCACCATTTTCATCAAAGAAATAAACACCTTCTCCTAAATCACCATACATATTCGCATAGTTTTCGATTTCATCATCAAACGCATCATAATGGCTAGTTATCCATTTAATAGCCTTCTTCTTACCCAAATGATTCATTGGGTATTCTAATGTCAATAAAGATATTACCAAATCCTTTTCAGGTAAACTATCCCATGACCTACGAATTACACCAATAGACCCTGTGGGTGTTAAGTCCTCAATCGCTTCATTCATTCTACAAAAATTAATCCAACTCATATTTCATCCCTCTTCATTTCTTTAAATATAAATAGTGCAAAAGTTCCCCAAACGAAAATCATGCACCAATATGCTTCACTCATCTACTTCGCCCCTTAATTGCTTCCACATCCACTTTTGGATGGGCATTAATATATTGCATCTGTCTAGCCTTCTGACAACACAATCTAATTTTTTGAGTAGATTCTAAATTCCAAAAAGAATCTTCTTCCCACCCAAACTTATTTTCAATATGTCTGCACAATTCTCGTCTTGACATTTCTCGTAAATCATAATCAATGTGCATACCCAGAATAGGACTTGTTTCATGGTCAAGACCTTTATCCAACCAAACATATACATTACCCATAAAAGCAATAATCTTCCGTCTAAGCCATTGACTCATTCTTCATCACCTCTAAATATTTCTTCCATACATTGTTGCATAAATTTACACGTCGAACCATATTTCCTATTCATTCCTCTTCACCACTCATTACTTGCATTAACATTTGTTGAACCACCATTAGACAATCTCTCATGCCTAAAACATGGCCTACTGCAAAACCAAGAGATTCATATTGTTCATCAATTAGTTCTTCAAAAGTGTTTCCACTATTCATTTCTAGATACTCTTGTGCTTCCGCTATTCCTTTTAATAATTCTTGAAAATTTAATTCACTCATCATCTTCACCACTAAATAATTTTGGCCAAATTTGACCAAATATTGCATTTACGTCATTCGAGATTACTCTCTTTTGACTTTTATCCCATCTTCCTTGTTTTTCAATAACGGCCTCCCTAGCCAAATAAACCATTAAAGATTCGATATTTTCTTTAAATGTTATTTTAGCCGGTCCCGTCCACTGTTCATTCATTTTCGTTTTCTTGATTGTCCGTATTATTTCTAGTTCGCTCACCATCGTTAATCCTCCCTAATATATTTACCAAATGTTTTAATTCGGCCATGTTAATTCTGATACCCTTTCGCGTAGGTTTATCACCATTATGCCATCGAATATCTACAATTGGAATATTCCAATATGTCCCAGTTTTTACTTTTATTTCTTCCGTCGCCGTTCTTGGAATACGGCCTCTAACTTCAAAATCATCAGCCATAAAATGGCACCTCTTCTTCATCAGAACCAACCAATACTTCAGTAGTAAATACTAATCCCGCAATAGAAGCCGCAACAACTAATGCGCTTTTTGTAATCTTAACAGGGTCTAAAATTCCTGCCTCCCACATATCAGTGTAAACATCATTCTTTGCATCATAACCATCACGTTCTGATAAATGACTATAACTCAATGTAAGTCCTGAATTTGCAAGTAATTGTCGAATCGGTGCTTTTAATGCTGAACGCATAATTCCACAAAGACTATCATCAACACAATTCCAAAGTGCTAATCCACCACCAACAACAATTCCTTCTTGAAGTGCTGCTTTTGTTGCATTCAACGCATCATCCAATCGTTCTTTAGTTTCGCGGATTTCAATTTCTGTTGAACCGCCAACCTTAATCAATGCTACGCCACCTAAAAGTCTACCAATTCGCTTATGCAACTTTTCCTTAAACCATTCATTTGTTTGTGATTTCATTTGATTTGCCAATTCTTCGCCGCGAGCATTAATTTTCTCACCTTGTTCAATTGTAGCATCATGAATTAATGTAGTTGATAATTGACCAACCTTAACCTTATCCACCACACCTAAATCATCTAATGTAATTTTGGAAATTTTATCTCCCAAGTCAGCATTGAATACTTTGCCACCAATCAATGATTGAATATCCTTTAGAATTTCCACCTGTTCATCACCAAAGTCAGGCGTTTTTATAGCACAAGCATTTACAATCTTGTTATGCACATTTGCTAAAAGGTTTGGAAATGCTGTTCCTTCGAGTTCTTTACACATAATTAAAAGTGGTTTCTTTTGAGACATTGAAATTTCAAGAGCAGGTAGCAATTCTTGGAAACTATTGATTGTCTCATTTGACATAAGGACGAGACAATTTTCAAATTCACAATGTGTTCCCTGTTCATTATTAATCATAAGGTGACTCATATATCCTGAATCTAACTCCATACCCTCAATAACATCAAAAGTAGTATCTAGACTTTGACCGTTCTCAATAGAAATAATTCCGTCACGACCGACCTTTTCTACAATATCCGCAATCAATTCACCTAATTCTAAATCGTTATTCGCAGCAATTGTCGCAACACTTTCTAATTCTTCACGACCTTTGATTTGGGTGGACATTTCATCTAACTTAGCCAATACAAATCTAACATCATTATCCAACATCTTCTTTAATTCAACAGGATTATCTCCCTGTTTAACTGAAGCCAAACCATATTCACATAATGTTTGTGCCATAATTGTTGCCGTAGTTGTTCCATCACCACTATTTTCTTGTGCTTGTGAAGCGACTTCTTGCATTAATTCTACACCCATTTGAACAAATTCATCATCAGACTTAATTGCCTTAGCAATAGTTACGCCGTCATTAATTACAACAGGCTTACCATTTTGTTTAATGACCACTGTTCTTGCTTGTGGCCCCAATGTGCATTTAATCGTGTTAGCCACTAAATTAATACCTTCCATAAGTTTGTCTCTTGCTTCTTCTTCAAATAAAATTTCACTCATCATAATTCCTCCGTGTATGTAACATCCTGCCAATGAATACAAATATATCCATTCTGTGGTAAAGCGGACCTATGTTGTTTATAGTAAACCTTTCTACCAATCAATGTCTTAAATTCTTCTGGGCATTCTTCACCGATAGAAATAACTTCCATCGCCGCCCCCTGATTACTAATCAATCCAGATTCAGTCTTTTCTTCAAAATGTTTCATTAACACCCAATTTCCATATGCTCTCATTCTTCTTCACCTTCCTTAATTTCTAACATCATTAGACACAATTGATAAAGGGCATCTGTATTTTCATCCAAATCCCAATAACCTCGTTGTCGAACTTTTCGCATAATATCCCACAACTTTACAGAATCCTCATCACTTACTTTATTTGCTA
>Ga0098041_1000957_pt1 | contig 11191 bp, 4 predicted proteins | sample 8_EtaG_FD_77066 | JGI IMG/M metagenome (GOLD analysis project Ga0098041, IMG submission 77066) | Marine viral communities from the Subarctic Pacific Ocean - 8_ETSP_OMZ_AT15162 metaG | ecosystem: Environmental > Aquatic > Marine > Oceanic | place: Pacific Ocean | collected 2015-01-08
CTTATGGTATTGGTGGAAGAACATTTATTGACTTAATGCACAGCCCACTAAGTTTACCCAATGACGATGCTATATATAGAGTATGTAAATACCCAGTTAAAAAGGTGGATACATATTTAACAGTACCTACATCAGAGCCAGTAAAATCTGATGCGAGAAAAATAGTAATTAGTAGTATGTCTAATCAAGAAAATACATCTACCCCTTATCTGTCTGATATAGAATTTAAAAACAAAACAGGAACTACTGATATAGGAAATAAATTTGTTTTTTCCTTTAAACATGGCTATGATTCTAACACTGTAAAAAATTATAATTTTACATTTACTTATAAAAATCCATCTGATAGAAGAAACACAAGCATTGTTAATCAAAATTCATTAAACCCTCAGGTTCTTTTAATGAGTTTAAATAATAATAAAGATTTTCAAGATTTTTTAAAAGTAAATAAATTAAAATTTACATGGGCAGACACTAGTGCTAGTGGGTATTGGAAAATGAGTTTTGAGAGTCATTATAGCTCTCAGCATCTTGGAATTGAGGACTCTAATAATTTTGATTTTAAATCAGTATTAACTAACGCCTCTATAGTTGATTGGCACGCAGATGGCTTAACTATAAGAACTACTTATTCTCAAGCAGGTGGACAAAACTACCCTACTTTAGGATTTGGAATAACTATAGAATATTCTAAAAACAAAAGATTAAAAGAAATGGGTGCAGATATGCATAACATAAAAGCAGCTGGATCAACATCTTTAACGACTTATATAGAAATAACAGAGGAGGATATAAGGGTACCTAGCGAGGGTGGGTATGAAGATTTAGCCCCACTTACCCTTCATACGATGTGGTTAAATAAATACGCAGGGTTATTGAAAATGTATGGTATAGTTGCTGTTTTAGAAGATGGGGCTATATACATAAAAGAAGACCACAATCATGGTGGATTTGACTCTGTTACATTTAATGGCATGACAAATATGACTGGAACAATAACAATTCCTACAATAGATACTACTTCTTATACTGGAATACCAGTTAAAGACGTAGCTGAAAAAGCTAATTATTCAGAGGTTGAATGTTATTCTAGGATGTCTAATCCAGGTCAGTTTTCAATGTATGATAACGCAATACTTTTAAGTGGAAGAAAGTATTGGTATAGGGAAAACAAAAAAATTTATTTATATAATAGTGACCATAAAGACTTCAATGATGAAGGATTAGAGGTGACTGTTTGGTTTATTGCTTCTTCTAACACACTTAGTGATTTTGAAGAGTTTCCTGTTCCACATGAATCAGTACCAGAAATGATAAAATCTTTAGTAGCCACCTTCTCTTTAATGAGGCAAGCAAAAGAAGATGTAGTTAACGATAATATAGATATAGTATAATGTATATAAAAGTAGAAGACATAGTAAATGACGTAATTATTGAGGAAGGTAAAAATAGTGAGAATGATTTTCTTAGGTATTTTAAACTTGCTCTTAATGGGTTAAAAGAGCTGCATTTTGATGTGGGTGGTGGTATTAGAACAGTTGAATTAACTGTAAGCTCTGATACATTAACTATAGATTTGCCATCAGATTATGTTAAATACACAAAAATAGGTGTGTATGGTAACGATGGAGATGTTCACCCATTAGGATTAAGAAACGATAAATCATTAATTAGCACTGCTGCAAATAGCACAACAGTTAGTGATGATGAATTACATCCAACTTATTTTGAGTACGTTCAAGAGTTTGGACTAGGTGGTGGAAATAATACAAATGGGTATTATAAGGTAGATGCAGAAAATAATACAATACAATTTACCTCTGATTTGTCAGGTAAAAAGATAATATTAGAATACATATCTAGCTCTTTGATACACCCAAGTGAAGGTAAAGTGGTGATACATGAATCATCTGCTGAGGCATTAAGATCGTATATATACTGGAAATCTATACAAAGAAAAAGAAATGTTAATCCTAACGATAAGTTATCAGCTAGAAATGAATACTACAACAACAAGAGATTGGCTAGAGCTAGAATGTTAAGTTTCACTAAACAAGAGGCACTACAAACAACAAGAAAAGCGTTCAAGCAATCTCCTAAAATGTAATACTTATGGCTCAGGATAAAAGAAATTTTTTAGGTGGCCTAAATAGGGATGATGACTCAAGGGTAGCTCCTAATGGGGATTATTTCTACGCACAAAATATTAGAGTTCTTTCCTCAGAAGATAGAAACACTCAGTTAGTAGAGAATGTAAGGGGGATGACTAAGGAGGCCTACACTAGAGTTTTTGGTGGTAGAGAAGGTTCTTTTGGTTCTGGTACTACAGGTTACAAGGTTATTGGGGCATATGAAGACGCTCCTAATAATTGTATATACTATTTTATATGGAGTAACCTTAATTTCCATATGATACTTGAATATAACGTAAAAACTGATACTATATCAACTGTATTTAGAGACACAGGAACAGATGATAATTTACTTAGGTTTGATAAAGACACATTAATAACAGGAATAAATAGGATAGATGATTTACTTTATTGGACTTGCGATAATACGTATATAAAAAAGGGATCTAAAGAATTTAATTGGTCTGCAAGATCTGAATACAATGAGCCAAAAGTTATAAATATAGAAAAGGCAAAAAAAGGATTTACTACATATTATGATAGTGGCGACTACACGCCAACAGTAAGCTCTTTTGTTTTTAATCCTGAAACCTCTTACCCATATGAATTTTATTCAAGTAATATGGAAGGAAGCCCCAACGCTGAGGTGGATAGTTGGCGTAAAAGAACTTATATAAATGTACATAAAAGAAGACCTAAGCACGCCCCTGTTTATTTTCCACAAACCCCAATTATTAACAATACAGGATCAACTATTGATTTTAGTGCTTTAAGTCCTGCTGTAACAAATATAGATGGCTCAGACCCTGCTGATTTAACAGCTGGAAGCGTGGCAACATATAATATTTCTATAAATGATATAAATTCAGTTGATGGCCTAGACTTAGCTTATAAGAAAAATAACATATATGGTTATACTTGGCAATTTGCTTATAGATATATATATAGAGATAACGAGGTTAGTTCTTGGTCTGAATGGAGTGCCATTGTTCCATTACCTCAGTATTACCAAAACAAAGAAGATAAGGATAAACAAAATTTATATAACCAACTTAGAGTATGGTACCATAATGGTCCAGCAGATGTATTAAATATAGAGATAGCTGCTAGAAAATGTAACTACGCAAAAACAGCTCCTGACCAAGGAAATCAAGGTGAATACTATTTAATAGCAACTGTAGATAATAATTATGAGGACTCTGGATTTACAGCAGCTGACTCTGATTTTAATGATTTAAACTATATGATTAGTGGTATTAAATCTGTTTCCACTAGAAATATTCCATATATAAAAAGCCAGGCTGCAGCTAGCGTTGAGTATAGTGACTTGCCATTAGGCTTTATTGACTTTAGAAACGATGGGGTCTATACAGTAGTGGACCCAACTCAGTTTAATAAACTTTATGACAGGGTTCCTAAAAGAGCTAAGGCTCAAGAAATTATTAGTGACAATAGAATAGCTTATGGTAACTATACTGATGGCTTTAATCAAACGCCTATAAAATTTGATTTAATACCTATATATGGTGGCACTGATGACCCTGTTATTATAGATCCAACTGGTAATAGTACTGGAAAAGATGGCTTTACATTAGGTGGGGCAGAAGTAATAGAAGCAGATCCAAATAATGTAAATGGTTTTAATGAAGAAAATTATGGGTCCCCACCACAGATTAATATTTCTAAAGAAGAACCTATTGTAAATGGATTTTCTGATGGGTACAATGTAAATAGTGAAGGAAACGCTATTTGTTTTAATGCAGACGCTGTTAAAATCACCTTAACCTACACTTTTCCAACTGTAACTACAACAGGTCAAGAATTTAATTTAAAATTTGATTACAGGGTTAAATTTAAGTTTTATAAAGACCCAGATATAGGACAAGACATAATAGCTTATTGGCCACACCCAGAGTGGGATGCGTCTTGGGAGCATTATAAACATGAATTTTTTGGAGTTCAAATAGACACTAAAGCAATAGTTGCTGCTGATGGAATTGATGGCGTGGTAGATGGGTTTATAGAATATATAAATGGTATTCAAACACAAACAACTTTAGATCAATCAGGTCAAAATGAAGACCCTGAAGCAGATAATTATAATGCTAATTATGGACAACCTGTTGTGCATCATTACATAGATCCTGAGACAGGTGAGCAGGGTGCTGCAGAAATGAGAATGTTTGCTGAACAAGACCCTAGTAATACAAACATTTTAAAAATACACTTAGTACCTCAAGGTCAGCAAATAGTAGGTGGGGAAGAAACAGGTGAATGTATATATGGAGCTACAGGAGCTGGACCAGACTCTTATTTGCCTGAAAATGATTGGATTTCTGATGAGGCAGATTTTGGTTGTATTGGTGCAGATGAAGATTTATCTGACCTAGAGGGTGTTAACGCAACAGACTATACCTTACTAGATGGAACTAAGGTAACAAATATACATATTTGGAAAGCTGACCAAGGATTTGGTGGGGCTGACTATGCAGATTTTACTGAGTGTGGCTCTGCACCTGGTAACAGTGCCCCAGCTGGTGGGGGGTGCTATACTGGTGGTAGAGATTGTGATAATAGTAGAGTATTAATAATAAGTCCAAATGATGGAGATGGAGATGGAGGAGATATAGAGGGAACCTTCTCAGATAACACAACAATGAGTACTATAGCAGGTGGTAATAATCCTTGGTCAGAATTTGATGATACAAACATGTCTTTATCAACATTACAAGAATGGCCTGTGTACGCAGGAGCATTTAAGTCTGGTGCTTGGCATAGATTTGGTTTGGTGTATTATGACAAAGAAGGAAGAAATTCTACAGTGATGTTACAGGAGCCATCAAAATCAGATTCTACAAAATCTTCATCTACTTATGTTAAATTTCCTCCTGAAAGAAAATATAAAACCCAAGTAACTCCTGATTACACTGATAATGGCACAACAACAAATGAATTAACAGAGATTCAAAAATTATTACCTGTAAATATAGGATGGAGAATATGGCACCAACCACCTATTTGGGCTGAGAGTTATCAATGGGTGTATGCTAGAAATACTTCTGTTGGTAAATTTATGCAATATACAATAGATAAGGCTTTTATAAATAAAGGTGCAAAGCCAGGAACCTCTACTGCAGATGCACAGGCTGATACTAAAATATACATTTCCCTAAACACTATGGATGGAAGAATATGGAGTTATAGCGAAAAAAATAGAGCTCTCATAGGAGATTGGAGTTTTGCTGAGGGTGATAGAATGAGAATAGTAACAATGACTAATTCTGATGGACAATCTGTAGTTATGCAAAACCCTGCTACAAACAAATCAGAATACTACGATTTTAAAATAAGTGATATAGGGCAATACCCTGGTGAATTAGTTTTTAATCCAAGTCCAGATGAAGATGGTAATGCAGATGGGGTTACTGATAATATGGTACTAGCACCTGACTCACCAGTTGGTGGAGACTCTACAGATCCCTCTACAGCAGAGCTTGGTAAATTTATCATCTTAGATGAACCTGCTATAGGTGGTGGATTTAGTGCATTTGACGAAGAAGAGGCTACAGGTAAAATACCAGCATGGACAGGATGTATTATTGAAATATACAGACCAAAGAAAAATTTAAACCAAGAAGCTAGTTTGTATTATGAGTTCTCTGAAAAGTTTCCTATAATGGATGCTGGTTCAAGGAGTAGGGCACATGGTGGTCTTGACGCAGATCAATCAGGTAGTTTTGGAACTGACGCAGATGGAATTTATGGCACTTATGTAGCAGGTGGTCTTCCAGCAATGGGTACTTTTAAAAGGGGTGATATATGGTATAAACCAAGAACAACTAGAACTATTGATGTAAGTGGTAATGCCAACCAAATAACTGGATATTATGAAAGTTACTTTTTAAATGACTTTTTAAGCACTAACCATATTAATATTGGTAGACCTAATTTAAGCTCTAGGTATGCAACAGAATTAAGTAGAGTAGCGTCTGTAACTTATTCAGATGTTTATCAGGTAGATACGCAATACAATGGGTTTCACTCTTTTGCGTTTAGCCAAAGGCCTTATATAGATTATGATATATCTCAAGGGTCTATACAAAAACTTGTATCTAGGGATACTAATTTAATACTATTACAAGAAGATAAATTAAGTACTGTTTTAGTTGGGAAAGATATTATTAACTCTCCTTCAGGGGATGCAGGAATCACTCTATCTACAAATGTATTAGCCACAACAGCCACTCCTGCTACAGGAGAATGGGGTGTTTGTACAAACCCAGAATCTGTTGCAGTACATGGTAAAGTACTTTATTTTGTTGATATAAAAAGAGGTGCTGTTCTTAGGTATGCTGGTGATGGTCTTACTGCTATATCAGAGTATAAAATGATTGACTTTTTTAGAGACAGGATGGATGAATACCAAAATATAACTATAGACGAAAAACTAGGTGGAACCTTAAAGATAATAGGTGGTTATGATCCAAGACATGGGGAGTATATAATTACATTCCCTAATATATATAATACAGATACAGGTACAGATGACATTGATAGAAACCAATTCTCTAAAGCTGCTATTAATTTTAACGCAGCTAGTAAATTAGCAGATGGTGTAGTTGATTATGATTTTAATTTAAAACCTATTAAAGACGAACAAGTAGATGCTGTGTATGATGATGAAAAAGTAGTTCAAGTAATTGACAATGGGCAAGAAAAAGAAACTACAGGGGTAACTCTAGCTTTTAATGAAAAGGCTAATAGGTGGTCTAGTTTTTATACTTTTTATCCTGAATACTACTCTAGCATACACAGAACCTTTGTTAGTTTTAAATGGGGTGATTTATATAAACATGATATGGACTCAAGTAATTATTGTTTATTTCATGGAAACCCTTATCCAGATGAGGCGAAATTAAGTTTTCCTTTTAATGGAGATGTGTCAAGTGTAAAAGGTTGGAATAACGTATCTATAGAGGGTATTGATAGACAGGAAGTAGTTCCAATAAAGGGTAATTATATAACTGTTAGTACGTCTAGCACTACTGTGACAGGAGTAGGCACTACATTTACAGATAACGACATTGAAGTAGGTGATTATTTATATTACTACAATTCTGGAACATTAGCATTAATAGGTACTATAGCAACAGTAACTAATAATACATCAATAACTCTGTCAGCTAACTCAACAGTTACAAGTGCAGCTCTTTATGGTTCATTTATTTTAACAGCTAAAAGTACCATGTACAAAACAAAGTTTACTACTAATATAAATGAAACTCAAGTAACTCACAGGACTTCTTATACTAATGATTCCCAATCAGGTAATTCTAAGGTAGCAGGATCATGGGTAATGAGAGAAGATATAGGTAGCGTTAAAATACCTTATGGGACAACTAATTCTGTTGGTGGGGAATATTTTGGACTAGGTAAATGTTCTACCTCCTCTGGGGCTACAAGTCTAAGGGGTAATACATTAGCAGATGGTAGTGGTACCTCAACTAATACAACATTTACCACTGCTGGAATCAATGTAGGTGATTCTGTTTATTATGACAATAATGGAACAGAAACCCTTATAGGTGTAATAAGTTCTATTGTTTCTGATACTGTTATAGTCTTGGCCTCAGGTGCCACTGCTTCCCTTGCGAATACGTTTATGTTTGTTAAAAAAACAGCCCAAATAGAGGGTGATAGAATAAAAGGTCACTACATGGATACTGCACTAACCAAAAGGACAAAAGACAAAGTTCATATATTTGCTGTAAATGCGAATGTAAACAAGAGTGAACTTAGCAATAAATAAATAATAAATTACTATATTTGTAAAACTATGGCTAAAAAAACAAAAAAATTCAAAAAACATATGATGTATTCCAAGTCTGGAAAAGGAAAGATGACTAATTCTTATGAGGAACATATGTCTTTAAAAAACAAAGGATGGGGGCATACAAAGCCAAAAAAATTAAAGGGATTACATAAGGCTAAATATTTTATTGGTGGTCTTATAGGTGGATTCCTTGGTAAAGGGCAAGCTAAAAAGGATATAAAGAGTGCGACAGGAGAGATGGATGCAGCTAAAGCACAGAGAGATGAACTTGCTGCTAACCAACAAAAACTTGGTCTATCTCCTGAGGCACAAAGAATGAAAGAGGGACTAGGTGGGACAGAAGTACAAAGAAGACAAGAGGCAGCAGAAAGAACAAGGGCTGCTGCTATGGGTGCTGCCACTAGAGGTGGCTCAAGAGTAGATCCATTTGCTGCTGCACAAGCAGGTGCACAACAAGAGGGTCAGTTAGCTCAGGCACAAGCACAATCACAACAACAAGGTTTACAGGCTGCTCAAAGAGAAAGGGGTCAGCTTAGAACCATGCAGGAAGCAAGGGAAACTGCAGCCATAAGTCAAGCAGAGAAAGAAAGAGGAGAGGGCAGGGAAGATGTTATGGCTGGTCAAAGAAACCTAGAAGCATCTAGACAGCAAATATATGGAGGTGTGGACGCAGGGCTTGGTTTAGCTATGGGAGGTATGTTTGGAAAAGAAGGAGCAGTTGTTAAAAAAGGCTTAAAAGAAAGGTTAAAACAAAGAGCAATGCAAGAGGCTCAAAGACAAAGAGGTCAGGAACAAGAAGTTCCTAGAGATCAACCTGAAGTAACTCCTGGAGAGTTTTCACATGAAAGAAATCCTATTGACTTAGTAAAAAAAGATGAAGAAGGACAGCCAGAAAAAATAGGAGAAATGACAGGTGGTGAAGCAATTGTGCCACCAAAGAATGTAAAACAGATAAGGCACTTAATAGAAGATAAGGATGGAAAGGGACTTGTTAACTTAATGGACAAACTTTTAACCAAGTGGGACAAAGAGGCTGAGGAAAATAATAATAAAGAAGCTAAAAGGGGGGCGATTCATACCTCTGTTCATAAACCTAGGTTACCTAAGTTTAATTATGGTAAAAGAAGGGGTTCAATTTTTAATTAAAAAATAGTATATGCCAGTAGCAGATGTTTCAGATTTAATGAGTAAAAGGAACCTTGTGCAGGAGGCTCAGGGGTGGATGTCGCTTGATTTACAAAAAAAAGAACAAGCAAGGAAAGAATTAGAGTCAAAAAAGAAAGATGCATTAAAACCATTTGATTGGGAAATGGCTGACTGGGGTAGTGATAACCCTTATTTTCAAGAGCAGTTACAAGATCTTAGTCAAGATTATTATAACCATGTTTATTCAATGTCACCATATCTAAGTATAAATCCAGGTGATATGGAAAACTGTCCTCCAGGAAGTCCTTGTGCTAATGCACATAAACTTAAAAACACTTTAGATGGAACAGCAGGAGCATTTAAATCTTTTCAAACAAGGTTTCAAAACGATTATGATTCTGCACTAGACTTACTTGGAGACAAAGACTCTGTATATTATAATCAAGATAATTTACAGGCACTAGAAAATGCTAAGGGAGAATGGATGAAAGGTTTTAAACCTGCTTATAATCAAGATGGTAGATTAATGGCAATTATAACAGATACAGAAAAGGTACCACAAAAAGATGAGAATGGAAACGCTTTATATGTAACAGAATCAGGAGATGGAACAACCACAAATAAAGATGATGCTAAAATTGGAGATGATGGAAACCCAGTACAAGCTACTGCAGACCAAGAGGTAGAAAAGATGATAACCTTAGATGAATATTATGATAAATTAGGGATAAGTAAAGATAAATTGAAAAAAAATGCATCAGCAAATGATTGGAATCCTGAAACCTTTTCTGAGCTTATTACCAAAGATTCTTCGTTTATAGACAATGGTGGCATGATTAATAAAAATAATAAAAATTACAAAACTACTTATAATAATCTTCATGGTGCTATATTTGGTGCAACAGATATGTATAATCCAGAGGACCCAGAAGGTAGTGTTCTAACTGCTAATGCAGCTCCTATTATAAACATGATGAGAAACGATCCATCAGGAAACTTTAGAGAGGGATCTATCACAAAAGACCAAATAATAGATTACGTAATACAAAATGTTATGGGATACGATGGAGTTGATGGTGATAGCTCAGGAGGAGGATTTGATATGGGAGAATTAATATCTCGTATGAGTGACTCAAACCATATAGGGGAACTGTCTACTTATAATATTGTTCCAAAAGATGATGGCACTTATGGCCAAGAAGAGAGTGGTGCAATAGCTTATGAAGGTATGTTCACTATAGAGCATGGAGGCAAGGAGCCAGGTCAAATAACAAGTGCTACATTTGACCCTAGTGAAATTACTTTACTTAAAGGTGATGATGATTTTAGGGCAGAAGGTGCAGATATAGCTGGTATGGGGCAAGACTTACAGGTGACTTACCACGATGCTTATCTTTGTTTATGGGACCCTGACCAAGGAAAATTCTTAACTAAAGATGAAACAGCTAATTTAACTGATGAGCAAAAGGCTAAGTGTGAATATAGACCTGCTATTCAGGTAACATTCTATTCAGCAAGTGCTGATGGAAATGAGACTAATTATGCATCTGATTGGAATGGATCAGGTATGTCTACTGATGGATCAATTAGAGCCATTATGCCACTTGATAAAGCTAGGTCACAAATACAAGGAGATTTTAGTGAGAAGTCTTCTAATTTCCAAAAAACAGAAGCTATGGATGAATTAGCAAAAAGAAAAACTGAAGAGTTAAGAAGTGGAGTAATACCTGATAGCTCTACAGGAGGCACTGAAGGAGAAGAAGAAAATGAAGATGTAGAAAAGGAAAAAATAGATTGGTAAATGAATGAAGATTTACAAAAATTATACGATGCTGTATCTCAGCACTTTGATATAGGAACCTTTGATGAGTTTTCTGTTAAAATGCAGACAACAGAACAAAGAAAAAACTTCTATAATGCTGTTGCAGAAAAAAACTTTGACCTTGGAGACTATGATACCTACGAAAATAGGTTAAAAAAAAAAGTCGATTCAGGCGATTCTTTGGATGTGGACGATGGTACATCAGAATTGGATCCTGGCGATGGGGAGTCTCAAGAGAATGTTGGTCCAAATATTGAA
>Ga0098041_1000958_pt1 | contig 11189 bp, 11 predicted proteins | sample 8_EtaG_FD_77066 | JGI IMG/M metagenome (GOLD analysis project Ga0098041, IMG submission 77066) | Marine viral communities from the Subarctic Pacific Ocean - 8_ETSP_OMZ_AT15162 metaG | ecosystem: Environmental > Aquatic > Marine > Oceanic | place: Pacific Ocean | collected 2015-01-08
AGTCGTGTACTGTACGGCTTCTGGGCGCATCAAATTTAACACCCATCCAGCGTCAACGTTCGCAGATTCGGCGAGTTCCTCTAACATTAGCTCTATTATGGGATCATCAAGCCAAGCTATCTGGGAAGATCTTTCAGCGTTATCTCCCTGATGGGAACCTTGTGAAGAAGAGAGTTTAAACTGTGTATTTCCTTCTGATTCTATGTAGTCAACTTCTTCTGATGTCAGTGCGTCTGGCATGTGCCAGTAGATATTAGTTAGCATGTCGTATAGTCTATCAGAGATTAAGCGAGAAGCCGAATGGCGGAAGTGTGTAAAAAATGAAAAATATTTTTTGCAAAACTATTGGAACATAGCTCATCCAGCGCATGGGCGTATATTGTTTGATTTGCGTACAGCGCAGTCAACAGCGCTAGAGCATTGGGAAGAAAACAGGTATTCGTTAACGTTGAAGGCTAGGCAGATTGGGTGGTCTACGCTTGTAGCTGCTCATCAGTTCTGGCTAGCGTTTTTTCATTCTGACCAGAATATAATTGACCTTTCTCGTACTGAACGTGAAGCTGTGCTATTATTACGTAAGACTAAATATGGCTTTAAGCATTTGCCTGAGTGGATGCTTGAGCGTGGTCCTAAATCGTTAATGGAACATCAACAAAGAATGGGATTTGATAATGGATCGCTTATTACGTCAATGCCTTCAGCATCTGACCCAGCTCGTGGTGAGTCAGCAAGTCTTATTGTTGTGGATGAATGGGCTTTTCTCCCAAATCCTGAGGAGGCTTGGGCCTCTATTGAACCTGTTGCTGACATTGGTGGTCGCATTATTGGTCTCTCCACTGCGAATGGTTCTGGGAATTTTTATCACCAGTTGTGGGTTGGTGCTACTACTGGTTCAAATAAGTTTGCGCCGATGTTTTTTCCTTGGTCGGCAACTGAAGATCGGGGAGATGCTTGGTATCAAGAGAAGATAGAAAGCATGCTGCCTTGGCAGCTAGCGCAGGAGTATCCTACAACACCTGAGGAAGCGTTTGTTAAGTCAGGTAACCCTGTTTTTGATCTGGATGTATTACAAGAAATGGACCAAAAAACTATCCGAGGGCAACTTGGTTATATGTGGCGTAATGGTAATCACGTGGAGTTTAGAAGATAATGGCTGTTGAAGTTTGGAAAGAACCAGAATCACGATCCGCTTATGTAATGGGTGTTGATACTGCTGAAGGTTTAAAACATGGAGACTACTCATGTATACAAGTATTAAATGTTGGAACAGGAGAACAAGTTGCTATTTGGCATGGACACATTGCACCTGATTTACTTGCTGAGGAAGTATATGCTTTGGGGTTGTGGTATCGTGATGCTCTTTGTTGCGTTGAGTCTAATAATCATGGTCTTACGACAATTACGGAATTAAGGCATTTAGGGTATCCTAATCTATTTAGGCGAAGGCAATTAAATAATATGAGTAACAGAATAAGCCAAGAATATGGTTGGAAAACAACTAGGACATCTAAACCTTTGATGATTGATGATCTTGGTTCTGCTCTTAGAAATTGGGAATTATCCATTTATGACAAGCATACTGTTGCTGAGCTTAGAACCTTTACTAGGAACGATAGAGGTTCTATGTCTGGTTCTCCGTATGATGACCGTGTTATGGCCCTTGCTTTAGCTAACCAAATGAGGAAATACGCTTATGAACCTGAATATGCGCCGAAAGTGGATGATTACTGGACTGTTGATTGGTTTGCTCGCCTTGGTAATGATGTTTCTTCGGAAATTCCGCTTCAAATAGGCTTACATAACCTTCGTGGGACACTCTAGTTTACTTATAGAGCATATGTATACATGGAAGGTGCTTTAATGGCAAGAAAATTTGTTTCGCACACAAGTGCGTCAGAAACAGTTGACGGCAAGTCAGGTAAAAACAATAAGATGGAACGTGGCGCTAGTGTTTGCGCTAACCCCATCTGGGAACCACATGGTCCTCAGAGTCCAACACAGCGGTTTAGTGGAGGCAAAGTTAACAATCACACCAATGATAAAGGTGCGACTTGGGAACGGTCAACTCCTAAAAATCAGCATGGACTAACAGGTAATGTAGAACCTGCACATAGACAACCTAAATATAAAGGTAACCCAGCTTAGATATGGCTATCTTGCCTGATGGGGCAAGCTACCAAGAATTTGCGGATTACGTTACTGATCTGCGTGGGGCTGTTCCCAAAGATGAGTTAAAAGAGCTATATCAACGGCATCTCAAGTTAAAAGGTCTAACTTTTGATTTGAAACGTGGTTGGAAAGCTGTCGCTTTAGCTGATGATGAAATGGATTTAACGAACAATCAACGTGAGCAGAAGGTAGTAGCTGAAGCTAAAGCTCAAGGTAGGAATATCGCAAAGGTTTGATGTGGCAAAGAAAACTCGTGCAGAAAAATTAGTTAATACTAAAGAACGTATTGATAAATGCAAGAGATGGCGTGATTCTGAAGGATTAGACAGAACATGGCGTAGATTAAATGATCTATACCGTGGCAGGCACTTTCCTCAAACAACAGCTAACGAAGATCTAATCGCAGTTAACCTAGCATTCTCAACAGTTAACGTTATTGAACCTTCTGTTGCTGTTAACTACCCTAAAATAACTGTTCAAGCTAATAACCCTGAAGATAGAGATAGGGCTGTATTTGCTGAGGCAGTAATTAACTATTTATGGCGACATCATGACTTTAGGACACCATATAGGCGTGCAGTTAAAGACTTTCTAATATTTGGGCATGGTTGGGTAAAAGTTGGTTGGAAATTCGTAGAACAAGAACAAACAGTCTCTGATACTGAACGTGACATCATGCTTAAACAAGGAATTTCTGAAGCAGATAAGTTTGTAATGGAACAACCTGAATTATCTCTTGAAATTCCAACTAATCCAGAAATAGAAGCAAATCTACCTGAAACAATTATGAAAATAGTTGAAGATCAGCCTTTTGTAGAAAGAATCAGCCCCTTTGACATTTATGTTGATCCTGATGCTACATGCATGGCTGATGCTAAATGGATTGCACAAAGGATTGTTAGACCTTTAGAGATGGCAAAGAAGGATAAGAGATACAAACCTTCAGCTAGGAAACGCTTATCTGTATCAATAGACCCCGACTTGTATTCCAAAACAGATAGAGAAGAAAAAGCTCAGTTCACTGATGATCAAGTTGTCGTATGGGAATTTTATGATATAGCTGACAATACTATTGCAATATTTGCGGACCAAGGTGAAGAATACCTTGTTGATCCCATTGCTATGCCTTATGCTTATGGTCAACCTTTCGTTATGTTGCGAAACTATGATGTTCCTGATCATTTTTATCCAATGGGTGATCTGGAAGCTATGGAAGGTTTACAACTTGAGTTGGACAAAACTAGAACTCAATTGATGAACGATAGGAAACGATATGCTCGTAAATACCTATATCATGAACGTTCCTTCGGACCTGAAGGCCGTGAGGCGTTGGAATCAGAGCAAGATGGTCGTCTTGTGCCTGTTGTTGATGAGAATAAACCACTTAGTGAAGTGGTTATTCCTATGCCACAAGTCCCGATCTCTCCTGAAATCTACAACTATTCGCAAATAATTGAAGAAGATATCAATACTGTAACAGGTCTTTCTGAGTATGCTCGTGGAGCTATGCCTGAGATACGAAGAACAGCAACAGAAGCTTCTATTGTAGCTGACGCACAGAATGCTAGATCTTCAGATAAGTTAGCAATTATTGAACTAGGGATTACCTTCGTCGCCCGCCGTGTATTGCAATTAATGCAACAATTCATGACTGGTGATCAAATGGCTAGAATCAACTTACGTGGTGGTGAAACTGCGTGGGTTCCTTATGGCAGAGATGAGATTTTAGGGGAATACGACTTTGCGGTGCAAGCTGGTTCTACACAGCCAATGAATGAAACTATTAGGAAACAGCAAGCTATTTCCTTAATGAACGCATTAGGTCCACTTATTGGGGTTATTATTGACCCAAGTGCTTTAGCAATACATGTTCTTGAAGCAGGATTTGGCATTACTGATCCTGAGCGTTTCCTAATGCAACAAGGTCCACCACCTATGGGTGGACCTGAGGAAGGTATGCCTCCTGAAGGCGGTATACCTCCTGAAGTAGGAATGATGCCCCCACAAATGGGGCCACCAATGGGGGGACAAGCTATGATGCCTCCGCCAACACCTGAAGGTGGAGTATTTGCTCCCACAGGTGGTATTCCGCCAGAAATCCTTGCCCAACTGCAAAATCAGATGGGATTGGAACTTCCTTCCCTTTAGTGGGACACGTTTTACTTCTTATAGGAACAACTTATTAGTTAAGACTCCAAAGGAGGGCAATTGTGCCTGAAGAAACAGAAGTCATAGAACCCACGATTACAGTGGATAACCTTGAAACTTCAACTGAAGTACCACAGGAACCTGCATATACTATCAAAGTAGATGGTGAGGAACAGCAGGTCAGTCTGGAAGAACTTCAAAACGGTTATCAACGACAAGCGGATTACACTCGTAAGACGCAGGAGATAGCTGCTGAACGTGAGCGTTTGCATCAAGCTGAGTCTATTGTGTCAGCGTTGGAATATGATCCAGCGGGGACACTTCAAACTTTAGCTAGTTCTTTTAATGTAAATATGGGTGGTAATCAACCTGCGAATGAAGAATACATTTCTTCTTCTTGGGAAGAACCCGATATGACATCTCAAAAGATAGCTGAGTTAGAAGGTAAAGTAGCAAGGCAAGAGCAGATACATCGTGTCCAGCAAATAGAGCGTGAAGTTAATACTTTGCAAGACAAATATGGAGAGTTCAATAAGCAAGATCTACTAAATCATGCAGTCCAAAATCGCATACCCAACTTAGAAGCTGCGTATGCTCATTGGCAATTTGGAGATGTTAAGTCTATTGCGGATAAACTTTCGCAAGAGCAAGAAATCACATCAAAGAAACGTGATGCAGCGGTTGTTAGTGCTGGAGGGTCAACCCAATCGGGAACCGAATCTGAACCTACTCCTAATATTTCTAGTCTTAGAGATGCTTTCGCTTTAGCAAAACAACAATTAAACAATTAACCTCTAAGGAGAGAAGATTATTATGGCTGCTGGAAACAGTAACTTTGACGAGATTCTTACTACTACCTTAAAGAACTATATTCCGAAGTTAACAGATAACGTGTTTAGCGCACGACCTCTGTTTTATGCTTTGACTAATGGTCAAACAATTCGGCGTATTTCAGGTGGTTCTAAGATCGTCGTTCCAATTATCTATGGCAAAAACACTTCTGCTGGCTCTTACGCAGGGACAGATTCTATCACCACTACGGCTCAAGCAGGCATTTCTGCTGCTGAGTACGACTGGAGACAGTATGCTGCAACCGTAACAATCAGTGGTATTGAAGAAGCCAAAAACAACGGTGAAGCACAGATCATTGATCTGTTGGAAGGTAAAATCTTCCAAACGCAAGAAACCATCATTGAGAACCTCAACACGATGTTCTTTGGTAACTCCACTGGTAACAGTGGTAAAGACTGGATGGGGCTTTCAGCTCTAGTTGGTCTTGGCAATGATGACGGTACTGCTGCGCTTGCAGGAATTGACGCTACTGATTCAGATAACACATGGTGGAGATCATCTGTTACCAATCAGGGTGGCGCTCTAACCGTTGCTGCTATGGCAACACTATATAACAATGTATCAGTTGGTAATGACCAACCTACAATATGTGTTACTGGACAAGCACAATACGAAGCTTATGAAGCTTTGCTAGATCAGAACATTCGGTACACAGATACTGATATGGCTGACGGTGGATTCCAGAACCTATTGTTCAAAGGTTGCCCAATAACCTTTGATGACACATTAGCTGGTGAAGGAAAACTTTACTTCCTAAATACTAAATACATACAACTTGTTGCACACAGCGATGTTTGGTTTAAACCAACACCGTTTGTACGACCAACTAACAAAGACTCCGTGTTCTCACAGATTCTTTGTTACGGTAACTTGACAACGAGCAATCGTTCAAGACAAGGTTACATGTACGGTATCACACCAGCTTAGGAGATTCATGGGTAGAAGCTCTGCTAACGCATATAAATCAGGTGCTAGACCTTATGGTCAACCATCAACTAGCAAATCATTCCGAGATAGTAGCCCACGCCCACAAGGTGTAGGCCCATCCCGAAATGTTCAAAGAATACCTAGTATGAATACAGCAACTGTTGAGCCATCCCCTGAAACACCTAGATGCAGTTCGCTTACTCGCAAGGGTGACCCCTGTAAAGGGCGACCCCCTGCGGGTAGCGATCTGTGTAACTTTCATAGGAAATAGTTATGCAAATATCTGAAATGAGAACCTACATTCGTGGGTTGCTAGATATTGATTCTAATGATATTTCTGACGACATCCTAAATCGCTTTATAGGCGAGGGATACGACCAAGTGGTGTATTCCGAAAAGCGTTGGCCTTTCTATGAGGTAGAAGATACGTTCCCTACGGTAGGGAATACGTCTGATTATGATTTGAAGTCTTCTTCAACAACGCTTGTAACTAATACTAATGGATTACGTGACGTAGCTGCTTTACGCACAGATGATCATATTGTCAACTATATAGGCCGTGATGACGGTGATTTAGTTTATCCGCTTAATACAAGTAGTAGCGGAGATGTTTGGTATTGGTCTGATTGGGCTGAAAAAGTACGGTTATATCCTTCGCCGTCTTCTGTCCAAACAATTTATGTAAGGGGATATAAAAAGCCAGCAGCATTTGGTGCAGGTAGTGCTGATGCCACAGAGCCTTCTGATTTCCCTGAGCCTTTCCATATTCTATTCGCTACGTATGGGGCTGCTCGTGCTTACGAGCAACAAGAAGACCCTGAGATGGCTGGACAGTATTATGGTGTGTTCGCTAGGGAGTTAGATAACCTTCGTGCAAGATATATTGACGTTCCTACACCTCAACCTCTTATCATGAATAGCAGTAGAGTTTCTAGGTGGCGTTCACAGTCGTATATGAGTGACCGTTTGCGCTATAGCTGGGAGTAGCTATGGCAAAAAAGGCATATCAAACTCAAGTTCTTGAGAGTTTCCAAGGGGGATTAAATTTTCGTACTGATCAATTCAATGTTTCTCCTAATGAATCCCCTGATTTATTGAATGTTGATGTAGATCCTCGTGGCGGTGTTAAGCTACGTAATGGTGTCGCTGCATTAAATAGTACACAAGCTAGCGCTCATCAGATTAATGGACTTGCATCTTTTTTTACTGATTCAGGCACATCGCATATTATTGCGAATACAGCAGACAGTAGTAATAATATAAAGTACAGTTCAGGTAGTAATTTTTCTACTTTGAGTGGCCCTACAGCTAGGACATCTACTTCTCGCATGTATGGCATGACTATGAATAATGTATTCTATGGCGTGTCAGGTGATGTTGTTTCATTCAAATGGGATGGCTCTAGTGGCGCTGATTTAGGCACAGATATTGACGGATCTGCTGGTAATTTCCCTATAGCCCAGTATGTTACTTTTTGGAATAACCTTGCTTGGGTGGGCAAAACTCGTGAAGGTGGAACTTATCACAATTCAAGGCTTCGTTGGTCTAATGTTAATGATCCTGAGAAATGGGCAGCTACAGATTATGTAGATATTGACGTAGGTGAACGTGGAGATGTTATTACTGGTTTGGTTCCTTTAGCTGATCGTTTACTTATCTTTAAAAACAATAGTGTTCATGCTATGTATGGGTTTGGATCTGATTCTTTTCAGGTTACAGCATTGACTCGTGATGTGGGATCTATAGCTTTATCATCTCCTGTTTCTACACCGTATGGTGTCTTCTTCTGGCATGATCGTGCAGGAGTGTACCTGTACAATGGAGAACAATTCATTAACATATTTGAAAAATTGAGGCCTGCTATTGATAATGGGAGAATTAGCTTTACTACTGCGCATCAACTTGCATGGTATGAGAATCGTTTGTACGTGACGCTTGATATGTTGAAGTATTATCAGACTGGTTCAGTTACTGCTCGTCATACTTTCATATTTGATCCTTCTATTGAGGCTTGGACATTAGCTGATATAAATGCAACTACTTTACATGTGCATTCTCCTCCTGCTGGGCTGCCTACACTTCTTGGCACATCCGTGTTTTCAACTTCTGCGGATAAGGGTCGTGTAATTAAATTAGAAGAATCTAGATCAACAGATAGCTATAATGGTAGTGCTTCAACCCGAATCAATGCGTATTTCACTACTCCTTGGATGTCTGGTAAAAATCCTGTAGTTAAAAAACGTTGGGGTAGGCCTCAAATAGTTTTGGATGCTTCTTCAACTTTAACTATGCCTATTGAAGTTTATTCAGATTATGATAAATCTTCAAGCGATAAGACTATCTATTTAAATTTAACTGGTCGTGAATCTACTTCAACTTGGGAATCTTCAGGTTCTACTACGACTTGGGCTTCTGGTTCAGATGCAGATAATGAACCTGTGGGTGGTACTGGTGTATGGGCTTCTGAAGCTGCTTCTACAATTACTGATATCGTGCGTCTGCAAAGTTTAGGAATGGCTAAAGCTATAGCTCTAAAAATAAATGGTCCTTCTCAATCAAGTAGTTGGGAAATTAATGGGCTGATGTTTACTTACAAAAATAGGAAGGTACGTTAATGGCTTTAACTATCACTAATGACAATTTTCAAGCTGGCAATCCGATTGTTGCTTCTGAGATGAATACTAACTTTACTGAAGTAGAAAACTATATTAATAATAGTTTACCTACTTTAACAGGTGCGAATACGTTTGCTGGCACTGCTGCATTTAATGCTGCTGTGACTTTAAATTCAACCTTACAAGCAAATGGTAATATAACTGTCGGAATAGACGGAACAGGAAAAGACGTTAAATTTTTTGGAGACACACCAAGTAGGTATATGGAATGGGATGAATCAGCAGATAAGTTAATTGTTGATGGGGACTTTGGTATTGCTACTGGTAGGGCATTTATTGCTGGTGGGGATGACGTTGACCTTGATGCAATTTCTGGAGCTATGATTGTAGGTCATGCTGATGGAACTGGACAACACATAGCTATAGATACAAATGAAATACAATCTAAATCTAATGGAACTACTGCTGCTACTTTGAATTTAAACATTCTTGGAGGGCGAATAGCGATTCACGACGGCACTAGTGGCACACCTGCTCTAGGATTTCACGATGATGCTGATGTAGGTATTTATCGTGTTACTACTGACACTCTTGGGCTTGCTGGCAAACTTACTTTAGCTACTACTTTGCCTACGACTAGTAGTTCTGGGTACGCTACGTTACGCAGGATGAGCGCTGATGGGGCTATTAAAGAATATACTTCTAGTGAACGTTTCAAAAAAGACATTACTGATATTTCTGTATCTGATGCGTATAAAGTTTTAGATGCTAGACCAATTCATTTTAGAGACAACAATGATGATTCTTCAGTCCCTCTTGAAGCAGGTTTATCCGCTGAAAGCCTGCATGATTCTGGTTGGACTTATGCTGTTTCATATGATGAGGATACGACAACTCCAAGAGGTATTCACTACGAAATGCTTGTTGCTCCATTAATTGCAATAGTTAAAGATTTAAATACGAGACTTGCTGCTTTGGAGAGCTAATGCCAAAAGACATCCAATACACCAAACTATTAGATCCTATTGTTCAGGTATCAATAGCTGATGGTCCAGATTATGAAGGAACATATGCAGGTGGCACTACTTACGCTGCTGGCGATGTTGTAACCTATAACGGTTCTTCTTATGTGGCTAGGCAAGCTACGACTGGGAATACGCCAGCGGAATCAGCGTATTGGCAGACGTTAGCATCACAGGGTCCTTCTGGGTCAACTGGCCCAACAGGGCCAAGTGGTCCTACAGGACCTAACGGACCTACAGGTCCAACTGGTCCTACAGGACCTTCTGGTACTGGACCGACTGGACCTACAGGTCCGACAGGTCCAACTGGCCCTGACGGTCCTAACGGTCCTACTGGTTCTACTGGTCCTGCTGGTCCCACTGGACCCGCAGGTGGTACTGGTCCTACTGGTCCAACTGGTCCTTCTGGACCTTCAGGGGGGACTGGTCCGACTGGGCCTACAGGCCCAACTGGAACTGCTGGAAAAACAGTTTTGAATGGTTCAGGAGATCCTTCTGGACCTACTGGTGTAGATGGCGATTTCTATATACAAACAAGCGACAATGAAATTTTTGGTCCAAAAGCAAGCGGATCATGGCCCTCTGGGGTCTCTCTAGTTGGTCCTAGCGGATCAACTGGCCCAACTGGTCCTGCTGGCCCGACTGGTCCTGCTGGTCCGACTGGTCCCACAGGACCTAGCGGACCTAATGGACCAAATGGTCCTACTGGCCCTACAGGCCCTACAGGGCCGTCTGGAAGTACTGGTCCTACAGGACCTAGCGGTCCAACTGGTACTGCTGGTAAGACTGTCCTTAACGGATCTGGTGATCCGTCAGGACCCACTGGCGTTGACGGCGATTTTTATATTCAGACTAGCGATAACGAGATCTTTGGTCCTAAAGCTAGTGGGTCATGGCCGTCTGGCGTTTCTTTAGTTGGGCCTAGTGGACCAACAGGTCCTTCAGGACCAACTGGATCTACTGGACCCACTGGGCCTTCAGGCCCTAGTGGTGGAACAGGCCCAACTGGACCTACAGGTCCGACAGGACCCAATGGACCTGATGGACCTGACGGTCCAGCAGGGGGAACAGGACCCACAGGTCCGACTGGACCTTCAGGTCCTAGCGGTGGCACTGGACCTACAGGTCCGACTGGTGCTGCTGGTAAAACAGTTCTTAATGGATCTGGAGATCCATCAGGGCCAACTGGCGTCGATGGTGACTTTTATATTCAAACAAGTGATAACGAAATCTTTGGGCCAAAAGCTAGCGGCTCTTGGCCAACTGGTGTTTCTTTAGTAGGCCCAGCAGGGTCTACAGGACCCACAGGACCCACAGGGCCTTCAGGGGGAACTGGACCCACAGGACCTACAGGTCCGACAGGTCCAAATGGACCCGATGGACCCGATGGTCCAAGTGGTCCTGCTGGTCCTACTGGTCCAGCAGGTGGAACAGGCCCTACAGGGCCAACTGGTCC
>Ga0098041_1000960_pt1 | contig 11176 bp, 18 predicted proteins | sample 8_EtaG_FD_77066 | JGI IMG/M metagenome (GOLD analysis project Ga0098041, IMG submission 77066) | Marine viral communities from the Subarctic Pacific Ocean - 8_ETSP_OMZ_AT15162 metaG | ecosystem: Environmental > Aquatic > Marine > Oceanic | place: Pacific Ocean | collected 2015-01-08
AAGGACCATCCAGTGCCTCGTTATACGGTGCGCCCTGTATGATTCTTCGATACTGGTTCCTTGTGCAACCGTATCTTTCTTGCCAATAGTTATCTTTCCAATTCATTCTTCTTCACTCTCCATTTCCATTTCTTCCTTTATCCATTCCTCATGCGATTTGATGTTCTTGTCAATTCTTTCCATCGCAGCCGTGAGTTCATCTTCAATCATCTCTTCAATGTAATAGTAATCCATCTCATCAACTCGATATGTCACCGTTCGATGCCATTCCTTGTTTAGATACTCGAACCGTCTTCCAAACTCAATGTAATATGTCGTCGTATCTGTCTTCATTCTACCAACTCCAAGTTCCAATAATTACTTGTCCCATACACGTAATCCAATAACCACGCAATCAATTCATCCTTATTCTTGAAGCGGTGAATCTCACCCACATTATCCTTAGTGGGAAAATCACCACTCCAATTCTCTTCTTTCACTGTCTCTCGTATCTTATATCCGCTCATGCATATACCTCCGTAATCAAATCCTTATTATCAAACAACCAAATCTTATTGCAACAATGTGCCACCATGTAATGATAATCCTCCATCGCTATGATTGATTGCTCGCTACTCGTTTTTCCATCACAACCCATACATCTATCGTGATATGCTGATGCATCATTGAAGAACATCAATACTTCACGCTTGCCACGATTTCCGGGTAGGTGTAATTTGATACCCGTAAGTTCTACCTTACGGTCATCCACAATCCACTTCCCATCTTTAGTGATGTCTTTTGCTCTGAATTTTTCCTGTCTCTTTACCAAGTGTTCCCACTTCCTTTCGGTTGGTTGGTTCGTTCCTTTCTAATTCTTCTACTGATTCAAATACTGTATCAATCATTCTTCTTCACTCTCCTGTATGTTCTGCTTCCTCATGGATGAGCCAACTACATACGAAACGTCACGCTCTGAGTAGTTCTGTCTCCTGTTGTAGACAGCAGCCGTTTCATTTGCGTATTCCCACAAAGATGTGTAATCAACCTCACCATCATCATTCCGATGGTCATCTAACATAGCCAAATACCACGGCGCAGCGAGTTCGTCCTTTCCAGTCATGGGTATATACCCTGCTTCGTCCTCTACTACCATGCAAAAGATGACACCATGTTCATCAGTCATGTATCCGTTCCATGCTACTCGTTTCTTCCTACTCATTCTTCTTCACCTCCGATGGGAACCCACCTCGTATTCGGGTAAGTCCCGATATACTCATGGGTCTTGTAGAATGTATCAAGGCGAGCCTCTCGAAGTAACTGCTTCATGGTAGGTGGCTTACTCTTTCGCTTCACCACTCGCTTCTGATTCAGGTCGTTCGGATGGCGAACAGCATGTGCTTCCCGCCTCTCACGAACAGTCATGATGTGTGGTTCAATACGACGCACAATTGTTACTGTGCGCCCTCTATTGTTGTATGTCGTCTGTGTTCTTTCTGCTTGTCTCATTTGTCTTTTCATATTTCTCTCTCCTTCTGCTGGTTTAAATACCGTTTTCTCGATTATAGATTTGGGTGGCCCATTTTAGGAATCTCTCATAGTGTTCAGGATGGTGTCTCAAATCGGTGAGCATATCTGCGCCCATATGATTAAGCCATACCACGCCTTCATTTGAGCCTCTGACTTTCACTGAAATCATGTTGGAGCCGTTGGCTATCGCTTCTTGAACCGATGGCTCAATCGTGAAATATACCGTGTCTTGGTCTATGCCAATGTGAAGTGCCTCTGCTTTGATAATCGGAATCTCATCTATCATTCTTCTCGTCCTCCTTGTTTTCACTAATCATACTCTACCAAAAGCGACTATCATATCCTCAAGCGATTGACACATCATCACCCGCGTGGGTGTTAATGACAACAGTATCATCAAGTGAATCAAGGTCGTGTGTGATACACGGAGGTTTTAGTTCTGTTATATCCAAGTCAAGTTCATACGCAATCGGTATACACTCAGGTGCTGTCTTATCATCATGTATGAATGGCTTCCATCCATTACAAACGATAACCCGCTTCGCACTATCCAAGATAACTTGGAGTTGAAGAGCGTGAAGTGTAGCGATTGAGATTCCTGTTTCATCTGATAGATTGCTGTAAAGAATCTCCCATCCTAACTCATCCATCATCGAAGCACGACGAGCCATCTCGAAGTAGTAATACTCCCATGATAGGTGGAGGTTCCTCGAATCATGAGCACGTGCCTCGACCTCTCCTAAAGCCTTGATTCGATGCTCCATGTAATCAACGAACTTAACAGGTAGCGGATGGTTATCAACAACCATCATGGCTGCGTTCAAGTGTTCTTCAATCTCGTCGTAGATATTCATTCTTCTTCACCTGCCTTAGTTAGTATAGCACGATACTCATCTTCATCCCAATCAAGGATAGGTCCATTCTCGTGTAGAGGTTCACCCCACCATGAGTTAGGAATGTATGATTCAAACATCTCAATCATACTATGTATGTCCCGCTCATCACCGAGCATATATGCTAAGACCTCTTTCATTCTCTGCTCGAACTCCAGTAGTTCGTAAATGTCAAGTATCGTAGAGTCAAGCCTGCGCTTGCGTAGATGCCTCATGGCTACACCAGCAGCAAACTCCCTGTCTGTCATCTGTGAACAGTTCATACTAAATCCAGCCTGAGCCATCTTCTCAACGAACTCAACAGTGAATGGATTGGGGGTGACTAATCCATCTGCTACTATGCTAAGACGATGTGCTGCCTTCTCAACAGTTATCACATCCCCCCAGTCACGGTTACGTCCAATCTTATCCACCCCTGCATTCATGGCGAAGATACCCATCCACTCGGACCCGAGGAATGAAACCTCATCTTCAGTCAGTCCGTGTTCTTCATTTGTTATTCCTACAATCATTGGCATTTCAGTATCCTCCTATTTCCTTTATGGAATCTATGATGCGGTATCTCCCGCCTGTTCTATTGTTAGCGATGCTGGCTCGCACATCCTTGATGCTATGTTCATCAAGGAACTGAAGCAAGTATCTGTTCGTCGTTGCTGAGTAGTTATCCCAGTATGGATTCACGAGATACACCTTCTCACCATAATCTGCTTTGACAGCAACGATGCTGTTGTATGATTTGAATATCATATACTCACCTTGATGGATGACCAGTTGGTCTGCTGCTTTATTACCACCCGGTGTGGTTAGGTGGGAGATGTATGGGACTTCACCGATGCTCATTCAGGACACCCCCTTCGTAGCCAACTCATAGCCTCATACGCTTCATCCATATGCCACCTCTCGTGAGCATCACTCATGATGAACTCCAATGTGTGTAAACAAGCGTCTTCACCCATCTCAATTATTGTGTCATTGACTCTCGCAAGAGGGTTATCCCACACCTTGTCATAACTAAAGAGTTGCATGAGTGTGTCCCAGCATATGTCTGCCTTGTCAATACGAAGGTAAAGTCCATAGTGAGTCATTCGTATTCCTCCGGGTATCTTTTCTGCGCCTCTCTTTCTCTGTGAATCTTTACCAGACAATGAGGACAAGGACCACAAGTGCAACGACTCATTCTGATTCCCCCTTGCATACTACTGTGACCTTCTTTGTGTCCCAACCTACGCTCAACATGGGATTGCTCACCCATTCGTCAGAATCCTCAATCATCTGCTGAACTTCATCTCTACTCTCTGCTTCAACGCTGAATGTGATGACTGCGTATTCCTTCACGATGTATGTTTTCTTCTTACTCATTCTTCTTCACCCTCCATTAGATATGGTGAGTCCTCGCTTCGCCATCGAGATTCATCAGTGTGGTCGTTCATCAACCCATTCTCTATTGCGAACAGAATGATGGCAACACCCGCTGGACTATCGTGTATGATGTCAAGCCTACAACCAGCAGGGTGATTGAGTTGGCTACCATGTATGTGCATCTGATACCCATCCTCGAACTCACCAATATCTACTTCGATGTAGAGTTTGGAATCAGGACTTGCAGCACTTGATAGTAAAGGCGTTTGCTTTTCGAGCCACGATGTGATTTGTTCGTTGGCTCGTAGGTCTACGGATATACCATACCCCCTCGCCCATGAGTTGTCCTCTTCGGTCTTCTTTCCTACACCTTGAATGTGTATGAAGTGCTGCTTGTATTGCGTTCTTACTTGTATTTGTTGTTTCATTTATTGTTCCTCCAATTCTATTTCTTTTTCTACTGCTGATTTAAATACTGTTTTGCTTCAGTCCTTTGATTTCAATCCTAAGTTCCTCACCGTTTCTACTGGTATGTCACCCGCTCTTACCATCTCTTCAAGCAACGCCTTAGCGATACCACTACGTTCCTCTATGTTTCCACCATCAAGGATAGCCTGCACGACCTCACGCTTCTGCTCAATGACATTATCGAATCTTGTGTCAATCGTTTCCTTCACTGTAAGATAGATGGCGTGAACTGTCTCAGCATCTTGACCGATACGATTCACTCTGTCTTCTGCCTGCTCCTCCCAGCCGGGAACCCACTCACGTTCAACGAACACCACTGTGTCTGCTGCGGTGAGAGTGAGTCCTTCCTTCGCTGCGATAGTGGAGCACACTAACACATCTAACTTACCATCTTGGAATTGGTCTACCATAACCTGACGCTTCTCTGCGTTGACTTCACCTGTAATGAATCCGAGGCTGAACTCTTGAAGTTCCTCACTCAACATCTCAATCACATCACGGTGATGAGCGAACACGACGATTGGCTTACCAGTCAAGTCACGATACTCTCGCACCCAGTCAGCAGTAGCACTAACCTTCATGCGCCCTGCATGATGTCGTAGTTCAGTTAGCATGTTGAGGACGAAGCCCGGAGGGAACCCACCGCTTTCATAGTGCATCATGTATTGGTCCATCCACCACTGGTGAACATCTCGATACTCCTTCAACTCAGACGGGTTAGGTTCAACCTCAACTATCTGTCTAATCTTATCAGGTAAGTCATCCATCACTTCCTTCTTCAAGCGACGGATAGTGAATGCCCTTGTTCTCTCATGGAGTTCTTGTGTATTAGATGCACCATTGAAGTTCCATCCCCATCCATTGTGCTTAGCATCAGTGTATCGTTTAGCGAAGGCGAAGAAGTTCCCGAACTCTATCGGGCGTAGAAGATTGAGCGTAGTGTAGAACTCAAGAGGTCTGTTAGTAATGGCTGTGCCTGATAGACAGAGAACATTCTCTGCCGCCTTAGCAATATCAAGGCTGGCCTTCGTTCGTTGGGCCTTAGCATTCTTGAGATAGTGTGACTCATCAAAGACGATGATGTTGAACCCTCTTTCCATGAGTGCTCGCTGCTGCTTCTTAACCAAGTCATAGTTGATTATCACCACGTGTGCTGAGTCAAGGATAGCGTCGTCACCTTTCTTGATTGTTTGAATGTCTAACGCTGGTAACCAAGCCTTGAACTCCTTAGTCCAATTGTATTTGACATTCGCTGGACACACCACCAGAACAGGATAGTTCTCAGGATGAAGTGCAGCGTAAGCGATGGCTTGAATCGTCTTACCAATCCCCATGTCATCACCAATGAGAGCACGACCCCCAGCAAGTTCAGCAAACCTTACGCCTACATACTGGAAGGGATAGAGTTCCTTACCTTCAGGGAATTGCTCAGCCAAGCGAGAGCGCATACTCTCAATCAGTTCGCTGTCATCTAATGATGCAGCACCACTGATAGCGATGCGCTCTGCTGCCTTAGTAACTATGTCTTCGATACCGGGTAAGGTAGAGAGTGCATTAGCCAGTGGGTCATACACTCCTTGTAGTCGTCCCTTAAGATACGGAGCCTGAGCGAGAGGGATGCGCCACACCTTAGCAGCAGCATCCCACCTACGTCCCATGACATCCTTGACAATACCCATCACCTTGAAGCGAAGAACTTCGTCATTAAGATACGGCCACTTGAGTGCCACGCTGTCTCCTTGAATCGTAGCAGAAACATCTGAGTTCTTTGGTAAGGGTATGCTCTCAAGTATCTCGGTATCATAACCGAATCGCTTGAAGATAGAGACAGCAATGTCTACGCATTCAGGTGTAGCCTTGAGGGACCAGCCCTTATCATCAGGCTTCCATATGAAGCGACCGCCACCAATCAGTTCCTCCTTGAATGCATCACGTAGACGTTTGTCATTCGGAAAGCAGAGAAGGATTCGCTGTGACTTCTGAGGCCACTGCTTCTTGGTATCGTTTCTCTTATACCATGTGTCCTCGTAAGGAGCACACACTATCGAGATTAAATCTTTGACAGTAGTCATTCTTCTTCACTCTCCATTGAATCATAGATTGTGTGAGGGAACTCCTGTCGTATCTCATTCCCAATCCCCTTTCGGTCAAGTATATACCACACTTTTCTAATGTCTTTACACAACTGCTCATTTTCCTTTTGGAGTTTCACAAAGGAATCAAAAGTAGTCCTCGTAAAGTTCTCGCTGGCTCGTTGCAACGACACATATTCAGTCCTGTAGTAGTCAAGTGTCTTTGTGAGTTTTTCATTCTCCTCACGCAACTGCCATACTTCCTTACTTGTTTCGACTAAGGTTGCGAGAGTATCGTAGTCAACAGAACTATTCACTGGGTCAATGACTCCCCAATACTTACTCATGATGTCTTCATCTTCTTCATCTGTCATGTCATCTGTCATCTTCATTCCCTCCACATATGGTAGCGACCTTCGTCATCTATTGAGTAAGAGTTCAATCCACTCTCACCCATGTAAGTCATCATCTCATTGTGTCTCTCTTGCTCTGCCTTCGCCTCTACCTGTCCTTCTTCGGACTCGTAGTATTCTAAGGACTCTCGGTTCAGCCTGTCCAAAACCGTCTCGTTGATTTGCCTGTCCTCAGTCATCGCATTCCAGATACCGTCGTCGTAGATGCGTGTGAATGCATGGGAAGTAGAGGAGTCACGATGGTCACTGTCTACGGTGAACTCAAAACTTCTTGGCGTGCGCTCCTTCATCAGTTCAAGCATGTATGTATTCCAATACGATTTCATAGCGGGGAGAAATGTCTGCGCTGCTTCCTGAACTTCGTCAGGATTAGGGCAGTCATCCTCAATGTAGTTGTATGTCTTACTGTGCTCCATGAGTATGTCTATTGATTCACTCAAAGCATCCTTGTCAAAGCCATCTACATCGTGAGTAAAACCAACACGCTTTGCTTCCGTGAAATGGACCCACGCATCGAATAGTATTCCTGCACGGTCCATTGTTTTGTAAGCGCGGATGATTTTGTGTATCGGTCCATCAAGAAGCAGACCATACCACATGCAACCTTCTGCTGCGTGGTCCTCGACACGACACTCTTCACCCAACCAGTTCCATTCATAAGGCGTAGGGATGTAGACCGCTTCTCGTATCTGCTCGACCAGTGCTTCACGGTCATCGAAGACAGCGACTTCAGTAGTGTGCTCGTAGCCGGGAGGTGACCAGTCACTGTCTACATACACTGAGTGTCTCTGTTGGTATAGTATATTCATTCTTCATCACGCTCCCACTGTCCTGATTCGTATTGTCCTTCAGCATCAATGCACTCCGACTCAAACAACTGTCCTCTCATCTCAAGGACAGTGTGTTGTTGCATGGCCTTGTTGATTATCTCACGCAGTCGCATGACTTCTGCGTGTTCATCTATGAGTTCACCTTTGTAGTAGTCAAGCAACCCTCTAAAGTATTCATTCTTTTCACGCAACCGCTTGACTTCTGCGAGCAGGGTATCAATTTGGTCTTGGTAATCTTCTGCCGCCTCAAGGCTACTATTGTAAGGTTCATCTGTGTCAATCATTCTTCATCAACTCCTGCTACTCTCTTCACGTGTGCGTCAGTATCTATACAAGTGATACACTCCCACTCATCTATCCTGTCAGTCCCAAAGAACCACACAGGTTTGAACTCATCACACTCAACGCATTCGATTTCCTCGTAGCCTTTACTTGATGCTACCACAGTTTCCTTCATCTTCACAGTAAGGCAACCACGGCAGTGGTCCTGACCCATTGGGAAGGATAGAGTGGGAAGGGTTTTCTCACACCCTGAACATTTCTCTCTCTGCTCTGTTAAGTAGTTAGGATTATGCTTCCAATCTTTAGAACTGATACAGTCAGGACATGTTTTACTGAGTTCCTCTTCATCGTCTATGTGAATCCATTCAGTGTAGAAGCACTCCTTACACTCATACAATTTGAAGAGTTCAAAGTCAGTGTCATCTGGATAGACCTGCTTCGCTGACTGAACAACAGTAGAGGTTGACTTAGTATTCGGTGAGAGAGTTGTCTTCGTGAGTGGCTTGGTTACTTTCTTCGCAGGGAAGAGGTCGTCACCAAGAGGCAACTCACATACATCAGCGACATACTGTTGCTGTGACCCAGCCTCGACAGCGTGAACACAGTAGCGGTCACGCACCCAGCGGATAAGAGATGCAGAGTCAGGTTGCTCAGTCACACCAAACAGGTGTGCAAGGATAGCCAACTGAACACCAGTCCGACCGTGTCCACCTACACACTGTGTAGAGATACGCTTGAGTCCAAGCCGTCGAATGTCTTCAACAAGTGCAACCCAAAACGGACGGTCAATATCCTGTGGGATATTGTAGTCGGGGAAGTCAATCAGAACTTTGGGAACTGATGCAGCATCAATATACTGTGAGCAGGTGAAGTCCTCGGGTGCGATGGTAGCATCACTACTGGACTTACCAATGACTTGTCGTGGTCCGATGGCAAGGTCAGGGTATGGGTCCATGCGATACCAAGCACCCTGTCGTGAAGTGCCACCAGCGTAGACCTCGATGCCATCATCGGTAGTGAATACCAACGGGTTGCCAGTGTGACAACCTTGCTTGCTGACATAGTTACCACCAGCGGAATAGGTGTGACCCCAACCACCAGCCCAATGTCCGTCGCTCCAATAACTCATATCATCACCATCATTCTTGTTCTTCTTGTTCTTCTTGCTCCATTTGTTTCCATTCTTTTTCCTCCGTTGTGATTTCTTAGCCTTCTTTCCTTTACGCTTACCCATTAACCAATCCCACCATTTCATTCAACCATCAACGCCTCACATTCGTGTATGTAATTCTGAACCTCAGCGAGTAGTTCGTTATCAGATTCATTCATGAAGTCCTTGACATCATCACTGTGCTGCTTGACCCAGTGAGATGGGTAATTGATTTGATTAGGATAGTAATGAGCGAAGGCAAGGGTGGCAATAATCTCAGCCGTGTTGTAAGTGCATGTCTTCAGTGCCTCTTCGAATGCGTTAGCATCTTCCTTTATGTCACCCTCACCAGCGAGAACTACATCTTGTTTGATATGAGAATTGTGACTCTTCATTGTATAGTAATAGTTGAAGTTCTCAAGAACAAGCCTTTGCCTATCGAACCTCTTATTCGATATTTCTTTACGGTGGTGTTCACAATATTGACACTCCGGTTTCCCACACATGATGAAGGAGGAAGTGCCGTAAGCATTGTGACTCTTCTTGTTGTCATTATGTATACCGGGGTGCGCCCACTTACCAGTGAAGATAGTGTAATCTAAAACAGATTCAGGTGCATCGAGCCACCACTCAGTATTCCCCATCGCTTCATACTTCTTCTTCTTCATACTCTCTACCCATGTGAGTAGTTCATCCCAAGAGTTAGTGGGTGAAGGAGCAGCGTGAACACGGAGTGGCCCTGTATCTGTGTTAGAATTACAGTCACCAAGTTCCGTATGCATACCAAGAACATGACGAACTAATCGCATGACGACTGTGGTATATCCTATCGCTTCAATATCGAAACCACCAGTGCCGTAGTCGAATGCTTCTTTGCGAAGGAACTTGTTGAAGAGGAAGCCACCGTTGTGTTGTAGATTCTCGCACTTGTTGATACAAGAGGCGAACTTGTTGAGATTCTGGTCGGTTGGTGTGTCCATGAACTTGATGAGGAGTTTGAGAGCCTCTTCACCTTGAGCCATACAATCAGCCCACGCCTTACCACCATACGAATTGGCCCAACCAGTGTTGCGATAGTTCTGTCGCAGGAAGGTGAGCATCCTACGCATGTTAGTCCACTCGATTCTCCTTGAGCCGAGGGCTGCGTAGTAATGCCTACGGCGGTCAGGTAGTGAGTCGGTTGCTGAGTAGTTACCTACACCACCTGAAGCATCATGCCATTCATCTTGAGTGAAAGCACTGCGTAGAGCGTGACCCATGAGAATAGTAACACCGCTTGTCATACCCGGTGCGTGTCGCATCTCACCCATACCAAGAGCACAGATTGCCTTTGGCATCCACCCAGCGAAGATGCCAGCGAAGTATGCTGTCATTCGTGGGTCGTTATATGGTGTGCTCATCCACTGATGAAAGAAGGTGGAGAACCAACCGAAGGATGGATGCCAATGAGTATTCGCATACTCAACACCATCCATGAACTGCTCCATGTATTCGGTAGGGCGGTATGGCTTTGGCTCGAACATGAAGTCGTTGTCCATGATTACCCAGCCACCAGCAGGCTCGACCCATCGGTCACCGACGACTACATTATCTGGATTAGTAATGATGTATGGGACACCGTTTGTATTACAGTGACAGAAGACATGCCCGAGAGAAGAGCCAAGAGGTTCAACAACCACGAAGCCTTCGGGGACTGTATCCTCTCTGATGTTCTCTTCAAGCCATGCTGTTGACTCACTACCATCTGATACATACACTCGCTGAACAACGAACTCACCATTATTCACAGGCACACATCCCTTGATGGTGACACCTTCAGGTGGCGGAGTTGCAGGTGGTTGTCGAACAGAGATGCCACGGACTTGCACGAGGAAGTCCCTCGTTGCTCTCAATGGGTTCCGCGAATCATTGAGATGATGGTCCCTCTGTGCGTGGACGAACTCTAACTGATGGAAGGCTGGGTCTGCACCCATGTTCGTCATTCTGTAAACGAACTGCTCCATGTTACGTGATTGGCTTGTCCTGTTACCATCCTCATCATACTGCCTGAGAGGAGCAAGCGGGAGTTGGAGTTGGAAAGAGTTACCGGCAGTCACACCATTGTGTCCCAATCCCACAGAGAGGTAGCCTTGAAAGCCATCATCCGTAGATGCGACCGCGACTGAACTTGTCTCAGCGGCAATGTATGGCATGAGCATGA
>Ga0098041_1000963_pt1 | contig 11164 bp, 2 predicted proteins | sample 8_EtaG_FD_77066 | JGI IMG/M metagenome (GOLD analysis project Ga0098041, IMG submission 77066) | Marine viral communities from the Subarctic Pacific Ocean - 8_ETSP_OMZ_AT15162 metaG | ecosystem: Environmental > Aquatic > Marine > Oceanic | place: Pacific Ocean | collected 2015-01-08
ACAGAAAACTTCTCCAAAAAGATAGCTGATTTAGATGGTCAGTTTTATGAGCAAGAATCCACAGATAACTTAGAGCTAGAACAGATAAGACAAAAGAGTGTAGTGGACTCAGCTAAGAAGGTAGCAGGAGGTCAAGTTGGTAGAACTATTAACGCTATGAGAGATCAATATAATCAGCAGTACCTATCTAATCTCAGTAACCGTCAGATTACTCGTGAATGGCGTACAGCAGATAAGTTGAGAGCTGCTGAATCTCTTAACGTAGCTAGACAGAATACTATTAATCAGGTTCAGTTCTACACACCTCAACCGCAGGCAGATCCTGTTAAACCTTTAGCTCCTATAAAAGTAGAAGGTTATGAACCACCTTCTGCGATACGTCCAAGTAGTAGCCTGTTTGCTATAAACGCTATAGGAACATTGGCTGATAAAGCTCTTGATTACTACCAAGGTACACAAACAAAAACCGTTAGCGGGGAGAGCAAATGACCGATAGTTACAAAGTTAAACCACAACGTCAAGTACGTGATCAAGTTGCTTTACCTGCACAACCTAAGAATCTTCCTAGACCTGCGGCTCCTTTAGAGATACCACAACAAGTAGGTGGTCAATTAATAGATAGAAGAGAGTATGTAAAAGACCCTAAAGTTGCTCAAGGGATGCAAGCTGTACAGACTTGGAAAGGTTTTGGTAATAGAAATATTGATAGGTTAGGAGAAGATAGACGTAAAAAGGCAGCAAAAGCAGCCGAAGAGTTAATAAAACAAGAAACCTACGCCTTACAGCAATCTCTTCAGAATGTTGATGAAGTAGACGATCTTGAGAAGAAAGCAGCGATTCAAAGAGATAACGCTGCAAAGGAGAAAGCTTTTGAAGACGCTAAGTACGTCAAACTAAAGAACCCTTATATAAATCTTTTCTATTATCAAACTAAAGCAGATAATGCTTCAAAGATAATATCTACTAAGTTAGCTAAATGGGGTAATGATAACGCAGATAGATTAGCAAGGATAGAAGATAAAGCTGACGTAGCAGCACAGATAGCTGCAGAAGCTGATTCTTTACAACTACCTTACGCAGATTTACCTAAGAGTTATATAGAAGCTAGGATTGACCCTGTAGTTGCTGCTACAACTGCTGAAGTAAAGAACTTAGTAAATGAGAAAGAATTAGATGTAGCTCAAGAAAAGATAGATAACACTATTTCAGAAGCCTTTATAGGACCACTTATTTTAGCTACTGAATTTTCAACTATTGACCCTGAATCTGATACAGGATCTGCGTATGCAGAAGGAGCTATGACAATAGCTTATAACGCTGGTTGGGAAAAGTGGAGAACACTAAATGGTAAAGATAAAAGAGGTTATCACCAGTGGCTGTTTGACAATTTTGGTGACTTATATATGGATAATAACGAGAATAACTACAATGATTTATCTGAAGGTTTAGGTATAGATACGATAATAAACGGTTTAAACTCTATTAAAATAGATTCTGGTACAAAGCTTTTAGATGCAAAGTTCTTTGATGAGGATGGTAATAAGTCAACTATGCGGGACAGGATTAGAGAAGTACTTGTAGCACAGCAGAAGATAAAGCAGCAGAAACAGAATCAAGCTAATAAAGAGATTACTTTCGCTCAAAATAATTGGAAACAAGACAATATTAATGAGGCAAACAAATGGATAGCAGAAGCTTTAAACGATGACGGTAATTTAGATGGGGGGGAGGCAGATTCTATGAGAAATGAGCTTAGACAAAAAGCAGCCCTATACGCTCAAAAAGGTTTATTACCTGGGATTACGTTGACACAGGCTTATAAGGAGATAGATAAACTGTTCCCCGTACAAAAAGATAACTTATCACCAACAGCTAAGGGTAAAATTTTAGAAGAATTGAATGGTTATTTAGAAGATCAAAGTCTCACTGAATTACCTAAGACATTTTTAGATTCTATTAGAGAGACAGGTATGTACTATACGGCTGTTAAAGCCTTTGAAGACGCTAAAAAAGCTAGAGGTAAAAAGGAGGCAAACAATTCTATAGAAGCAGTTGTTACAGCAAGTTCAAAGCAGTTAAAGATTACCTTTGGTCAAGATAAGCAAATAACTGGAGCAGTAGATTCAAACTTAGAAAGAGCTGAAAAATCTAAATTTATTGACCAAGCTTATGTTCTAGCTACTGTAAGTTATGAAGACGATGCTAGAAGACTGGCTAGAATTGTATATCAAAAACTAAGTGTTCAACATAGAGATGACCCTTCATATGATGAAGCAAGACTTATAGCAGAAACAGAATCGATTGTATCTACACAATTATTAAGCCGTCCTGAATATAACGATATTGATTACTACTTTGATATAGGTGGTTTACCAAATCAAAAGGGTAAATATTCTAAATTTGGTGAGGCTGGTTTCGGTGCAAGAGTAGCACCATTAAGTGGTGTTAATACCAAAATAACAGCTACAGATGCTAATGGTAATCCCAAGTATGATTTAACTTTTGAAAATGAGGACGCTAATGATGGTGGTTTCTCTTGGAAAGTTCGTAATAGAGTATTCTTTGGAAATGGTGGTGGGGTTAAATATGCTCAAGATAACTTCTTATTTAACAACGATCAATTTAAAGAGATTAACTATTTAGCTGGTTCTGAAAATGTTGATCTTTCTAAGATATCACCAGCTACTAGAACTGCTATTGCTAATCGAGCCTCTGCTTTAAACATATCTCCTCAGAAATTACTGGAATTACAATTAATTAAATACAATAATAATGATGTTAAAGGATTAGATGAACACAAAAAGGGGTGGAGAGATAGGTTCAAGCTATTAGAAGGTTTGAGAGAACCTACAGCATCTACAGGTGATACAGATGATGCTGACAAGCTATACGTCTACAACGATATAGATCTAGCTGTTAATGGGGATAGAGGTGTTGTTTGGCAAGGTAGGAAGGGTAACGATGTTCAAACAAGTACCCGTGTAAAGTCACCAATCGGTGGCAAGATTATATTTGTAGGTAGTCGTGGTGGTTACGGTAATCAAGTAGTTATAGAAGCTGATAGAGATTATCCGTCTTATAACATTAAAAAGGGTGATCAAATTGTAACTAGCCACTTAGCAAAATCAGACCTAAAAATAGATCAAAACGTATCAAGAGGTATGGCTATTGGGATCTCTGGAGATGAGAGTGCTATAGATTCAACTGAAGGTTTATCTACTACAGGTAAAGGTATTAAGCCTGGTCAAGTACATACAATGCTCTATAGCAGTGGTGGTTATGAGAACAAGAATAACCAGTATAGCCAATGGAAACAGAAAGTTTTCTTTGATAGGGCTTATACTGGGTTATATTCAGCCAATTAAGTTGGACCTTTTCAGGTATAGAGCTTAGTCTGAAGGAAGCACTGTATTTGTTGTTGTAAATGCCATACGTTTATCTTCAAGACGGCTCCACTGTGTGGGCTAATGATGATGAAGAAGCTAATAAATTATGGGGCGGTGGAGGAGGTTCATCTACAGCCACTGCGGAACCTAGTGATAGTAAGGAATCAAAAGGTGGAGAAGTAGAGAAGAAAGAAGAAGATAATAGTAGTCGTAATAAAGAGTTTGAAGATAAGTATTTAAAAGGTTATGAGCCACCTAAAAAGGAAGAAAAGCCTGTTGTAGAGAATAGAGAAGAAGAAAAATCTAAAGGTGTCCCAGGAGGGTACTCAGGATTATTAGGTGGAATGCCTGATGTAGATAGACCTTCTTGGAAGGAAGAGACTGCAAGAGAGATGCAAGAAGTTAAGAACTTCTTAGGAGGTACTAAACGTGTAATAGGTGGGATACCTTCCAAACTAGTTAACGAATCTGTAGCTTCTGCAGAAATAGGTGGTGCTTATAAATTAGACGCAGATCTACGGAATGCTAATACATCTCTGGTTTTATGGGATGCGATTTTCGGTACAAATCTTCAGATGAAAGAGGAAGATGTCAATGTGATGGACCCATATTTAGAATCTTTAGAAGAAACAGGTGCAGATGAGCAAGGTAATTCTCCTGGGTTTAAACCAGGGTGGGCTCTTTATGACTGGATAAATCCAGACGGTGAAGCCTTTAAGAAACATTTTGGTCCAAAGCATTGGGGAGAGGCTCTTTTACAGGATATTGGTGGTGCTTTCGCAATTGATTTAGGGCTTACTAAAGCTATGAAAGGTATAGGGCTTATAAGTAAAATTGATGATGTTAACTATTTAAAAGGCTTCTATACAAAAGTAATTAAAAAGGAGTTTATTGAGGGTTTAGATGATTTAGGTCGATTCACTGTAAGAGAACTAATACCTGACGCTGCAGGTACAGCGGTCATGTTCAAACCTGACCCTGCCCAAGAGTTAGAAGCTGAAAGATTTTGGGTTAAAAGTTTACCAGTAGAAGCTCAAGAATATGCTTGGACAGCAATACGGTCTGAAAACCCTATTGAATATAGTTATAGCGAGCAGATGCTACAGGAGTACGGTTTAGGAGCTGCAGGTGTCACATTCTTACATACAGCAATATTAGCTGGTAGATACACTCTTAAATATGTAAGAAAAGGAATGAGCGTTGATGCTGCTGCAGCTAAAGCCGCTAAAGAAGTAGCAGAAGAGACAGGTGAAGATATGGACGCAGTTATGGACGCTCTTATCAAAGATCAAGCTACAGAAGGTTTAGGAATAGTAAATAGAGATATAGAGAATAAGATTGAAGTGGCAGGTAAAAATATTAGTCAAAGTATCAGGGTAGGTAGTAGGAAGTTTGCTGACGCTAAAACTAAAGAAGTAGTAGAAGTAGACCGTCTTACCAAAGAATTAAACGCTATACCTGATGATTCCAAAAGGATATCCCTATTAAATGGGGAGATTGAAGATTTACAAAAGAGTTTAGGAGTTGAGACTGGTGACGATATAACTGAAAGGTTGGATCAATTAGGTAGAGATTATGAGAAGTATGAATCTCTAGGTAAACCAAATAAACTTAATAGTGTAATTGATGAAATCTCTGATTTAATTAGGTTACAAGAATTTATAGGTGAGTTAGGAGAAGCTAGTGACAATATGGCAGCTAGAGCTGCTAAAGGTTTAGAGATAGGAAAAGTTGTAGATGAATCCCAAACAGCAGGTATAGGTTTTGGTAACGGTTTAAATGATGGAAGAATACTACTTAATAAGATAAATCAATTAGTAGATCAAAGAAGTAAACTACTAGATCTAGAACAGAGTCAATTAGTAAGAGAATCTAGATACACAGTTAGATCTGACAAGCCGCCTTCTCAAGACATATTAAGTACTGGTGCTTATCACGAATTTCCTGGTGCTTTGGGTCAAGCATACAGAATGCTAGATGATATTGTAAAAACTGCTGATACAGCCCTAGCTTCTAACAACCTTAATAGTGATTTAATTGCAGAGTTAGGTATAAAAGCACAGCAAGTTGAAGAGTTAATTAGTAATAACGGTGGTTTAAAGCCTGTTATTTCTGAAGCTTCTGAAGAGCTTAAAGATGCTGCAGTTAAATCAAAAGATAAAGGAGCTATTGATGAAGTAGCAAAAGTAGAAGAGAGATTAGGTAATCAGTCAACAGTAAAAGCACCTATAGATGAAAACCCAGAGACTGGTAACTATGAAATTAATAAGGATGAAATAGGAGCACGTAGAGGTACTACACCTCCTACACCGTCTAAACCTGTAAAAATAGCTGAAGAAGTAGCTGCTACTAATAAAGAGCAGGGTATAAACCAAGTACCTGAACCTGAAGAACTACATCAAAATATTGTTAATAAACTAGATGAAGATTCTAAATTACAGGCATTAGATGATATAGACAACGGTAACAGAGTAGAAGAAGCTTCAACCCTTTCTAGAACTGCCCCACGTACTGATGGGACAGTTAGTAGGGGTGCTAACGCTGGGAAAATTATAGACGATCCAAATGGTAAGGCTCTTCTCGTAACTGAGATGAAAAAGTTACAAGGAGAAGATTTAAACCCACAATTATACGCTCAAGCTATAAGACAGTTAGGACGCTTTTTCGGAGATAGTGCTGACATCTTAGCTAGAAAGCGTGAGTTCTTAGAAGAAGCTACAAAAGTAGGTACAGATTTCTATAAACAACTGCCAAAAGTTATCGTAACTATGTCCTTAATACAGGACTCAACAACAGCATTATTAAGAGCTGTTAGAGATATAAGGCAAGTAAACTCTGGTATTAACATCACAATGTCTAAGGAGGTAGCTAGAAAGAACTTTGTAGATAACTACCGACTATTTAGACAGAATTTAGCTGCTGTTGATGCTTTTTACCAAGGTGTAGGTAACGCTATGAGGGCGTTCGGTCCTGCAGGAAGAGTACAGATTTTAGATGAACTGGTTACAGTAGTACCAGGATCAGAAACTACTGAAAAACTTTTAGGAAGAGATTTAACTTTAAGTTGGTCTGATCCTAGAAGGATAAAAGTAGCCATAGATAACTTAGGGAAAGAGTTGAGAAATCTAGGTGATAATGACAAATACGCTAGTGCTCTAATTAATGAAGGTAAAAAAGCAAAATTAGAGGTTAATAATGAAGTAGCTGACTTTATGAAGAAGTTTGATGAAGGAAAACTAACTGATCAAGATATTGATGGTTTAGAAAACTTGATGGAAAATATTGAAGCGTCTAAGGGGAATATGGCAAAACTTAAAGATACAGCCATGTCTACTAAAGAGTTGATGTCTAATCTCCACTCTGGTCATGTTTTAAGTAACTTTGCTTTCCCATTCTCTATACCAGCAATGGGTCAAATAGGTATGCACACTAGACTTTCATTCCGTACTGGGCAATATTATTTCAGTGGTTTAATGGAATCCCTCTTAGTAAAAAGAGGTTTAGGAGATGCCGATGAAATGGCCCGTCTCTTTAGAGAAGCTAGGCACAGTAGAAGATGGTTAGTAAAATCTTGGCTATTCCATGCACAAGGTTTAGAAAGTGCTAAAAACGCTTTCATATTTAATAAGTCTATTACTGACCCAGCTCAAGTTAAAAGAGCAGATTTAAGTATGACCAATTCAGGGCTATCCCGTGAAGAAGCAATAATGCAATCTATGAGGGGTGAATTAGAACATAAAACTGTTTGGGCAAAATGGTTAGTTAAAACTTTTAAAGATAACCCCAAAATTTTAAAAGGTATAAATGAGGCTATTACTCTTGGTAAGGTTTTCCATGATTACACCATCCCAGGTGAGGCTTGGAAATATAAGCCTGGTTGGCAGGGTGTAGCGCATTGGCCTGTAGATATGGCTCAAAATGTGACAGGTAAATTTAGAGGCGGTGAGGGTTTCGGTACTAAGAGTTATTTCCCTCAAGGTGAGAGAGTTAATATGAGTATTTTCCAGCAATTAGCCTCGACTGGAGATGAAGGTATAACTGCTCAATATATGAGAGCATCTTTATACGCTGAAGCTATGGAAATAGTAGATCAAAAGGTTACTAACGGAACTGTAAATATAGCTGCTTACAACGATGTTGTTAAAGCTGAATTTAAGAAGATGCAAGAAGCTTTAAATTCTGAAGTTAAAGCTGGTTTTGATCAACAAACTATTGGGAACTCCTTCTTGGATCAAAGGTCTTTAGAACTTATAAGACAGGTCAACCAAACAGAAGAATTAACAGGTCCGTTAGGTTCAGTTAAAAATGCTGTTGAATTACTAAGGAATGACAAGAATCCTGCTGTAGCTTTTAGTGCTAGGTTTATTTGGCCTATTATTAATTCACCTTTAGTAGCAGTTAAACAGGCGGCTAAATACGCTTACGGTGGTGAAATAATAAGATTACCAATAAGTGTTTCAAGAGCAGGTGGTGGTTATTTAACTGAAAAATTAGGGGCAGACAGGGTGATAATGGATTTCTTAGGAGAACGTCAAGGAGCTAAGGCTTGGTATCAACAACACGTTATAGATTTTGAGAGTGCTTACTTTAGTAAAGATGCGGTTACAAGAGATAAAGCTAGAAACGCTTTTGCTTTAGCTGCGGGGATACAAGCTTTAGTAGCAACAATTATTTGGGATGAAAATTCAGAAATTACTAGTGGTTTAGATGATACTTACTTACAAGCAGGGGCAAGAGCTGAAAGATTTAGGATTCTTATTGGTGGTCAATCAGTCCCTTATAGATACATACCGCTTATTGGTGAAGCAATAGCTTTCCAAGCCTCATTAAGAGATATTGTTCAATTTAATCCTGATTATGATGGAGTACCCCTCATGACTGTAGTGACAACTGCGCTTTCCACTCAAATAATGGATATGCCTGGTTTAACTGGACTTTCTCAAATAATAGATGCTTTTGGGAAACAAAAAGCAGGTGATGGTAGTGCTTTAATGCGTATAGCTCAGGGAGCCTATACAAGATTAGGGGTTCCCTATACAGAAGCTAAAAAGTCTTTTAAATTTATGTTTGATGACCGTAAAACAGCCACTACTAGAGAGGACTCTAGAGGACCAGGGGCTTTTAAAAAAGGTAAAATATATAGTAAAGAAGAAGATGTAAACGTTATTTCAGAATCATTCGTAGGACTTTTAAGAGGTGTCTACGATATAGGGGGAATGGCTAGAGAAAATGAAGGTATAACAATATTTACTGACTGGATGTATGGTCAATTTAATGGAGATCCTGATTATAGATTATCCACTCGTAAGGCAGTACCTTTCGGTAAACCTGAAGAAACAGTTAGGGCTGAGACTGCCCCTTGGTATACATTTTGGATGACCATATTTGGAAGATATAGATGGGGTAATAATGATTTAACAGACCCTGTTAATAGGGCTATTTCTAATTTAAGCTTGAGTCTTCCTGATAAAAGTTTATTTAACTCCTTCCAAGGTAGAACAGTAAGTATAGGTATTAACGATAAAGAACTAAATAACTTCAACCACTTTTTCAATACAGAGTATAAATTTACAGCTAGAGGTAAGGAGTATGTAGGAATTAACGCTTATATAAGAGATTTAGTTAAAGATCCACAGTATACCAAGTATGATGCAGTAGACAGTCCTTACAAAATTGGTGTTGATAAATCTAAAAAACCAATTCAAGGTTTACTTATGCCAGGATACGCAACCAAAGGTGACTGGGTTAGCGGTAACACTAAAGAGGTTGAAAGACGTATGATATTAAAGAGTAATATTGATGAACAAATCAATAAGGCTAAAGTCCAGTTCCTTATGGGGAACACAGAAGGCCAGAGGTTTAAAGCTTCTCAAGAGCTTAAAGATTTAGTACTCAAAGCTTATTCAGGAGGTTCTAATTAATGGCTTACGCATCAAGAACATACACTAGTGGTAGTGGTACTACATTTGCTTTAACCACATCTGGTGGAGATCCTATTGGTTATATCCAAGAATCAGACATTACAGTAAAGGTTGGTGGGGTTACTTATACTAACGCAGCTAGTGGAGTAAGCACATATCAAATATCAGGAACTAGCACAGTCGAGCAACCTAACGGTGGTAACGTAGTTTTAAACGCTTCTGTCTCAAGTACTACTGTAATTTTAGAAAGAGATACAGCTATACAAAGTGCAACTGTTGTTTATACCGCTGGTTCAACTCTTACATCTACTGACCTTAACAACGCAGATAACCAGATACGATTTGGTCTACAAGAGTTCTCAGATGACTACGCAGCTCTATTTACTGGTGCAGGTGATCTAACCACTCTGGGAGCCTTTCTGGGCAGTTCAGACACTTGGGTTAGTAATAACGCTAAAGCTGCCACTACAGGAGCTATTGACGCAAGAGTAGATGCCAAAATTGATACTGCCTTAACTACAGATGTATCAGGTGGTGATGGAGTAACGATTGTTGATAACAGCCCTGGAGCTGGTCAAATAAGAGTTGATCTTGATGCAGATATAGCAACACTTAGAAATATGCAATCAGGAGCTGCTACGGCTCTTGCTGCTTTAACTTCCACAGAGGTAGCGATATTAGATGGAGCTACTCTTACTACTACTGAACTTAACTATGTAGATGGTGTTACTAGTGCTGTTCAGACTCAGCTAGACGCTAAACAACCTTTAGACGGTGAGCTGACTACTTTAGCTACTATGAGTGCTGGTACAGCAGGTGCTCTTAAAGATTTATCACAGTCTGAAGTAGAAATCCTAGATGGAGCAACTGTTACTACTACTGAACTAAACGTTCTAGATGGTATTCCAGGTACTCTTACAGCCACTGAACTTGGATATGTAGATGGTGTAAGTTCATCAATTCAAACCCAGTTAAACGCTAAACAACCGCTAGACGGAGATCTAACAGCTATAGCAGGTTTAAGTAGTGCTGATGGAAACTTTATAGTTGGTAGTTCTAGTGGTTGGGTAGCAGAATCAGGAGCTACAGCTAGAACCTCTTTAGGTGCTCAAACACTAGCAGCAGATTTAACAACCCTATCTTCTTGTCAGTCAGGGGCTTCTGCAGCCTTAGCTTTGTTAACCTCTACTGAGGTAGCAATTCTTGATGGAGCTACACCTAGTACTACAGAACTAAATTATGTAGACGGAGTTACTTCAGCTATTCAAGCGCAGATTGATGGTAAGCAGCCTTTAGATGGTGAGCTAACCACTCTAGCTGGGATGCCGGGTACTACAGCTTCTGTATTAGCTGCAGGTACAGCTTTAGCAGCTACAACAGCAGAGATTAATAGTATTTGTGAGAATAGAGCTGCTGAAACATCAGTTACAAACGATGCTGCAAAGATACCTACTTCATCGGCTGTTGTTACTTATGTAACTGGAGCTGTAACCGCTGTTGGTGGTTTCGTTACTGTAGCCACTGAGGTTACGTTCCCTAATAGTCAACCAGATGCGGATGTAGTAGTCAGTGTGGCTGATGCTGGTGGTTTATCTATTAACAGTTCTGGAGCAGCTTCTGGGGCTACCACAGCAGGAGGATCAGCAGTAACTATTACTGGTATTCCTACTGCTTTACACGGTGGTGTCGGTGGTAACGCTAATCCTAATGTCCTAGTAGCTGGTGTAGGTTTACAGCTTGTCTCTAGTGGATCTAGCAATAGCTACGCTTACCACAAACTACTAGCTACTGAAGCTGACGTAGCTCAACTTTCAGGTGATATAAATGACTTCAACGAAAGGTACAGAGTAAGTAACG
>Ga0098041_1000966_pt1 | contig 11156 bp, 7 predicted proteins | sample 8_EtaG_FD_77066 | JGI IMG/M metagenome (GOLD analysis project Ga0098041, IMG submission 77066) | Marine viral communities from the Subarctic Pacific Ocean - 8_ETSP_OMZ_AT15162 metaG | ecosystem: Environmental > Aquatic > Marine > Oceanic | place: Pacific Ocean | collected 2015-01-08
GCTCTAGTCATGCCAGACGAATTGGCTACGTCATCCAAAAAGACGGAGGCTCCTAAGTTTACTTTGTTAGCGCCGGTTTGCAGAAAAACGTCATCTCCTGCTTGAGCGACAGGCGCACCTAATGGTTTAAGACCCAGAGCCTTACCTACGTTGCTTCCTGCTAACTTGGAGGCTGCTCCACGTGCGATGGTTGGTAGTCCAAACCCCGCTACAAAACCAAAGGTTGTACCGGCCTGTGCGCCGGGTTGCGCGGAGGGCACGTATTGACCCCCGAGTCCTGCTCGTTCTTTGACTTCGTCTGTAACAGCCGCGCCAACAGCAGAGGGGATAACTGCGCCTACCAACGCTCCGAGGATGCCCGCGCCAAATTTAGCTACAGGAGGTCCGGGAACTTTAAGACCTGTCTGAAAACCTTTTGCCATGCCGTAACCCACAGCGGGTGCAGTCACCAGTGCGGGGATTGCTTCTTGAGCAAAAGCTCCTGCTCCACCTGCTCCGCTGACGTTGGCAATGTTATAACGAATAATGTCCGCATCATCTAACCCTGCTTTGCGGGCCGCGTCGTAATCGTAATTACGCCGTTGTGACGCATACATGGCAATGTCTTTTTCAGTCAACCCGGCTACTTGTGCGGCACGGATGTCGTACTGAAGCTGCGGATTGTTGTCAAAAGGAGAAGCCATTAAGAGCGCCTTCGGTTTATAGGGCCGCCTTGACTAGCCAGAGCGGCGGCAATAGGTATTTTGTCTTCCATTCCCGGAAAGGGTAGCATCCTGCTTGGCAATATAGCTTGGCCCACGTTACCCTGCGCGTTACCCAAACCTCGTTCAAACATGGACGGATCAGGCTTGTCTTCTTTACCCAAACCTATCTCATAGGATTTAATGATCTTATTGTAATTGTCTACTAATGGCGAAAGCTGTTGTAAATCTTCTCTGGCGCTAATCACGCTTTTCTGATCAAACCCTTGCGGGTTTTTCAATATTTCTTGCGCCATATCGCCTATTTCTAAAAGCTGAGAACGCATGGTTTGCAGTTTGACCAAGTTGCGTTCATCCATACGAAACGCACCCGGTTGAGCAATCTCTTCAGCCATTGCTTCGATCTCTACCGCAAACGGTCGTCCTGCTACAGAATCCCGGATAAAACGCTGGGTCATGTTGGCTACTGCTCTTAATTGTTCGCCACCACGCTCTACGTCTGGAAACAACGGTCCCGGACCTAGTCCTGTCACATCCCGAACCGTATCTGAAAGCGTGTTAGCAATATTACTAAAACCTGTAGGCAACCCTGTAGTCGTTTCAAAGTCAATGGTTTCATCAACTATGCGACCGGGCCTAGCGGCCGGTTCAGAAAGGCTTGGATCGGTGTTGCCTAAAAAGCGGTTCAACCGTTCCATTGCCTGTCGCTCTCGGTCAGAGGTAACCTCGCCTCCTGTTTGATAGTTAGGCGTTCCGGGATTTAAAAGGCCGCTGACATCATCTATTACCGTTTTGAAAGGGTTAAATGACATACTTGCCGGGTCGTTTGGTAACGGCAAATCATTATAAGTGCGGTTGTAAAGAGCTTGTTGCACGGCTCTTGGTAAGTCAGTCTGCCGTGTAGTGGTCAATCCGGTAGCAGGATCGTAAACCGTTCTGGGTTCTTGCAATACCAATATGGCCTGATCAATAACATTAGTGGTGCTGTCATCAAGCGTGCCCGCTGCGTAATCGTCAAGAGTGCTTTGATCGGATAGCAAGCCTCTGATTGTGCCCTCATAACTGTTGCCAAAGATGGAGGTCAAATCTCTCTGTTGATCTTGAATAGCTTTGGTAATTGCCTGAAATTCACTTAAATCCATCTTACGATTAGCTAATTCCTGATTGGCAAGTTGTTGTTGTGCGTCTAAGAACTGTGCATTGCTCTGCAACTGTCTCATGTATTCAAACTCTTGAATAGCCAGTTCGTTGCCACTTCTTCGGAAGGTATCTAACTCTCTGAGCGCGTCAGCGTTTTGCCTTAATGCAGAGTCTTCACCAAGATTTTTTATAATCGGTATGTATGCTAATGGATTTATATAATTTAACCCACCGCCTTGGAAAATTCCTGTGCCATATCCTCCGACAGTAGCAAGTCGTTGTGCTTCAGCTTCTTCACTCTGGAATCGTCTATACTTATTCAAATTCTTCTGAGTTAACTCTTCAAGGTCCATAGTTCGGCCAAAGCGTAGAACGCTGTCGTCGAAGGCTTTATCGAACTGTCGTGCTTGTTCCGCGATGCGATCTTGTTGCATGATAATGTCATGCGTGCGGTTAAGACCAGCTTGCTCTGCTGCTGCATCTAGCTCGGTTTGACGTAGAAGCAAATTGGCTTCGTTGTTTAGAATGTTCAGTGATCTTTGCGCTTCAATTTGTTCTCTAGCGGCCTCGCGGTCATCTTCGTTCTGGATGCTTTGAATTAACAATTGTTGCGCTTGTTCGTTTTCTAAGAAATCTGTACTTATTTGCCCTCGTTGATCCATGAGTTCACCCTCATAACCAAAGGCTTTTGCTGCTCGTTCTAAAGCATCTTTTTGGCCTTCATCTTGTAAGGTCAACTGAGCGTCATTGATCATCTCTTGTAGCGACATGCGGAAATCTTGTTGACTCATTTGTCGCTTCATTGCTGCCAAATTTCCCTCACCTTGAATGCGCGACCGTCCTTCGATGTCTTCTCCTAGTAACCTCGACCGTCCTTCGATGTCTTGGGCCGTAGCTAGACCGGATAGACCGCCACCCAACAACGCGAGTTGTGATTGTCTTTCTGCATTTAATCGTGCGGCTTCAGCAGACTCAGCGGATTGCAAAGCACCCAGTGCGGCTGCACGCTCTACGTTGCGTAGCTGACCGGCTTGTTGCGCGGCACTAGCTGCTACGGGTTGGGCGGCTGCGGCTAACTGCGACGCTAATGGCTTACCTGCCATAGATTGTCCGGTACGTGGATCTGTGCCCGAAGCGAGGTTTAAACCCGCTTGAGCAATGTCAAAATAAAGTTTTGATTGGAGATCCCGCTGCGTTTGTCCTGTATCGCCAAGTAAGCGTTGATAAATCGGTAATCGATCTTCAACCATCATACTAAATTGATCTTCAGTAGCAGGAGTACCTAACCCTTCAATCATACGAGCGATGTTGCTCAAATCAGGAGGACCCCCGTTGGCTAATCGTTGCACCGGACCACCTGCGTTCATTTCAGGTATAACCTCTTCGACAGACTCGGTCATCATCAGTTCGCCCACGCCTTGTCCCATCGGCGTAGGTGCGCCCATTTCTGTCTCCATTTCGACTTCGCCAGTAATGCCTTGCATTAGCTCACCGATACCAGAATCCATTGCGCCTTGCTCTGTCATCATAATAGTCGGTTGCACCAACGTCAGAACAGACTCCGGCGTAGCGGAAGCGTCTCGCTCACCGACAAAGTTAGCAAGCTCGTCATAGCGGTCTTGTAAACTTCGGTCATCACCCCGGATAGCGTCGATTAATTCTTCCGTGCTGTCTGCGGTATCAATACCTGTCATCATCTCATCAAGGTATTCTTGACCTAACGCTTCGCCTTGTTGCGCCGCAGAGGCTTCTGTCAGTTGCACTTGCTGCTCTGGCGCGGGAGCCGGGAGCATAGGCATAGGAGGCTGCATCATAGCCGGGTCCATCATAGGCATCGGCTGACCGCCATTGGCTAGACGGTTCATCTGCGCTCTTAAATAATCTTTTTCTCTTAGATCACGAGCGTATTCTTCTCGTGCATCTATGCGTTCTCGACCCCTGCTGTGTGTTTTAGGGGCGATACGGTAAATCTCGTCGTCTACGTTGCGAATGGTGCGTTCGTCGTGACGCATCAAACCACCGCGATTTTTGTTTTGTGGGATGACACCTCGACCCATCAAGATGTCTTTGCGCGTAACTTTGCCGTCACCGCTGAGATCAGGAAAAACTTCCCCGCCTTTTTTCAGAAACATTGGTCTTTGAAGTACGCTCATATTAGAAACCTAATCCCATAGTTCGTGCTCCTTGTACTGCTCCAAGGCCCGCGATTCCTAGACCCAACACTTGTTGCGCTGTGGACGGAGATTGTCCCCCGCCTTGCTGAGTAATAGTAGCTTGACTTGTTGGAGTGCCGCGATAAACGTCGGACAAGAAACCTAGTTGTTGATATGGCGCGGCTAATTGATCCATGCGCGTTTGTCTTTGAGCGTCTAGCTCTGCTTGCTGTTGTCCACGTTGCATTGCACCCAACGCAGTAAGTGTTTGAATATCCGATAGATTTGACCTTTGAGCCATCTCACCCAACCCGGCTTGCTGTAAGCCAAGGTTGGCGGCCTGTGATCCGAGAGCCGCGTACTGTCCGGCAAGAGAACCAAGCCCCTGTCCGATACCTTGCATCTGTCCAATGTCGGCCTGACTTAGCTGCCCGTAGTTAATACCCAGATCACCAATCCCTTGAGAGGCCGCTAATCGACGTTGCTGGGTGTTCTCAAAAGCTTGCTGCGCTGCATTTCGTGCAGACTCATAACCTTGCTGACGCAGGTTACCGGCGGCTCTGCCCTGCTCTCGTAGTATATTAGCAGCTAATTCTGAATCCATAATGCCGGAGCGCGATCCACCAAACGCACCACTAGCTACGGCATTGGCTCGTTGCTGTTGAAGCTGCACGTCGCCTTGATCTTGAATATCTTGCAAGGTTTGTTGAACCACGGCATCTTCATAAGGGTTTTCAAAACTAGACACTTGAGTAGAAGGATCAAAAGTTCCCGCACTAGCAAGCATTCCTTCACCCGCTGCCGTTTGATATTGATACGGAATCTCACGCAGTTGTTGAGCTAAACGACCTGCTTCTTGCAGATACTGTTGCCCTTGACCCAACGTAGGCACGGCGGCGCTTGCTACCAAGTCTTGACCTGCGCCCACTTGATTAGCTGCACCTTGCAAATAAGGCACATATGCGCCGATTCCTGCTTGCCCCATTGTAGCGGCCATGTCTTCAAGACCACTTAATCCGGCAACCTTGTACGCCGGAGGCATAGCGTTAGGGTCCGTGACCCGGGCACTAACTAAATCTTTAACGTCTTGTAGTAACCCGAGCCGATAGGCTTCGACTCTAGGATCTTCCTTGACTATCTGTGTGGTGGTTTCATTAGCCATTAAGCGACCCCTTCATAAGTACGCATTATCTCATACATTTTTCGAACGCCTCTTTTTCTGTCGCCATTTCCTGCGCCACGCACTGCTTGAGCAGTCATTACAAATTCACCGTCAGACAGCATGGCCGGAATATCGTCCGATGTGCCTGTACCCGGTCCGGCTATCGCGCCGTCTCTGCGTGGAAAATCGTCAGTCGATCCACCGGCTGCTGCGCCGTAAGGCTTACCGCCTAAGTTGTAAGGACCACCTGAGTAAAACACTCTGTATTTCTGCGGGTCAGCCGCTAATAGATCAAAGCTGCTTTGTCCCTCTAGACCAAAAGGATCTTCTGGTACAGGGATATCTTCGCCTTCGAAGCCGCCAGTAAGACCTAGTATGCCCAGACCCGCTCCTGCGGCCGGTCCGAAACGTCGTAGAAAACTGGGGTTTAGCCCTTGCTCTCCAATTTCTACACTAACTTGCGTTAACAAATCACCCAACGACTGACCAGAGGCTTGCTCAATAGCTGCTTTTCCTGCCGTTTCCGGCAAACCTAACATTTCTCGTATATATTGCATCCGATCAACTTTGCCCGGAAAAAACACATCTTTGGCTGCATCAACAAAATTCCCTCCGCCGTCAAACATATCTTTAACCGATTCCATAAACCCCGGTCGTCGTAACGATTCAGGGTCAAACCCTGCTGCCGTTCTTTGACCTACCTGAGTTCCAGTAATTCCACGGGCTGCCGCTTCACCCGCTGTACCCGCTGTACCCGCCGCTGCATCTTCTTGCATTTTAACTAAAGCGTCTTCAAGCGTGGGCTGGGTAACCTTCGCTGCGGCATTAGGGTCAAACACAGCATTTTGTTCGTAAAAGAAATTGTCTTGCGGTAAAGGCGAACTAATCTGTTTAACTGGAGGAGTAGCCGAAACTGTTTGTAGTCGAGGAGCGGTTACCGTCATCTGCATGTCCGGTCTTACCTGATCAATTGGAGCCGGACGCGCTAACTGTTGTGTTATGTCCGCCGATGCTATTGGAGCCGCTTGTGAAGTGTTGACCGCCCCGGCAGCAGGGTTCCCCACAGGTAAGTTACTAGCGCCTGTTACCGTCGTAGAACCTGCCGGAGCTTGTGCCGGAGGCAATGCCTGATTAGCGGCTTGCGCGGCGGTCTGATTAAGAGCCACTGCTTGAGAAGCCCTCATGGCGTCTGGCAAGCCAGATTGTATGCCCGCCTTAAACCCACTGCCAAACGTGCCGCCTTGCATTTTGGAACCAATACCGCCCGTAACACCTTTAAACAATCCTGCGGTTAAACCGCCTATTGCACCCATCTTGAGTGCATCTTTGAGGCTACCGCCCTGTATAAGCGTACCGATACCGCTACCTAAAGCAGAACCAGCAATTGCACCGAGGGGCGTGAAAGACAAACCAATAGACAGCGCAATCGGCGCTACTTTCTTGATAACCTTAACAACTTTCTTAACGGCTTTTTTAAGGCCCCGAAACAGTTTTTTCAAAAAGAATTCAGGCTGTCCTGTCACCGGGTTTAAAGAGTTAAGTTCGCTACCAACCACGTATTGCTCTGGATCAATGCCCATCGCACGCATTTGGTTAAACAAAGTCTCTTTTAGACGAGGGTTTTCGTCAAACACCGCCATCGGAATAACTGTCTCGCCTTCGGCAGCATGGACCATGTAAGTGTCTTCGTAACGTCCGTACTCGGCCAATTTGTCAGCTACAGACTTTACGCCGCCTATGCCGCTTGGGGGAATGTAGCCCTCATTGTCGTCTGCCCAATCGCCTACAGTAGCTGTAAGAAACGTGGCTAGACCGCCATCAGGGACTTCCATTGATTCTGGACGCACAAAATCGTTCACAAAAAGACTCCGTTATTATGCTGCTTATTATTGCCCAAAGTGGGGTTGTTGTCACTCGTCATACTGTCACCGTTACTTGCCCAACCGCTGTCGTGGCAGAAGTACCCGCCAAGTAAGCTTGATTAACTAAGGTAATGTGCAACACGCCGTCAACTTGGAATACCGCACCTACTTCTAAACCTTGATTATTAGTTTGTAAATCCGTCAGCGTAAGGGTCGTGGCCCGTAAATCGCCGGGATTCTGCACTTGCTCAAGAAACACAGAAAAGGCCCTAACTACTTCCGCCGTATAGTTTTGACTGTAGTCCGCCGGGGCTTGTGGAAACAGAGGTCTTACTACTTTACGAGTGCTCATAACGTAACAATGCCTCCTTGCGCGTAAGATATGTTACTTTCCAACTCGCGTCGTGGATCGAACTGTGCGTTCACTGAACGCACTTTATCAGGACCTAACGGTATAATTTGTGGTGCTACCCGGCCCATATCCGGCACGTTGTCCATCTCAAGGTAACCGTATCCTTTTTCTTTGGCCGCCCTTAAAATAGCGTCAATTTGTTCGGGTACATTTAACTCGTCAATATTTATATTAAGCTTTTCCGCCGCTTCCATACGCATTCGTGCGCCAAACGGCCCTGACCTGTCTTCTATTTTTAAACCCGGTCCTTTGACATACACCGGAATTACATTTGGTTGAGGAGGTGCTTCCAAATTAATAAAACGGTTAGCAAACTTGTTTGCTGTTTCTACGTCAGGCGTGAGATAAGGTCCAGCGTCATATTGTAGATTAGGGTCACGGTCTATTCCACTTATGTCAGGAAAATCAAACGTGTCCGAAGAAAATTTGTTGTCAGGCTCAAAGAAAGGTTTTTCTGTGCCGTGGTACAACACTCGATCTGTTTCAAACTTTAAAGCTTTAGCTCGTTCTAATCGGGGAAGCTCAGATATTTGCTGTATCTTGGCTGCATCCAAAGTATCTGTTCTTTGCTTTACATCTTTTGGAGATTCTTGCAAATCTATTTGACGACCTTCTCCTAGATCTTGCCTAGCTGGAGCGTCAGCCGGTTTATTCTTAATTTTCTGCTCTAATTTCAAAAGTTTTTCATCAATGTTGTTAGGCGTCATTGCCGCTTTACGGGCCATCTTTCCAAATTTAGGCACAAACGGAATGCCGCCAGATGCCGATAACACCGCAAGTTGACGCAGCGTGCTGGCTTTTTGAGCATCGCCCGCGTCTTCGGCAGCCAAAGCTTGACTAATTAAATTGTCTGCATCCATTAACGATTCTGTTTCAGCGATTACAGGAATCATGCCACGTGCAGTAGCGACAGGTTCGTCTTTAGCTACTTGTCCCATACCTTGCAAAAGGCCACGCGCATCTGCACCCATTGCCATCAAGCCTTGTATTACGTCTGTTCCGGTAGGCAAACCAAACGGACCACTGGTTGGTATACTCTCGGCGACATACTCCATTGTCGTGCCGGGTATCTCAGTGAGTCCTTGAAAGTATGCGCCAAGCTTAGAGTCAGCCACTAGCGCCTCCCGTCAGGGCGCACGTCAACCCGTGGTGTGCCTAGCCGCCATTGTATGTCCGCCGTATTGGAATCTACCTTGAGCGCAAACGATCTGCCACGCAGCCGGATATACGTTTCCTCGGTAAATTGTTCCACGGGCGTTGTAGCACTCTGCGTGACAGCCGAGGCTTTGTTTTGCAAATAGTTGCCACCGGGATAGTTGCGTGTTTGCAAGGTCATGTTGAGGCTTGCAGCCGCATCGGTAGACGCATCAAATGTTACGTCGGGTATCAATCGCGTCAAAAACACAAAGTCATTGCCTTCGCCCATGCTCAACTGACTGCTTTCTATAAAACTTGTAATCGGTGAAGCCGGTGACGTGCTGCCATCATTAAGACCAAACTCTTGGTTGTACAGATAGCCGTCAGTACCTGCTGCCATCGGATAGTCGTTAACTCCGCGATCTAACCAAAAAGTACGCACCAAACTACCGTAAGACCACACTTTTTCTTCGTAATTATAAATCACGTACTTGTCAATCTCGGTAGAGTCACTGGACGGGTAAAACCACCAGATCTCACCAAACGAGCTGTTTAGAGCAGCAGTAACAAGTTCTTTTTGTTCTAAGTTAAAATCGTTAAAAATGTACGAGCGCACGGTACAAGGCAACTTTTGAACCTGTCCGGTATAGATGTAGAACTCTTCAACGCCCATCCAAAACACCATGTCGTCTACAGCTTTGGCAGCGATGGGTCCGGCAATGGTAATGTTTTCGGATATTTGATCAATACCAAAAGTAAACGGAGGTCCAAGAAACTGCATGGCGTGTAAAGACACATCGGTAAACACTAATATCTGTTGTCTTGTTTCTACTGCACAGACAATTTCTGAACCTACGCCAACTCTTAAATCACCAGCGGTGTTTTCTACGGTAGCGGTCCACGTAGTCAAAGACTCCTGACTGCTAAAGCGAATTAGCAAAGGATCTTGTACACCGGGATTAGTCTCCGAATCGCAACCAAACACAATGACGTGACGATCTCTGTCGCTTACCAGAACTTGTTTGGCAACTGTCGGAGTAGTGGCGTCTGTGCCTAGAGTAGATAAGGCAACAGCTCTATCAGTACCCAGAGTGTTAGCACTGACATCCCAATAAAATATATTCCCATCACGCACATTAAAAATAAGATCTTCACCAAAGTTGTCATGCGTGTATACCCGTAGTTCATTAGTGGTCGTAGAAGTGACTCCTGAACCCCAAGTAGAACGTCCCCAAGTACCTGCACCCCAACCTGTGCCCGCTACTGCCAGCGTTAACCCTGTGTTGATTTGATACGCGCCAACCACAGAAGCACCACCGTTACCCGTGTCAGCACTGTCAGCTAAAACGAGAGTCGGACTCAGTTGACCGTCTACAGTTATACTTTGTATCGAAGTTCCCGCAGTACGGGCTTGTATCTTGTAGTTGCTGTCATCAACTATTTCGGTAATCTGGTATTCTTGATTTAATACAGCAGCAGTAATATTTCCGCCCAGAGAAACAGCACCGCTAAAAGTAACAAAATCGTTAACAACCGCTCCATGTGCAGCATCCGTAACAGTAAGCACCGCTGACCCGTTGACAGCGGTAAAAGTGACATCACCGGCAGCAGTGGTTACACGCAAGGGCGTAATGTCGTAATACTGGCCGCCTTCGTTTACATAATATTTTTCGGAAGTACCTACACCCGTGAGCTGTGTGCCACCCAACGTAACCCACGTATGCAGGGCGCGGCACACGCCTAAAAAGCTGTAGATAGAAGTTTTAACCCATCCGCCTATTTTTTCAGGCAAACCAAAACGAAACCGTACTTTATCCGAGTCAAACCACCCGCCTTCATTAGTATAAGACGTAGTTTCCCTGTTTACTCCCGGTCTAAATTGTAACTTCGTTAATGGCATTTACTCGCCGCCTACTCCAAAGATTAAAGCTACAGCGCCAAAAATAAAAATAACCGCCCCTATTACCCACGCAAACATTACGGCTAAATCGTGTATTAACACATCTTCTTCTCTTTGAGCCGCTGCTTTTTGTTTTCTTTTAACTTCCCGTTTCTTTTCTATTTTAACCGCTTCTTTTTTAATCTTGACCCAACGATGCGTTTGACCTTTGCGGGAGTAATAGTCGCCCACTTTCTTCATCATTTTTTCGATACGCTCTTCTTGCTGATCGATCGTAATTGCTTCTTCCAACGCAGAGCCTACCATCAGGTCATCAGTACCTGCTTGACGAGCTTTTTGTATATGCTCCTCAACTTTTTTCTTGGCCGTGAAGAAGCGCCCAACTTCACCGGCCATGTCCTCAACTTCTTTTTTCTTGGCGATAGCACTTTGCACAACGACAAATGCGCTGTCCAAAGCCTTAATTGCTAGGATAGCCTCGCCAATCATCTAAAGTCGTTACCTACAACGCTTTAATACGATCTATTTCGGCTTGGACTGCATCGGTAAAAGTAGAACTGTAAGTCGCATTAGCGGCATAGCGTACCTTGTCCTGCTCAAGCATACCCGCTGCGGGGTCTACCCATCCGCTGACATTGCCCCAAGAGCTGCCGTCATAGGTGTGCTTACCACCGACCCATCCATCTGGA